>Ga0102929_1000813_pt1 | contig 18383 bp, 14 predicted proteins | sample SalPonR1_B_D2_MG_FD_78510 | JGI IMG/M metagenome (GOLD analysis project Ga0102929, IMG submission 78510) | Salt pond soil microbial communities from South San Francisco under conditions of wetland restoration - Salt Pond MetaG R1_B_D2_MG | ecosystem: Environmental > Aquatic > Marine > Intertidal... | reverse complement strand
CGCGCGCCGGAGACATCTGGAACGGTGACGTCAAAGTCATGAACCGCAAGGGCGCAGCCTGCATTTTCCACACCACAGCCATTCCAATGCACGATGCGTTCGGTCGCCACCTTAAGACCATTTACCTGGCCACCGACATGACAGAACAGCGCAGGAGCGAGCGGGAAAAACAGCTCACTCGCTGTCTGGAACTTCTGCCCGAAGACGTGCTGATCTTTGATGCCAAGTCCCTTCGCCTGAGTTATATGAACGGCGCCGCGGTAAAGCGTCATGGTTGGAGCGAAGCCACATATCGCCGCCGCAAGCTTACCGATATCCTCGACAACATGACCGAAGCAGACCTTGTCGCGCGCACCGGTGCCCTGTCACACGAAACCCAAACCACAACCCGGTTCGAGGCATGTTCAGGGGGAATTCCGATGGACGCCACCGTGCAGATCATTGAAGCCGAGGACAGGCAGCAACCCTGTATCGTGGTTTTGCGCGATATTTCCGACCAGAAGCTTGCCGAGGAAAGCAGGAAGAGCTTCATCTCGATGATGACGCACGAACTTCGCACGCCGCTGACGTCGATCAAAGGCGCGGTTCAGCTTTTGACAGCGGGCACCTTGGGCAAGCTTGAGCCGGGTGTCCTTTCGATGCTGGGCATCGCCGAGAAAAACTGCGAGCGCCTCCTGAGGTTGGTCAACGATATTCTGGACCTCAACAAGCTTGAGGCCGGTAAGATGGACATGACAATTGAACGCATCGATACGCGCGATCTCGTGTCCGAAGCGATCCTGAATGACCGAGAATACGCTGCGGGCCTTGGCGTCGATTTCCGCTATGAAGCGCCCGAAATGCCGCTACTCGTCGATGGCGATCGCGGGCGTCTTCTTCAGGTTCTGGCAAACCTTCTGTCGAACGCCGCGAAGTATTCGGATGAGGGCGCGACGGTTGATATCGGTGTTTCAGCGATCGATAACAACATATGCATCTCAGTGGCCGATACAGGCCCGGGTATCCCCGAGGAGGCACACGCCACCCTGTTTGACTCTTTCACGCAATCTGATCTTCCCGCACAGGGCAAGATAAACAGCACGGGCCTGGGGCTTACGATCGTGCGGGCGATTCTCGAAATACACGACGGAACGGTCCATTTCGACACCAAGCTTGGAGAGGGCACAACCTTCTATGTCATGCTGCCCATGGCCGGAGAAGACGAGCTTGGTGGACGAAGCGAGCGACGCCAGGCCGCATGAGCAAAATAGCTGAGATTATTGTCTAAAATCATAGGCCGCCCCGGAGAAGCATGTTAGCCTTATGTCCAATGTCATTAACATCCGGAAGTTGAGTGCGATGAGTGAACTGAAGAAGATTCTGCATGCCGAGGACGACCCCGATATCCGCGAAATCGCCAAGATGTCGCTCGAAATGGTGGGGGGCTTTGAAATTCTTCAGTGCCATGACGGCGCCGAGGCAGTAGACAGCGCCGAAAGTTTTGCCCCGGACATGTTTCTCATGGATGTCATGATGCCCGGAATGGACGGGCGCGAAAGCGTCGCGAAACTTCGTGAGAACGCGGCTTTTGCCAATACACCTGTCGTGTTCGTGACCGCAAAGGCGTCGAACCTTGATGTCGAGAAGCTCAAGTCCGACTTCAACGCTGACGTGATCACCAAGCCGTTCGACCCGATATCGCTTCCCGATCAGCTTCGCTCGATCTGGAAAGGTGCGGCCACCTGAGCAGAGCGCAGCCGGGTGGCACCGCCGGAGCCAGTGATTCAGAGCACAGCCTCAATCAGGAACGGCCCCGGCTCTTTTGAGGCGTCGATGATCATCCGGTAAAGCTCTGCCGGGCAGGTGATCCGTTTCCCGGGCACCCCCATACCCTTGGCCAGACTTACGAAATCCAACTCGGGGCGGTCCAGTTCGAGCATATCGAGCGCACCCGGCCCTGGGTTCTGCCCAACCTTGTAGAGCTCTTGTTTAAGAATCTGATAGCCGCGATTCGCAAAGATGATCGTCGTGACATTAAGGTTTTCTCGCGCCTGCGACCACAGCGCCTGTATCGTATAGAGCGAGGAGCCATCGGCCTGAAGCGCCACGACGGGACGGTCTGGGCAGGCCACTGCTGCGCCAGTGGCAAGCGGCACACCGATACCAATCGCGCCACCCGTGATTGAAAGCCACGATATGGGAGGGCCGCCCGCAGAAAGTGGCATGGCCTGTGTGGCGCTTGTCAGACGTTCGTCGATAACGATGGCGTTCTCGGGCATGGCGGCGGCGATGGCCGCCGAAATATGCGCATCGTCCATCGGCCCGGGTGCAGGTGGCTCACACCGCGCGGCGGCTTTTGGGGGGGCTGCCTTGGTGCCGACAAGATCGGCCAAGGCTTCGATCGCTGCGGGGCCGTCCTGATCGAAGTCGGCAAGTGGTATGGTCTCACATTCCTCAGGGAGCAAAAGGCTCGGTCTGTCGGGATAGGCGAAGAACGCAACCGGCGGCAGAGCCTCGACCAGAATGGCGCGGCGAAAGCCCGACAGGGCGGCAAGCGCATCATCCACCGGATAAGGCACGCGCGGCAGATCGTGGCGGCCATTGCCTCGCTCCATGCGACGCAGGGGGCCAGACGCGAAAAGCTTGGATTGCGTGGACTCAGCGATCCCGGCCAGAAGCGCCATGGACTCGGGGGATTCGAGGACATTACCACCACATAGGATCACCGCATCGGGCCCAAGCGATGAGGCGGCACGACGCAGCATGTCGTCGTCGATCTTGCGGGGCGCGCGCGCCTGAGCACGGTCCACCGGCTCGACCCCGCTCACAGGTTCCCATCCGATATCCGCCGGCACAATAAGCGTCGATATCTGGCCCGGATGCCCCCACGCTGCGGCCAGCGCATCCATGGCGTCGCCAGCAATGGTTTCGGTGCTCTGAACGGTGCGCACCCAATCGGAAAAGGCCGCCGCCGTCCCCGGCACGTCGGCAGTCAGAGGCGCTTCATAGCGCAGGTGCCGACGTGCGTGATCACCCACGATGTTCAGCATCGGTGTCCGCGCCTTACGCGCGTTATGAAGGTTGGCCCCCGCATTCGCCAGACCGGGTGCCAGATGTAGAAGCGTCGCAGCCGGTTTTTTGGCCATGCGCGCATAGCCATCGGCTGCGCCGCTCACTACGCCTTCGAAAAGGCCCAGAACACACCGCATGAGACCCGTTCGGTCAAGCGCGTCAACAAACTGCATCTCCGAGGTTCCGGGATTGGCGAAACAGACTTCGACACCGGCCGAGTGCAGACTTTTCAACAAGCTTTCGGCGCCATTCATCGCATGTTCCCCGCTTTGTGATTATTTGTATTTGTGGGCGTTTGCGCGATTTTGCCTGCCTTTTCAAGCACAGCCAGCCGCCGAGCCAGCGTTTTGCGTTCGACCGGTGCGACCACGCGCGCCTCCAGTTGCTGTTCGGCATGGTGGCAAGCGACCAAGGTCTCCCCGATGGCGCGAGACTCGGGCCGCACCTCCTTGCACAGGTCGGTGGCCATCGGACAGCGCGGGTGGAAGGCGCATCCCGACGGCGGCGACAGCGCGCTTGGCACGTCGCCGCGCGCCGGTGTCTCGTCACGTATCCGGGTCGGGTCGGGTAGCGGCACCGCCTTTATGAGAGAGCGGGTATAAGGGTGCAGCGGGCGCGAAAAAAGTGTCTCGACAGGGGCCTGCTCAACAAAGCGCCCGAGATACATCACCGCGACGCGATCAGCGATGTGACGCACGACAGACAGGTCATGGCTGATGAAGACATAGGCCAGTCCAAAGTCCCGCTGTAGTTTCTGGAGCAGGTTCACAATCTGGGCCTGCAAGGACACATCGAGTGCCGAAACAGGTTCGTCACAGACGATAAGGCCGGGACGAGTCGCTAGGGCCCGGGCGATGCCAACACGCTGACGCTGACCACCGGAAAATTCGTGCGGATAGCGTTCCGCATGGAAACTCGACAATCCTGAGAGAGACAGAACCTCGTCGATGCGGTCGTCAAGCCCGGCCCTGTCGGTCACCCCGTGAAGCAGAAGTGGTTCGGCCAATGTTTCGCGCACCGTCATACGTGGATTGAGCGAACCATAGGGGTCCTGAAAAATGATCTGCATCCGGCGCCGCATCTCGCGCAGTTCAGGCCGGGACATGTCGGTCACATTCTGACCTTCGAGGGAAATCCGTCCCGACGTCGGCTCGATCAGGCGCAGCACGGTGCGGCCCATGGTGGATTTGCCGCAGCCCGACTCTCCGACCACCGCGAGGGTCTCACCGCGGGCCACCTCGAAGCTCACATCTGTCATGGCCTGAACGCTGCCGACCTGTCGGCGCAGAATGCCGCGGTGAACGGGATAGTGCTTGGTCAGGTTTTCCACTTTGAGGACCGGATCGCTCATGAGACCTCCGTTTCGTCGATGGGCGCATACCAGCAGGCTGCCAGATGCCCGGACCCGCCCACTGGATCGAGCGGAGGTTCTTCGCGGCGGCACCGATCATCAGCCAGCGGGCAACGCGGAGCAAAGCGACAACCAGTGATCTTTTGCCACGGGGGCGGCAGCGTGCCGGGAATGGTGGCAAGGCTTTCTGCCTTGTCGTCGATGCGGGGCACGGCGGCCATGAGACCGATCGTATAGGGGTGTTGCGGGTTCTCGAACAGTTCTTCGGTCGAGGCGCGTTCGACCACCGCGCCGGCATACACCACCACCACGTCATCACAGGTTTCGGCCACAACCCCAAGGTCGTGGGTGACGAGTATCACGGCCATGCCCGTCTTTTTCTGCAACTCGCGAATGAGGTCGAGTATCTGGGCCTGAATCGTAACATCGAGCGCCGTTGTGGGTTCGTCCGCAATCAGCAGCTCGGGATCGTTGGCCAGCGCCATCGCGATCATCACTCTCTGACGTTGTCCGCCCGAAAGCTGGTGGGGGTAGTCATCTATGCGTTCCGCCGGGGACGGCAGGCCCACCAGATCCAGCAACTCAATCGCGCGCGCCCGCATTTCGCCCTTGTAATTATGGGCGCGTAAGCTCTCCATGATCTGATCACCGCAGGTGTACACGGGGTTCAAGCTGGTCATCGGCTCTTGGAAAATCATACCGATACGCCCCCCCTTCAGGCCGCGCATCTGGTTTTCGGACAAATCCAGAAGGTTCTGCCCGTCAAAAGTGATCGCACCCCCCTGAATTACGCCGGGTGGCTGAGGCACGAGGCCCATGATCGCGAGCATGGCAATGGATTTTCCACACCCGGATTCCCCGACCACACCCAGAGTGCGCCCCCGATCCACCGAGAAGCTGACGCCGTCTACCGCGCGCATGATGCGCGGCCCGTCGCGAAAGCCTACGCGGAGATCTTTCACCGACAGCAGGTCACTCATGTGCCAGCCTCGTAAACCAGCGGCGACGCCTCAAGATGCGTGCGGTCGGCAAAGTCCAGCTTTTGGAACTGATCCTCCGCGCGGCGCTGTGCCTCTTCGAGGCGGGCAGTGGCGTCATCAAGATCGAAGGCCTCGACCTTGCCGTCGGAGACGACCTGCCGCCCATCAACAAAGACATCTCTGACCGCGCGCTCGGCGGCCACATAGACAAGCGAGCGGATGGGATCGCGCAGCGGGCGCATCGCGGGATGGGTGATGTCCGCGATGAACAGGTCGGCCTTGGCCCCTTTGGAAAGTCGCCCGATATCATCCCTCCCAAGGATCGACGCACCGCCAACTGTTGCAGCATCAAAGATATGATGGGTTCGCAGATCGAACGGGTTGCCCGACATGAGCCGTGAATTGTAGAGCGCGTTGCGCATCTCTTCGAGCATGTTATGCGGATAGGTATCGGTGCCGAGCCCCACGGGAATGCCACTGCGGATATAGCGGCCCACGCTTTGCATCGCGATGCCACGCCGTTGGAACACGGTGGGACAATGGGCCACCGCCGCACCGCTATCCCTCAGAAGGCCGAAATCGTCGGCTTCGGGCCAGTGAACCGAAGAATGACTGTTGAGAAAGATGCCATGGCCGATGATGGCCCCCGGCTTCAAAACGCCCAGATCATCGAGCCACTCAAGCGGTGTAAGCCCATGACGGCGCGTGATCTCGTGGAACTCCACCACAGACTGCGCGGCATGGATCTGAAACTTGATGCCGCGCGATTGGGCCTCATCAAAACTGTCGCGGATCAGGTCTGCCGAACAGGTGTCTATCTGCGACGGCGAAACCATTCCCGAGAGACGCCCCGAGGGATGCACGTTGGCCTCGTCGATGACGGACATCGCCTTGGCCATCGCCTCACGGCCCGCATCCTCATCCCATTCGTATTCGACCACGTGGCCATTCTTGGTGAACCACCGCGCCGACCGATACATCGGCGCAAGCACCGCACGGATGCCCGACCGATCCAACAGGTCGATCCAAGCATCATACGGGACGGACAGGTCGGTGAGTGTTGTCACCCCAGACAACAACAGCTCCGATAGCGCGACTTCGGTGCAGGCTTTGGTGCCCTCTTCATCGGGACGAAAGAGCGGCATGAATTCGTATAGCGAGGACATGTAGAGCCGGGGGCTTCCAAGCTCGTCCAGAAATCCTTTGTTCATCGGTTCGGAGAGAGGATGGGAATGGATGTTCACCAGCCCAGGAGAGACAAGCCGGCCACGCCCATCGATTTCGCGCTCGATCTCTCCCTCGTAGGTGCCGCCGATGCTGATGATGCGATCACCCTCGAAGGCGACATCGGCATCATTGAGATAGGTGTGGCGGCCGCTATCCGCGTCCCATGCGATGACCCAGCTCGCGTTGCGGATGACTGTTGTTCCCGTCATGTCGATCGCTCCTGTCGAGGTAATAGAAAATCGGACCGGCCGGAATGCACCGGCCGGCCCGGTCGCCCAAGGATTTATTCCTTGAACTTGAGATCCAGCCCTTTGTAGAGACCGGCACCGTAGTTGTTGTGCGGCACGACCGGCTCCATCTCGGCGGTGTGGGTGATGAACATCGGCTCATGATAGAGCGGCAGCCATACGGCGGCCTCATGCACTTTTTTCAGAACCTCGCCGTAAGCGTCGGCGCGCGTTTCATCGTCAAGCGCGGTCTTGCCCTTGTCGAGAAGCATGTCCGTTTCTTCATCGTCCCAGTTCATGCGATTGGGCGTCGGCATGTTCTCGGACCGGAAGTAGAGGTTAAGCGCATCGCCCGAAGAGACATAGGGAAAGCTCATCCCGAAGACGTCGAACTCCTGTGTCGCAAGTTTGCCCCAAGCGACCGTCGCGTCGAAGGCTTGAATTTCAAGATCGATGCCGACCTTGAGCAATTCGGCCTGCACGAACTCAGACACTTTCTGCCATGTCGACCCGGCAAAGACATAGGCCGTGGGCTGAAGCTTTATGCCGTCTTTTTCGCGGACACCGTCCTCGCCAACCTTCCAGCCGGCCTCGTCCAGCATCTTTTTGGCCCGCTCGGGATCATACCGGAGAAGGTCGTCATCAAGATCCTCGTTCCAGTCAAGCGCGCCCTGACTTACGTAGCTATAGGCTGGCTCGACCTTGCCGAACATCAGATCCTCGGCCAGCGCCTCCTGATTTACGGCAAGGTTCATGGCCGCGCGCGCAACCGGGTCTGACACACTTTCCTTGTTGATCTTGAACCCCATGAAATACGTCCAGAACGCTTCGTCGGACCGCTGCACCTCGACGCTTGGCGCTTGATTCATCTGGTCGATGGCGATGGCGGGGATATACTGTGTCACCTGGCTTTGCCCAGTGAGAAGCGCGACGGTGCGGGTGTTCTCTTCGGGGACAACCTGCCACGTGATCTTGGCCATGTGCGGCGCGCCATCGTTGTCATAGAAAGACGGGCCCCAGTCATAGCCTTCGTGGCGTGTCATCACCAGCTTGTCCCGGGGCGTCCAGCTTTCCCAGCAATAGGGGCCGGTCCCGTTGAAACCACTGATGCCAAAATCTTCGCCCAGCGCCTCAACATTGTCCTTGTCGACGATCGTGCCGAAGCTTTGGGTAAGCTGATAGAGCAGTTCCGAAAATGGCTCTTCAAGCTGATACTCGACAGTCTTGTCGTCGAGCGCCACCACGTCCTTGACGTCACCCGCACGCCAAGCCACCGGCGACTTCGTTTCGGGATCGACCCAGCGTTTTATGGAATAGACGACGTCTTCAGCGGTCATCTCTTTCCCGTCGCAAAAGGTAACGCCATCCTTCAGGTGGAACGTGTAGGTGCGGCCATCTTCCGAAACGTCCCACTTATGCGCGAGCCCGTCCGAAACGGTCTGCATGTCCGGTTCAAGCGAAACAAGTGTGTCGCCCATCATGAACAGCCCTTCGGCCGCCGCGCGGGCCACCGATTTCTGCGGGTCATAGTTGTTGCTGTCGACTTCGCGGACGATAGTGATCTCTTGTGCCGCGGCCATGCCGCCCAGCGGCAGCGTGGCAACCAGACCGGCCAAAAGCAGCCGTCCGGGTGATTTCGAGGGGTGTTTCATTATACTTCCTCCCTTGGATTGTCGCCCATTTATTCAGGGCTTGGTGAAGTCAGGATCGCATGCGCGGATCAAGGACATCGCGAAGCGCATCGCCCGTGATGTTGGCCGCAAGCACGATGATGAAAATTGTAAGCGACGGAATGAAGGCGATGTGCGGGGCGAACAGGATGAAATCGCGCCCCTGCGAGGCCATCATGCCCAGTTCCGCCGCCGGCGGGCGCGCGCCAAGCCCCAAGAAGCTGAGCGCGGCGCCGATCAGGATGATCTGGCCAAAACGAAGGCTCATGAAGATCATGATGGCCGAAATCGAATTCCGCACGAGATAGCGGGTAAAGACCGCTGTGTCCGACAGCCCTATGGCGCGGCCCGCCTCGATATATTCCTGTTGCATCACGCTTAGCGCGATGGAGCGCGCGATGCGCGCACTATCGGGCACCGTGGCAATCGAAAGCGCGATGATGACAGGAAGCGCACCGGGCCCAAATATTGCCACGAGGGCAAGGCCCAGAAGGATGGCCGGGAACGACAGCATGACGTCGGCAAACCGCATGACAAAGGGCGAAAGCCGCGGATAGAACGCCGAGAGAAGCCCCAGAAACGAGCCGATGAACCCGCCGATGCCAACGGAAAGCAGCCCGATCAGAAGGGTGAGGCGGGTGCCATAGAGCAGGCGGCTCAGAATGTCGCGGCCCTGCCCGTCAGTGCCGAGAATATAGGTCCAGTCGCCGCGCTCCGCCCATACCGGCGGCTGCATCACACTTCGGGTGCCTTCGAACGGATCGTGTGGCGCAATCAAGGGCGCCAGCACCGCCCCCAGCACAAATAGCGCCAGAACGATCATCGAGACCGCCGCCGACGGATCACGCATCAGGGCGCGCCACCAAGCTTGCCGCCGAGGCGGCGTGTTTTCGATATCCGCCGGTATCGTCATTTGCCCTGCACCCGTGGATCGAGGAGCGCATAGAGCATGTCCACGATCATGTTGATGATGATAAAGGCCAGGGCGAGCACAAGAATGCACCCCTGTGCCAGTGGGTAGTCTGCCGAAAGGATCGCACCAACCGAAAGCCGGCCGATGCCGGGATAGGAAAAAATCGTCTCGGTCACGACCGCACCGCCGAGAAGGTATCCCGCCTGAAGACCGACAAGCGTGATAACCGGCAACAAAGCATTGCGCAGCGCGTGTTTGATAATCACACGCCGTTCTTTGAGCCCTTTGGAGCGCGCCGTGCGCACATGGTCCAGCTTAAGCACCTCAAGCACGCTTGACCGGGTCATCCGGGCGACAGGCCCAATAAAGATAAGCCCCAATGACAGCGCCGGAAGCGCGATATGGCGCAGACCTTCGAGTGTCCAGAGCGGACCGCCCCGCCCGATAAACGGGAAAAGCTGCCATTTCACGCCGAGAAGCTGGATAAGCAGAAGGCAAATGAAGAAGATCGGCAGAGACACACCCGCAACAGAAAACGCCATGATCGCCCTGTCGAGGAAGGAGCCGCGCCAGACCGCACCCAGCGTGCCCATGGCGATGCCCAGCGGTATGGACCAGACAAGACAGGCGAACATCAACTCGAGCGTCGGAACAATAGCCGCCCCAAGTTCGCTCGCCACTGTCTTGTTGGAAATGAAGGAGCGGCCCAGATCGCCCTGAAGAACGCGCTCCAGATAGGCCCAGAACTGCACCAGCATCGGGCGATCAAGCCCCATCTGCTCGCGGATTTGCTCGACCACCTCGGGTGGGGCCATGGCGCCCGCAAAGACGCGCGCCGGATCGCCGGGCGAAAGCTGTATGAGAAGAAACCCGAGGATCAGCACCCCGATCAGGACCGGGATGGATTGCAGCAGGCGCCTGACAGCCGTGTCGATCATGTCTCAGCCACGCTCATATACGATTTGGCCGTTGAGAATGCTCATATCGCAGCGCGTATCGACAATCTCTTCGGGGTCGATCTCAAAAAGGTTGCGATCGAACACGGCGATGTCGGCCAACTGTCCATCTGCAAGCGTGCCCTTGATCTTCTCTTCGTGGGTCGCATAGGCGCTGGCCCATGTGTAGGCGTGCAGCGCCTCGTCCATGCTGAGGGCCTGATCCGCGCCGATGACAGTGCCCTGCCGGGTCTTGCGCGTGACCATGTTATAAATGACAGGCATCGGCGCGATCTCGGTTACCGGACAATCGGTCGAGGCCGAAGGGTGCAGCCCCGCATCAAGCCAGCGGCGCATCGGGTGCGAGGCGGCGACACGCTCTTTCTCGAGCAGAGTCAGGTAGAGATCACCGAAATAGTAAAGAAACGAGGGCTGCGGCACGGGAAGGACATGCATCTTCTGCATTCGCTCCATGTGATCACCGCTCAGCCAACCGCAATGTTCGATCCGGTGGCGCCGGCCCGGTGCCGGATCAGCGGCTTGCGCAGCTTCGTATGCGGTAAGCACCTCTTCGATGGCGGCATCGCCGATGGCGTGGATGGCCATCTGGTAGCCCGCCTTGTGTGCCTCAAGCACCATTGCGTTCAGCTCGGCCTGATCGGGAATGCACAGAAGACCAGTGTCGTCCTGTCCGCCCCCCATATAGGGTTGCTTCATGGCGGCGGTCCGTCCGCCCGCGCTCCCGTCGGTAAAGATTTTGACGGGACCGATGCGGAACATGTCGTCACCCGTTCCAGTGGTCAGACCCTCATCCATGCATCGCGGCAGGATGCTGCGGGTCTTGTCCCCCATGAGCGTGCCATAAACCCTGAGCGGCATACGGCCCGAGGCATGGCATTTTTGGTAAGCTTCCATTTCGGTCCAGCCATCGCGGATACCGATGGCCGCATCCATGCAGGACGTAATTCCATAAGACAGAAGGTCCTCACCACCGCGAATGATCGAGTCGACAAGCTCGTCAACGGCTTTGTCGGGCATGACCTCCATGATTTTCTCACGCCCCGTTTCGGCCACGAGGCCCGTAAGCTCTCCGTCCTTCTTTTCGATCAAGCCCCCCTCGGGCGAGGGCGTGTCGGCGGTGATCCCCGCCAGTTCGAATGCCCGAGAATTGGCAACCGCGAGGTGCCCGTCGGTCCGTACGATATAGACCGGATGATCCGGGCATGCCTCGTCAAGCTCCTTGCGGGTCGGGTGTCTCTTTTCGTCAAAGGCGAAGTGATCGTAGCCCCGCCCAACGATCCATTCGCCCTTCGATTCGGTCGCGGCGCGATCACTGAGTGCGGTTTTCACAGCGGCAATCGTGGGCGCTGCGTTCGGGCGCAGATCAACTTCAGCCATGGCCGTGCCGTAGGGCAGAAGATGCATATGAACGTCGTTAAGGCCGGGCGTGGCGAGCCGCCCCCTGAGATCGACAACCTTTGTCTCATCGCCGACCAGCCTCTGGATGTCAGAATCCGATCCACTGGCCAAAACCTTGCCGTCCGCAAGAGCGATCGCTTCCGCCCAGCCATGATCACGGCCTAGCCAGATGCGCCCCCCAATGAGCGCCATTTGCGCTGTTCCCTGCGATGCCGACATGAATGCCTCCTGCGTGATCAAAGCTTTCACCATCAGTCTAGGCGCAACACACCGGTGCCGGTCAATATTACATCAGTGGTGGAATGACAGGATGCTTTCCTGAGAAGGGTTTCTTATAGGTAATTGTTTTATTGTAATAAAAACCAACTTAACTTAAATAAAAAGATATATAAATAAAAGAATTAAAAACCAATTTTCAGTTATATATAGGCGATCTATGCTGATGCGCGAGGAATGGCATATGCTCGGTCGCGGTATGCAACGCGCGGGTGTATTCCGCCAGAAGCCGGGACTTCGCGTCAGAGACTGACGCAGGGGTGAGCACGGTATTCGTGAGCCGGGTGGGCGGATAGAAGCGGCGGATTACACTATCCTTGGACGCGTGAAGTTCGGCTGCAAACACATCGACAACTGTCACACCCAGCCCCGCTCCGGCCATTGCGCAAGCCGTCTGAGATTGATGGGCCTCGAACTGCGGGGCATAGATCACCCCCTGCCGCGCGAACGACCCGGCCACCAGTGGAGAGATCACCTTGCCCGCGTCGATCAAATCTTCCTTGACCAGTTCGGAAGGGCCAAGCGTGGCATGTTTCGTCAGGGCATGATCTCGGGGGATGACAGCCACCAGATGTGTCGGCGGCAGAAGCGTACGGTTGAGCGCCGTTTCCTCGGTCGCGCCCAATACGATCCCGAGATCGGCCTGACCCAGTTCCACCGCCTGAAAGACCTGATCGTCGGCACAGACCGTAATTTCGATTCTCAACTCCTCATGGCGCCGACGCAGTTCCCTGAGCGCCTCAAGCGCTACACCATGGCCAAGCGAGGGCGTGGCGGCGATGCGAAGATGTGCCACGCCGACCGTCGCAAACCGTTTCACTTCTTCGGTGAGACCTGCCATCGCCGAAAAAACGGGCCGCACCGCGCGCGCCAGATTCTCGGCAGTGGGTGTCGGCCTTAGATATCTGCCTTCACGTTCGAACAAGATGCACCCTAGCTGTTTCTCCAACCTCTGTATCGAGGCCGAGACCGCAGGCTGGGAAATCCCGAGATACGAGGCCGCAGCAGTGAGCCGCCCAGTCTGCATGACCGCGTCAAAAACTTCGAGAAGTCGTATCTTGATCTGCTCGTCCTGTGCCATGAAACCTACCCCCAAAACGCATGCCCGGACCCGCGTGCCGCAACTTCAGGTTAGGCGTGTCCCGTTCAATGCTCCAGCAGGATTAGGGCCGCAGGCATCAAGCTGCTCAGATGTCGTAATAATCACGATACCAAGCGATGAACCGCGCGATACCGGTCCGCAGATCTGTTTCAGGTTTATATCCGGTCAGGCTCTGGAGCAGTTGGGCGTCGGCCCATGTCGCATAGACATCGCCCTTTTGCATATCCATGTAGTTACGTTCGGCCTTGGTGCCCAACTCGTCCTCGATTGCCTCGACAAGGTCCAGAAGACGCACGCTTTCGGAATTGCCGATGTTGACCACCCGATACGGCGCAACCGGAGAAAGGCTGTCGCCACAGGCGATATCTTCCCGCCCGGCGGGCCGTTCCGGCACCGCGTCGATCAAAAGACGCACTCCGCGCACCAGATCCTCGACATAGGTGAAGTCGCGATACATATCGCCATGGTTATAGATATCGATTGGCCGACCTTCGAGAATGGCCTTGGTAAATTTGTATGGCGCAAGATCAGGCCGCATCCACGGGCCATAGACCGTAAAAAAGCGGAACATCGTGATCGGCAAATTCCACAGATGCGCATAGGAATGCGCCATGCTTTCATTGGCCTTCTTGGTCGCGGCATAAAAGGTAAGCGGTGTCTCGGTCTTCTCCACCTCGGTAAAGGGCATCTCTTCGTTGGCGCCATAAACCGAAGAGGTGGAGGCCATGAGAAGATGACCCACACCCAGTTCTCGCGCGGCTTCCATCACGTTGAAGGTGCCGAGGATGTTGCTTTCGAGATAGGCGCGCGGGTTTTCAAGGCTATAGCGCACACCCGCCTGCGCGGCGAGGTGAACAATCACGTCGGGGTTGAACGTGCGGCAAACCTCCATGACCTTTTCGGCATCTTCGAGCATGGCCTCGGTCGCGCTGAATCCTTCGGATTGCAGCAGTATCTGATGACGGCGCTGTTTGAGCGTGACGTCATAGTAATCGGTAATCGCGTCGAAGCCGTGAACGGTCATCCCTTCGTCCAACAACAGCTTGGCAAGGTGAAAGCCGATGAAACCTGCGGTGCCCGTGACCAGAACGCGGGTCATTTGCCCGCCCCCGTCGCCTCACGGATGGCGCGCATGTTTTGGCCGTATACCTCGGGCGACGTGACGCTCCCACCTTTGAAGACCGCCGAGCCTGCGACAAGCACGTCGGCACCTGCCTCAACCACGAGGGGGGCGGTCTCGGGCGTCACACCGCCGTCAATCTCGATATGAATGGGCCTGTCGCCGATCATGGCGCGCAGGTTGCGGATCTTGTCTATCTGGCTGTGAATGAAACTCTGACCTCCGAAACCGGGGTTCACCGTCATCACACAGACCATGTCGATCATATCCAGAAGGTGCCCCACATCATCAAGACCGGTGCCGGGGTTGAGCGCAAGCCCGGCCTTCATGCCCTGCCCCCTGATCGCCTGAAGCGTGCGGTGAATATGCGGACCCGCCTCGATATGGGCGGTCAGGATATCGGCACCCGCCTCGGCGAACGCTTCGATATAGGGATCGACCGGCGCGATCATCAGATGCACGTCCATGACCGTTTTGACATGGGGCCTGAACGCTTTGACCGCTGGCGGTCCGAACGTGAGGTTGGGCACGAAATGGCCATCCATCACGTCCACATGGACCCAATCCGCGCCCTGGGCTTCGATGGCGTCGATCTCGGCCCCGAAATTCGCGAAATCGGCCGAAAGGATGGACGGGGCGATCTTGATTTGGCTATGGTCAAAGCGCATGCGGCCGGCTCCTTCATGTCTCTACCACGCGCTATGGGGCGCAGACGGACCGAGGTCAAGCTCGGCGATTGAACCTTTGGTGTCACTATGAGACCTAAGCGCCGCGCGCGTGAGGAACTACCATGCCTGATCCCCGACTCATCGAAAACAATTATCCCTTTCTGTTGCACCTTGGCTTCAAGCTTGTGGAATGGCACGAAGGGTTCGCGCGGGTCGAGGCGCCGATCTCGCCCTTCATGCAGAACCGTCAGGGCATTCCCCATGGCGGGGTTCACGCCACACTTCTGGATAGCGTGATGGGCTTTGCCGGGTGTCACACCGGCGACACGGGGCAACGTCAGATGGCGCTCACGCTGTCCATGACGGTTAACTATGTGGCGCAGGCCCAAGGTGCGCGCCTTATCGCCGAAGGGCACAAGACGGGCGGCGGGCGCAAGACCTACTTCGCCGAAGCCACCGTGCGCGACGAGCTTGGAACACTGGTGGCGACAGCGACGGGCGTATTCCGATATCGCTCATGACTTGACCTTTTAGGTGCCGCTCCCCTTATCGGAAGGATATGGCGCAACATGGACAATCGTACATGACATCACAGACCGATCCTCTTCGGCTTGAAATAGACGGCATGTCCTGCGCGGGGTGCGCGCGACGGGTTGAGACGGCATTAGGCGGCGTGACGGGCGTGCGCGACGCAACCGCAAATGTCGCGGACCGGTCCGCACGGTTTCAGGCGGATCACGCAGACATGGCAGAGGTTCAGAAAGCCCTGTCCGATGCGGGATATCCGGCGGTTCGCACCGAAACCCGGCTGAGTGTCGAAGGACTTTCCTGTGCCTCTTGTGTGGCGCGGGCCGAAACCGCATTGAAGGCCGTGCCGGGCGTGCTCGCGGCGCATGTCAATCTGGCCACACAGGGCGCCCGAGTGGCTTTCCTTGCGGGCACAACCACGCCGGAACATCTCGCACGGGTGCTGACGGATGCCGGCTATCCCGCGACAGCCACCGGAGGGGATAGCCCACCCGACGCCGAGGCCGAAACCCGGCGCGCGCGCCGCTCATTCCTGATTTCCGCCGCATTGACCCTGCCGGTATTTGCCACCGAAATGGCGGCGCACGCGATCCCGGCGCTCCATCATTGGATCATCGGCACGGTCGGGCAGACGCCTTATTGGGTCGCGCAATTCCTGCTGACAACGCTTGTCATGTTTTGGCCCGGGCGCGTCTTCTATCGTGTCGGACTGCCCGCACTGGGGCGGGGGGCGCCCGAAATGAACAGCCTTGTGGCCATGGGCACATTGGCGGCATGGGGCTATTCCACTGTGGTTTTGGCGGCCCCCGGCCTACTGCCCGAAGATGCCCGGCAGGTTTACTTCGAAAGCGCCGCGGTCATTGTGACGCTTATCCTTCTGGGCCGGTGGCTTGAGGCGCGGGCACGCGGTCGCACCGCCGATGCGATCCGGGGGCTGGCACGGCTGCAACCCGCGACCGCGCGTGTCGAAACCGAAGACGGCACCGAAGACCGACCGATCTCGGCTCTGGGGCTTGGGGACCGGGTGATTGTCCGACCGGGTGAGCGCCTTCCCGTGGACGGAGAGGTCATAAACGGCACGTCCCTCGTGGATGAATCCATGCTCACCGGAGAGCCTTTGCCGGTTCAGAAAGGCGCGGGCGATACGGTTACAGGCGGGACACTCAACAGCCACGGCGCCCTTACCATCCGTGCCACCGCACTCGGAGAAGCCTCAACCCTGTCGCGGATCATTGAAATGGTGCGCAATGCACAAAGCGATCGGTTACCGATTCAGGCTCTGGCCGACCGTGTGGTGGCCCGGTTCGTGCCAGCGGTGCTCGGGGTTGCGGTGATCACGCTGCTGCTCTGGCTCTGGCTCGGACCTTCGATCACCTTTGCGCTGGTCGCAGCGGTTTCGGTTCTGATCATCGCCTGTCCCTGCGCCATGGGTCTGGCGACGCCCACCTCGATCATGGTTGCCACGGGCCGCGCCGCCGAGCGCGGTGTGCTGTTCCGCAAGGGCGACGCGCTTCAATCGCTGGAGGAGGCTAGGGTCATCGCCTTCGACAAGACCGGCACCCTGACCGAAGGACGCCCCGCCGTGAGCGGGGTTGAAACCACGAACGGGTTTGACCGGGACGAGGTGCTCGCGCTTGCCGCCGCGATCGAAACACGTTCCGAGCATCCCCTGGCGCGCGCCATCCTCGAGGCGGCCAAGGAATTGCCCCAGCATGAAGCCGAAACCCATGAAATCACGACAGGGCTCGGGCTGTCGGGCCGGGTCAACGGGCGAGAGGTGATGATCGGATCGCGCCGGATGTGCGCCGAAGCGGGTATCGAGACCACTCCGCTCGAAAAGGCCGCATCGGAGGCCGAGGAGGCGGGCGCGACGCCGGTTTTCGTATGTGTTGCCGGCACATTGGCAGCGGTGCTTGCGATTTCCGACCGGGTAAAGGACAGCGCCGCCGATCTCGTGGCCGACCTCAAGGCGCGCGGCCTCACCGTCGCGATGATCACTGGCGATACCGCCCGCACGGCACAGACCGTTGCCGACCGATTGGGTATCACCGCGATACATGCCGAGGTGCGCCCCGACGGCAAGATCGCCGCGCTCGATGCGCTCAGGGCTGCGCATGGACCGGTCGCCTTCGTGGGGGACGGCATCAACGATGCCCCGGCGCTGGCACATGCGGATGTCGGCATTGCCATCGGCGGCGGAACGGATATCGCTGTTGATGCCGCCGACGTGGTGCTCATGTCGGGGGATCCCAATGGTGCGGGCGAAGCCCATCGGCTTTCACGACTTGCCATGCGCAATATCCGACAGAACCTGTTCTGGGCCTTCGCCTACAACATTGCCCTCATTCCGGTGGCCGCAGGCATTCTCTATCCCGCGTTCGGCCTTTTGCTATCGCCTCAACTTGCGGCGGCGGCGATGGCGCTTTCGTCGGTATTCGTTCTCTCGAATGCACTGCGCCTGCGCCGGGCCTAAGGCAGGCTCAGTTGCGCGGTGCGACCGCCATCTATGGTATAAACCTGACCGGTTACAAAACTGGCGTCGTCACTCACCAACCAACAGATAAGCTTTGCAACCTCGTCGGGCTGACCGGTTCGCCCGATGGGATGAATCGACCCTATTTCGGCTCTAAACCCCTCAGGGTCAGGCATGCCGTCGACAAATGCCATATTCAGCGGCGTATCGATCCAACCCGGCGCAACCGCGTTGCACCGCACGCCGTCCTGACCATGATCCACCGCCACGGCGCGTGTCAGCCCATGCAAGCCCGCCTTGGAGGCGCAATAGGCAGGATGGCGCGGGTTTGCGGCCAACCCTTCCACAGAGCCTACGTTGACGATGGCCCCACGAGCCGTCCGCAACAGCGGCATCGCGTGGCGGATAAGCAGAAAAGGCACCGTGAGATTGAGGTGAAGCTG
>Ga0102929_1000812_pt1 | contig 18400 bp, 11 predicted proteins | sample SalPonR1_B_D2_MG_FD_78510 | JGI IMG/M metagenome (GOLD analysis project Ga0102929, IMG submission 78510) | Salt pond soil microbial communities from South San Francisco under conditions of wetland restoration - Salt Pond MetaG R1_B_D2_MG | ecosystem: Environmental > Aquatic > Marine > Intertidal... | reverse complement strand
GTGGCGAAGACCGGCAGCCCGACCGCCTCAAGCTCGTCGCTGCCCTGCACACCCCGGCGCAACCAGTGGCGCCCGAGAACCACGCAGATCCCCAAAAAGATGCCCAGAACGACGGACAGCCCGAGGATCAGGGGTCGGCGCGGTGCGATGGGGTCTGGCGCGGTCTGGGCGGTGTCAAGGATACGCACGTTTCCGACCGTCGAGGCGCGCAATACGCGAACCTCCTGCGCGCGCGTCTGAAGCTGGGTATATATCTCCTGCTTGAGTTGAACCGCGCGGTTCAGGTTGACGACTTCGCGCTGCGTCTCGGGAAGATTGTCCACGTCCCTGCGGACCTCGGAAAGTCGCGTGCGCAGACGCTTCATGCGGGTCAGGAGCTGCTGATAAACCGGGTGGCTCTTGGTGTAGCGTTCGCTGACCTCGTCCTCTCTGGCCCGCAGCGCCCTGAGCTCTGCCTCGAGGCGGGTGATCTGGGTCAGGAGGCTTTCTGTCTCGAAACTTATGTCCACCGATTTCTGACGTTGCCGGTAGTCGTTGAGCGCGGCTTCGGCTGTCCGCAGTTCCGCCCGGGCGTTGGGCAACTGCTTCTCTATGAAAGCGAGGCTGTTTTCGACCTCCGCGGCCGACCGCGCGATGTTCTGGTCCAGATACGCCTCGGTGACGCCGTTGAGCACCCTTTCCGCCTGCCGCATGTTGCGGGATTCGTAGGTCAGCCGCAGGATACCCGTATCCCGGCCTTTCTCGCGAACGCCGAGCGACCGGCGCAGCGCGATGATCGTTGCAAGGTCGGCTTCCTGCACAAGTTCATATCTTCGCCCGGACGGAGCGTCGATCCGCCCGATCCGGATCAGGAGTCCCGCCTCGCCCACCATGAGGGGCTGCCCGACCTTGCCGTCGTGCTCATGGCCGTCCGGCGTCATGATCCGGTAGCGGTGTCGATCCAGGACGATCAGCCTGATCGGCACCCCGATCCACCGTGGTGGCACGCGCAAGCCCCGTAGTTCTATGCTTTCGCCGGGACGGGCATATCGGCGCAGAAATCCGGCGTCGGGTATCGGCAGGCGATATCGTTGCATTATCGACCCGATCAGGGGCAGGCGCGCGGGTGTTGTACGCCAATCGAGGTTCAGTTCCGCAACGACACGGGACAACACCATGCGCGAGGTCAGGATCTCGATCTCGGCATCAGTTCGCGGATCGTTGGAGACAAGATCTTCCAGGCCGTCCGGCAGGGTCAGTGATCCGCCCCGCTGCTCCAGTTGGACGGTTGCGTCGGCCCTGTATGTCGGCGGCATCGCGATGGTCAGGAAAACCGCGATTGCAAGTGCGGCAAGGGTCCAGGCCGTGATCACGCCGCGGCCCGCCCAGACGATTGCGATCAGCCGCCCGACATCCACATCGTCACTGGCCTGGCGGATCTTTGGCTGATCTGAACCTGCTGTCATGATGGATGAGGCTTTCATGGGTGATGCCGGCGAAGTGGCTGAACCGCAGTTTATAGGGCATGGCCACGGTGGCTGCGCCTTGCGCGTTAAATCGTCCTCGTCTCTTCGCAGGGTGCCGGTGCCAAACACGCCCGGCGCAGGGTTGGTGATGAATGTTCTGACATCGGGAGCGTACAACCTATACATGCAATAGTAAATTCACTTGGGCAGTGACCTGAAAAAATGACTTTTCCCAGTGCTCCCGAGAACATGAGGTTTCTTCCAGGTTGTGTGGCGCACTGCTGCCGCGCCGATCATGCGCCCGCGCCGGCCTATCGTGAAACCGCTGCCGCGGCGGAGCGGCCGCGGCTTGCCACCTGGCAAATCATACTTCCCGTCGGGGCTTTCCGGGATGCCAAGGCATGAAATGGCGTTGTCAAGTTGGGAATCCCGATGCTGAGCAAGCTTGACTTGATGACGGTTAAGCCGGACGATCACAGGAACGTTATTTCTAAATGGAATAGTTGCATGAAGGGGTTTTTCTGGAACCTGCTGGTTTTCCTGTTCGGGATCGCGGTGCCGACATTCCTGATTCTCCTCGGCGGTGGCCGGCTGAACCTGGAAACGACCATCGCGCTGTCTGCAGGTGCCTCGGCCTTCTCGCTCATGGCGATAAATCTGTTCCTGTCCACCCGTCCGCCGCTTCTGGAGCGTTGGATCGGCGGGCTTGACCGGCTTTACGTGACCCACAAATGGACCGGCATTTCAGTGCTTTTCCTGGCCATCGCGCATGAACGTATCGGGATGGACTTCGAAAAGGGACAGGTGGCCACGGTCGGGTTGGCCGCTTTGGCGGTGGATGTGGCCGAAGTTGCCTTTTACGTGCTCCTGGTGCTGCTGCTCGTCAGCTGGATGAAACGCTGGCCCAAGATGATCCGCAGGTTCATGCCCTGGCCCGGTGGCGGCAACGGTGATCTGCTGCCATATGCGCTTTGGCGCTGGACGCACCGGGCGCTCGGGCTGGTGTTCATGGCGCTGTCCTTTCATCAGCTCTTCGTGCGCGTGCCCTTCGAGGCCAACACGGTGGCTGACAGTTACCTCAACAGCATGGCCGCCTTCGGCATCGTCTGTTTCCTCTACACGCAGTTCGGGTGGCTGCTGCGCCGGCGCAGCTACACCGTCACCGACGTGACACCCCACCCCGCGGCAACCATCATCCAGGCGACGCCCAAACGCCGGGGGATCTCGGCCCGTCCGGGCGCCTTCGCGGTGATCTCCGCAGGCCGTGCCGGTCTGCGCGAGCCGCACCCCTTCACCGTCTCCGGCGCGTCCGAGGACGGCGGTCTGCAATTCTCGATCCGGGCGCTCGGCGATTACACACGCCGGGTGCGCGAACGGTTGCAGGTCGGTGATAACCTTTATGTCGAGGGGTGCTACGGCACCTTCGATTACCGCAAGGGTCCGGCGCGGCAGCTCTGGCTCGCCGGCGGTATAGGCATCACGCCCTTCCTGAGTTTCGCCGACAGCCTGACCGCCGAGGACACGCGCAAGATCACCTTGGTCTACGCGATCACCAAGGAGGAGGAGGCGGTCGGGCTGGACCGGATCAGGGCCGCGGAGGCGCGCTGCCCCGGCTTCCGTTTCGTGCTTCACAAGAGCGAAACCGACGGACGGCTGACATCGATGCGGCTTGCCGAATACGCGCCCTTCCCCCTGCGCGAGGCGGGCCTGTGGTTCTGCGGGCCGGCGCCGATGCGCGAGGCCATCCTTTCCCAGCTTCGCAAGGACGGCAACGCGCCGCGCGAAGTCCATTTCGAACAGTTTGAATTCAGATGAGCCGGGCAGCACCCGGTCAGGAGGTCGAAGATGAGACGAATTTTCAGAATGCTGGGCCTGGTGGCATCACTGAGCTTTTTCTTTGGCATCAATGACGCCCACGCACAGATACTTTTCGAGGAGGGCGCCCACGCGGCGTATCGTCCCGACATCAAGAACGGCGAGCGCCTCTTCAACGCCGCCGGATGCGCCACCTGCCACGGGATCGACGGATCGGACCAGATCCTCGCCGGCGGGCGGGTGATCGAAACCACGTTCGGGGATCTCTATTCGCCGAACATAACGCACGACAAGGAACACGGTATCGGCGATTGGACCAACGCCGCATTCCTCAATGCTGTGATCAACGGCGTGGCACCTGACGGTGATCGCTATTTCGGTGCGGTATTCCCTTATCCCTCCTATGCGCGGATGACGCCCGAGGATGTGCTGGACCTTCGCGGATATCTCGCGACGCTGCCAACCAGCGACGCGCCCAGCAAGGAGCACGACATCAGCTACATGAGCCAGACGATCCTCGATCTGTGGTCCTCTGAACGCGACCCTCTCGAGCCGATGTCCCACAATCAGATGAAGCGCGGGCAGTACCTGGTCGAGGCGGTGGGGCATTGCGCCGAATGCCATACCCCGCGCGACACCGGAATGGGCCTCAGTTACGAGCTGGACATGAACAGGCCTTACGAGGGCTACATGGGCCTTCTCGGGGAATTCGCCCCTTCGATAACGCCCGCGAAACTCGGGCGGTTCGGTCCGGAGGCGTTCGTGTTCAACGCCCTCGGCGAGGCCAGGAAGCTCAGCGGGCAGCCGATGGTCGCCGCGTCGATGCGGCGGATGTCGCGGCTGATGTCCCGGCTTCCGATCGAGGACCGGTTGGCGATGTACGCCTATCTGACCGGTGAACCCTATGACATGAACGCCCTCGAAATTCCCCGGGGCCTCGTGACCGAGGAAGTGACGGAAGAAACCGGCGCCGCGGGCGGGTCCGTGACCGAGGACGCCACGGGTGCTGCCGGGAAAGTGACGGTGGTCAAGCAGACCGTCACGATCCCCGATGAGGTGACACCCCCCCGAAGCGATGCCCGCCAGATGCCGGACCGCACGGCCGCCGGTGGCCTGATGTCACAGATCAATCAGTATTGTGAGGCGCAGGCGCCCGAAGTGATCGAAACCCTGCCTCTGGAAACCGTTCCCGCGCCGAAACCGGAGCCGACGGCGACACTGGTCGGGGCCGGGGGCGATGTGGCCCCGCAGATCGAGGCCGCGGCCGACGATTTCGTCGAGACCTATTGCAGACAGTGTCATGCCCCCGGCAAGACCAACTCCGGCGTCTTTCTGACAGACTCGCTGGTCGCGATGAGCTTCGATCCCAATGTTCTGACACCCGGCGAACCGGACAGATCCCCGCTCTATACATCGGTGGTCAACGGGTCGATGCCCTATGGCAAGAAACCGAGTGCCGAGGAATTGGAGGCGCTGCGGCAATGGATCATCGCCCTTGGCGATCCGGACAGCGGCGAGGCCATGGCCACCGCGGCCGCCGAGCCCGCTCCCGAGGTCCGCAGGAAAGAAAAGGCCAGGGCGGCCACCCGCGCCGTCGAAGTGCCCTATCCGGATTTCGCCGGTCCCGGCTTTGCCGAACGGATGGCCGCGATCATGGCCGATCTTTCGCAGATCGAGCGCCGCGATCAGGAGTTCGTTCGCTATGTCTCCCTTGCCTTCATGCCGCTGCCCGAGATCGACTGCTCGGAAACCGGCGCGATGCGAAACCCGATGCATTACCTTCAGGCAGGCGTGAACAAGTTCATCAACTCGATTTCACTCGGACCGCAGATCGTGCCGGGCGTGCCGGTGCGCGGCACCGATGGTTCGGTCCTCCGGATCGACCTGCGCGATTACCGTTGGACTCCCGGACATTGGGATGCGCTGACGACCGGGGTCTATAACCGGGCGGCGGAACGAACCGCTTTCTCGGCCGACGCATGGGCGGATCTGGCCGTGGTCTATCCCTACGCCGTCGACCCGGCAAGCGAACCGATGACTGGCGTGATTTCCGAGGCGACCGGCGCAGTCGTGCCGGTGATCCGCGGCGACTGGATGCTCCGCTTTGCCTCCGAGGCGCCATATTATGACATGTTCCTCGGCCTCACGGACCAGATCAGCGACCTGGAGCGCCGCCTCGGCCTCGACGTGAACTTCGAGATTCAGAACGGCCGGGTGATCCGCGCCGGGGTCGGCGAGGGCCGGTCGGGCGTGTCGGATCACAACCGCATGCTGGAACGGTTCGATCTTCCGCGCGGTGGCTATTACTGGAAGTCCTACGACTTCGCCGAGGATGTCGGGCGCCAGTCACTGGTGCTGCACCCCGATGGCCCGCCCGAACTTGACCGGACCTATTCGGGGACCGAACCGTTCGAGCATGATGGCGGCGAGATGATCTTTTCACTGCCCAACGGGCTGCAAGGCTTCTACCTTTCGACCGCGGCCGGGGATCGCCTCACGATTGGGCCCACCTCGATCGTGTCGTTCCGCAAACGACAGATCGGCAAGGGTGTGGAAATCGTCAATGCGCGGTCGTGCTTTGACTGTCATGCCAACGGCATCATCTCGAAGTCGGACCAGATCCGTGACCAGATCATCGCATCGCGCCGCTATGACCGCGAAACGACAGACCGCTTGCTTGAAATGTACATCGACAACGACAGGCTTTCCCAAGTCTATCAGCAGGACCGGTCCGCCTATCTTTCGTCCCTTTCGGAACTGGGCGCGACCGAAATCAACGTGGGCGGTCAGCCGGTCAGCCTCATCGCGCCCGACAGCGTCGGCTAGGGAGAGATCTTCACCTATGTCGCGGACCAGCACTTCGAACAGCTTCGGCTGATCGACGTGGCCCGCGAATTCCACCTTGAACCCGAGGTTTTCCGCGACCGCGCGCGCCGGATCGCCGATCCGGCCCTGGCCCAGGTGATGCGCGACTGGCTCAGCCGGCTTGACAGCGGCCTGACCATCCACCGCAGCGAGGTGGGCGAGCATTATCCGCGGCTTCTTGGACGGATGACCGACGTTCGCGCGTTCAAGCCCGGCGAGGGCGCCGAAGCCAGGGTCGTTGCCGGAGCGGAGGCGGATATCGAGGAAAAGGCGGAACAGGCGGTCCTCGCCAAGGCCAGGGTCGAGGAAAAGCCGTTCGAGCCGGCCGAGAAGGGCAAATCGGACTTCGTCCCCCCAAAGAAGGTTACCGACAAGATCAAGCTTGCCATAACCGTGCCCGAGACAGAGGTGCGCGTTGATGACCTGCTGGTTTTCGATATCTCCACCAACAAGAGCTGTGAATTGCAGATTTTCTATGTCGAGGAGAATGAAACCGTCGAAGAGATCATCCCCGAGATCATCGGGCCGGCGATCCTCGAGGCCGGCGAAACGCGCCGCATCCCGTTCCGGGATTCGGGTTTCCGTCTGCGCTTCGACACCCCGGGCAAAGGCGAGACGATGTTCGCATTCTGCCGCGTCGGCGGACTTGGCAAGGAGCGGCTGCATGCCGATACCGTGCTGGACTTTGCGGCCGAGCGCTCGATCACCCCGCTGCGCGGAATCAGCCAGGAGGCGGTGACCCGGGTCGAGAAGGACGAAGGTCAGAGCGGCTTCAATTTCGTCACCTTCAACGTTCATCCTTGAGGAGCCGCGAGATGCTGAAACGGATCACCCTCGTCTTCTGTCTCGTTGCCGCGCCGGCGGTGGCCGGGGCTGCATGCGACACGGCCCTTTCCGGGCTTCGGAACCAGATCGACGCGGGTTCGGTCCCGATGATGCGGCTGGCGCTGGATCGGCTCGATGCGGAGGGTTGCAATCGTCCGACCCAACGCGCGGCGGCCCGGCGGGTGGCGGGTGCCATGGCGCGCCAGGCCCAGGGTCATATCCGTGAGGGGCGGCTTGACCAGGCGCAGGAGATCCTCCGGCAGGTGCCCGCGCTGCACTGGCTGGTGCAATCAAGCCGCGCGGATATCGCCATGGCGCGGGGCCGGCACGGAGAAGCCGCGAAACTGTACAACGACGCTCTGGATACACTGAGCGATCCGGCCCTTACCGTGCAGCGCCGGGAACTGGTGCCGGTGATCCGCACGATCGCGCAGCTGGCCCAGGAAAACATGATGCTCGCCGGTACCATGTCCGCAACCCTGAGCCCCCGGGGCGAGCCCAGCGGCCTGATGGGCGTGCTGCAACGCGGTATACTGCAGGAGAAAGTGCCGGTTGCCGCAGCACCGGTCGTCGGGGCCGAGGTCGCGGATCGCGCCGAGCCGGAGGTCGCCGATGCCGGCGGCGCGCGGGACCGGCACGATGCCGCCGAGTTGGAAACCGAACCCCGGCGGGATGCCGCGGACCACCTCGCGTCGCCGCCCCACGAACCGGTCTTTTCCGCCGCTGCCGAGGCGGCCAGGACACTGCCGGGCTTTTATCTGCCGGTTCAGTTCGAATTCGATTCGGATCGCCTTGATCCTTCGGGTGTCCGCGAGGCATCGGCACTGGCCGCCTTCCTGCGCAAACTCGAAATTCACAGCTTCACCCTGGTGGGCCATACCGACGAGGTCGGAAGCGCGTCCTATAATCTCGATCTGTCGTTGCGCCGTGCCCGGACGGTGCGCGCCTTCCTGGTCAGCCAGGGGATTCATGCGCGAATCCATGTGGAAGGTCGCGGCGAAGGGGATCCGCCCGAACTCAAGGGAGTCGCCCTTTACAATGACGAACAACGCCGCGCCATCGCACGCCGGGTTGAATTGGTGGTGCCGAAAAATGCCTTCTAGACCGTATTCTCTTGCTTTTGCCGCGCTTGCGGTCATGACACTCGCGGAACCTGCGCAGGCCAAGGAATATGGCCTGGTGGTGGGTGTGAATGAATACCGCGCCTTCGAGGCATGGTCACCCGACAAGCCGGCCGGTCTGTATGACCTTCAGGGCGCGGTCAACGATGCCGAGCGGATCGCCCGCGCCATGCGCCGGAGTGGCGTGGACCTGCCCGATCGCCGCCTGCTTCTGGATGACCGTGCCACGAAACAGGGGTTCCTGGATGCCTGGGCGTCGCTTCTGCGGGAGGCGGCGCCGGGTGACACGCTGATCGTGACCTATGCGGGGCATGGTGGGCAGGAGCGCGAGGTCAACGCACCGATGGACGAGGCGGACGGCAGGGACGAAACCCTGATGTTTCATGATTTTGACCCTGATCGCCCGCGCGAAGGCCGCCTCAATGATGATGAACTGCGCACCTTGCTGGAACAGGCCGCCGCCTACAACGTGATATGGGTCATGGATTCGTGCCATTCGGCGGGGTTGTCGCGGTCTTCCTCCGCGCGCAACATGATGGGCCAGACGCGTTCGGGCGGGCTTTACGACATTCCCGACGAACCGGCGCTGACTGAAATCAAGGCCGATGCCGGGGACGAATCCGGTGACATCCTGCCCCACGTGACACAGATCCTCGCGACCGAAACCGAAAGCAAGCTGGTCCAGGAAACGCGGATCGGCGGCAAGCTGCACGGCGCGTTGTCCTATTACTTTGCCGATGCAGTGGCAGGGTCCGCGGATCTGGACGGCGACGGGATCATGACCCGCTCTGAACTGGCTGCGTTCATCGAGGATCGCGTCTTTGCCCGGATGAACCAGACACAGCAACCGCGCATCCTGCCACGTGGCGATGCCCGCCCGGTTTTCCCCGCACCGCAGACGGCGCCCTTGCCGGTTGCCGACCAGCCGCTCAGCCCTCCGAAACTGCCGGTGCATGTGATTGGCGCCGCGCCACCCGGGCTTGATCCGGGCCGAACCGAAACGGTCGCGACCGGTGCGCTGCTGACCTTCGAGGCACAGGATGGTGTCTGGAATGTCTTCAACCACACGGGAGACCGTATCACCACGATTTCCGGCGGCGCCGAAAGGCTCGTGGCCCGCGCCACGGTCCTCGACGGACTGGATGCGCTCAAGTCCACGGCGCTCCCGCCGGTCGGGATCAAGGCGGCTCAAAGTGTCGAGTCCCAGAAGGTCGGCAGCCTTGTCGGCTTCACCTTCTTTCCGCCCGACGAGAAGCTGCGCCACCTGACCCTGTTCAATCTCGCCAGTGACGGGACGTTGCAATACCCGCTTGCCGACGAGCATAAGCCGATCTCCATGAACGGGCACAGCCTTCTCTTTTCCGTGACGCCGCCGACCGGCGCCGATCAACTCGTGGCGGTGTTCTGCAGCCGCCCGCCGCTTGATCTGCGCGCCGCGCTCCGGCGCGGCGCGGGCCGTACCGTTTCCCCCGGGCTGCTGGACGCGCTCAGTGACCAGAGGTGCCAGATCGGGCGGATCGGGCTTTTCACGGTTTCCAACTGACGGGGACAACGGGGTGCGCGATATCAACCCTTGCAGGCGCCGTGCCGTCGGTGCCGGTCGGGGACAGCACAGCGGCAAGAACGAGGGAATTGTCGGCTTTCTGATAACGGGGTATGTTGAGAAAAAATTTGTGGGGGGAGGTCGCGATGCGACTGTATTTCATTCTTTGTGCGGTTCTCTTTCATGTCATGGCAATGCCTGCTGCCGCCGAACGCTATGCGCTGGTGATCGGCAACGGGGCCTACGACGAACTTGAGGATCTCCGCAACACCCATGCCGATGCCAAGGCCTATCGTGACGCCTTCAAGAGCATGGGATTCGAGACGATGTTCTTCACTGACCTCGATCTCAACGCCGCGCTTGGTGCGCTCGATGGTCTGATCGGGCGTGTGCGCCCCGGTGACGAGGTCGCTTTCGTGTATTCCGGGCATGGATGGAGCGACGGACAGATCAATTACCTGATCCCCACCGATGCGCCCAAACAGGCCAGTGACCGGATGCTGAAACGATCGTCCATCGCCCTGCGTGACGGGCGCTCCGGTGTTCTCGACGAGCTGGAGCGTGCCGGAGTGCGCCTTACCGTGGCGGTTATCGACGCCTGCCGTGACAACCCGTTCGATCCCGCCGAAGGGACGCGCTCGGCCTCGATGGCACGCGGGCTGGCGCCGATCTCGGCACCTCAGGGCACGTTCGTGATCTTTTCGGCCGGGGCGCGGCAACAGGCGCTTGACCGTCTTCCGGACGATCCGCCGGACGAACGCCTTTCGGTCTTCACACGGGTCTTCCTGCCGCGACTGACCAGCGGTGTTTCTCTGGAGGATGCGATTTCCGAGGCGCAGGTCGAAACCGCGAAGCTGGCGCTCAGGTTCAACGGCCATCAGCAGCACCCGGCCTATTACGACCAGACGCTTGGCGAGACATGTCTTCTGGACAATTGCGACAAGCCCACGCAAACCGCGCTCGTGGTGCCGGACACGCCTGAACCGGTCGCCCCGACATTCGTTGTCGATGCCCGTGGTGGCGGCGATTACCGGAGTATCCGGCGGGCCGTGGATGCCGCCGGCAGCGGCACCCGCATCGAGGTTCAGCCGGGCCGATACACCGAGGGCGCGGATGTGGACAAGCCGCTCACGATCGTGGGCGTGGGCGACAGGGCGTCAATCGTCTGGGAAGTGGCCGATGACAACGTGATCCGCTGGACGGCGCCGGGGGGGCGTATAGAGAACCTGACGATCCGTCAGGCGGGTGGCGATAGTTTCGGCGTGGATTTCGACGGGGGCTCGGCCGAGTTCGTCGGCAATGATGCCAGTTCGCAGGGGCTGGCGATCGTCGCGATACGCAATGGCGCTGATCCCCTGCTGCGCGGCAACACTCTCCACGACAGCGCCGAGGGCGGTGTTTTTGTCTATGACAAGGCGCACGGGATAATCGCCGACAATGTGATCGAGCACAACACCTTCGCCGGGATCGAGGTCCGGGGTGGGTCCGACCCGACGATCCGCGACAACACGATCCGCGACGGCAAGGGTGGCGGCATATTCCTGCAGGACAATTCCGGCGGTCTGATCGAGAACAATGTGATCGAGCGCAACACCTATGCCGGCATCGAGGTCAAGAACCGTTCCGAACCCACGATCCGCGGCAACACCGTCCGTGCGGGCAAGGCCGGCGGCATCTTTCTTCAGGAAAACGCGCGCGGCCTGATCGAGGACAACGTCATCGAACAGAACGCCTTTGCCGGCATCGAGGTCAAGACGGGATCGGCCCCGACGATCCGCAACAACAAGATCCGCAACGGCAAGACAAGCGGTATCTTCCTGCAGGAGAACGCCCGCGGCCTGATCGAGGCCAACGTGATCGAGCGCAACGGTTTTTCGGGAATAGAGATAAAGACCGGATCGGCCCCGACGATCCGCAACAACAAGCTTCTGGACGGTGCCCAGAGCGGCATTTTCGTGCAGGAGAACGGGAAGGGCCTGATCGAGGGCAACGTGATCGAGCGCAGCGGCTTTGCCGGCATCTCGGTCGATACCGGCGGGGCGCCCACCATCCGTGACAACCGGATCAATGACGGCAAGGAAAGCGGTATCTTCCTTCAGGGCAAGGCCGGTGGCCTGATCGAGAACAATGTCATTGCCCGCAATGGTCTGGCAGGCATCGAGATCAAGACCGGCGCCGCTCCGACAATCCGCAACAACCGGATTCTCGATGGCAAGCAGGGCGGTATCTACCTCCAGGATAACGGCCTTGGCGTGATAGAGGACAATATCATCGAAGGCAGCACCTATGCGGGGGTCGAGATCCGTACCGGATCGGATCCCACGGTGCGCGGCAACACCATCCGAAACGGCAAGGCCGGCGGCGTTTTCGTGCATGACAACGGGCGCGGCCTGATCGAACGCAATGTCATCGAAGGCAATGCCTATACCGGAGTCGAGGTCACGAAGGGCGGCGATCCCACGATCCGCGACAACACGATAACCGGCAGCGGGTATCAGGCCGTCTGGGTCTACGAGGGTGGCAAGGCCACTGTCGTCAACAACGACCTCAGGGGCAATACGTATGGCGGCTTCCGTATCGAGGCGACGGCCGGCCGCGTGTCGCGCTCGGGCAACCGCGAATAGCTGGCCCGAGCCATGATCCGATGGAGGGGTGCGGCGCCTGTCCCGGCCGGGTCACATGACGCGGATCACGTCCTTGTCGATGGCAAGGACATATCCCTGCCGCGCGATGTTCTTGACCAGCAGTTCGCTGACCAGTTGATTGCCAAGCGTGTCGCGCAGCCGCTTTATGCGCGTGGCACCTGCCGCCTCTTCGCAGTCGGCCGCCTTGCGTCCTGAAATCGTCGCTTCGATCTCGGCCCCGGTCAGGACATCCCCATCCATGCGCGCCTCGGCGAGCACCGAAAGCGTCTCGAGCGCCGCGTCGGTCAGCTTGAACCCCATGTTATTGAGGTAGACGGCCTTTTCCGCCCGGCTGATCAGCAATGAACTGACCTGGATACCGGTGCTTTCAATCTTGGCCACGCGGCGGTTGATCACTACCAGCATCACCAGAAAGACCAGCGAGGCGACCAACAGACCGGTGGCAAAGACCAGCAGCACGAAAATCACCATCCGGTAACTGGCCAGTGTATCGGAAAAGGCGGTGCCCGACTGGGCCAGTATCTTCAGAAGCGCGATTTCCGCATCGCCTGTCAGGTCGTCATTCTCAAGAAATATCCGGGCCACGCGTTCGTTGAACGCATTGGCATCGGGCAGGTTCATGAACAGAAACACCGCCGCGACCAGCAGGATGAGAACAACCGTCAGGATCCCCACGGTCACGACACGGCTGACCGAGCGCCGGGTGTCCGTGGCCATGATCCCGTCATCGGTGGATGAGCCGTTATTCGCTCCTGACAGAAATGATCTGAATATCATTCCATCCCTTGCTCCTGAGCCTTGAAACCACATGGGGCCGGACTGCAGCCCTTGTACATGTGTTACCGGGAACCTTCATCACACCGTAGGTCAAATCGAAGGGATTGTCTCGCACGGCCTTGTATTCGGCGATACATGCCGCTTGCGCGACGGTTCCGGCAAAGGTCAGGGCCATTGCGGCCAGAAGAGAGCGCAGCGAAATTTTCATGCGATCAAAGATGCGCCGGATGTTACCGATATTCAATATCCCGTCACTGCCGGTGGGCGTGTTATCAAATAACCGGGCGCGGTTATTGCCTGACTCCGGGCCAAGGCCGATATTTGTTTCATCAGCGCCGGCACGCATCCGGCACGAGACTGGGACGAGATTCGAAACCTGCATTGCTTGAAAGGAAACAAACCCATGCCACGTAACTTCATTGCCATCATACTGGCAGCCGCCGTTGCCGTCACGAGCCTGAGCGCCGCCCCGGCCCGCGCAGGAAGCGATGATTTCGCCCGCGCCCTCGCCGGAGTGGCGGCTGTTGCCATCATCGGCTCTGCCATCGCGAACAACAACCGGGACGGACATGTTTCGCGTCACTATCAGCACAATTACGGTCACAAACGCTCCTACGGGTACAAGAAACGCGCTTACGGCCACAAGAAGCGCCATTACGGCCACAAGAGACGTCACTACGGCCACAAACGCCACGGCTACAAGCGCCATGGCTACCGGAGTGGGTACAGGCACCATGGATACCGGGCCCACGGCTACTATGGCCGGTACAACCATGCAATGCGCCGCTAAGCAGCCGCCGCCGCTGGACGACCAAGGGGGAGGGCATTTGGCCCTCCCCTTTTCTTTGCTTTCCGGGGTGTGTTGTGATTTCCGGGATTTCATGAACGGTCCCGATTTCAAACTTGAGCGCGAAGCCGCGGCGGCGGGCGCCGCCCGCGTGGCCGGTGTCGACGAGGTTGGCCGCGGTCCGTTGGCGGGCCCCGTGACCGCCGCCGCGGTCATCCTTGACCCGATGCGCATTCCACCCGGACTGGCCGATTCCAAGCGCCTCACGGCAGGACGGCGGGTGGCACTGGCGGCGCGCATAATCGCCTGCGCCGAGGTTTGCGTAGCCCATGCCAGCGTGAATGAAATCGAGGAACTGAACATTCTGCGCGCGTCTCATCTGGCCATGGAGCGTGCCGTGGCCGGCTTGATCCATGCGCCCTGCATGGTACTGGTCGACGGCAACGCCCTGCCGGTCGGATTGCAGGTTCCGGCCCGGGCCGTGGTGCGCGGCGACACACGCAGCGTGTCGATCGCCGCCGCGTCGATCATGGCCAAGACATGCCGCGATGCGCTGATGCGGGATCTCGCACAGCAGTTTCCCGGCTACGGATGGGAAACCAATGCCGGATATCCGTCGCGTCACCACCGGATGGCCCTGCTAGATCTGGGGGTCACGCCTTACCATAGACGGTCGTTCAAGCCCGTCCACAATATATTGTATCAAGAAAATTAAATAACCTCCTGATTCAAAAAAGAAATTGACGGCGAATCGGCTTTGACTCATCTTGTATCTCAACGATCAGAGCGCACAAAGCGCCGGGACAGAGGCAGAGATGATGAATAGCACCAAGGCGACGGGCGCGCAGGCGCTTCCGCTCAACACGATTCTTTCCGGCGATTGCGTCGAGGTGATGAACGGCCTTCCCGAGGCGTCGGTGGACCTGATCTTTGCCGATCCGCCCTACAATCTTCAGCTTCGCGGAGATCTGCACCGCCCCGAGGGCAGCCAGGTCGATGCGGTGGATGACGCTTGGGACAGCTTTGCCTCATTCGACGCCTATGACGGTTTTACCCGGTCCTGGCTGACGGCGGCGCGGCGGGTGCTCAAGCCCGGCGGTGCGATCTGGGTCATCGGATCCTACCACAACATCTTTCGCGTCGGCGCAATGATGCAGAACGCGGGGTTCTGGATTCTCAATGATGTCGTTTGGCGCAAGACGAACCCGATGCCGAACTTTCGCGGCAAGCGGCTGACAAACGCGCATGAGACGATGATATGGGCCTCCCGCGAGGAGGGAGCCAGATACACATTCAACTACGAGGCGCTGAAATCCCTCAATGATGGCCTGCAAATGCGCAGTGACTGGGTGCTGCCGATCTGCAACGGGCATGAGCGGGTCAAGAACGACGCGGGCGAAAAGGCGCATCCGACCCAGAAACCCGAAAGCCTTCTGCACCGCGTCCTCGTGGGAAGCAGCAACCCGGGCGATGTGGTGCTCGATCCTTTTTTCGGTACAGGCACGACTGGCGCCGTGGCCAAGATGCTGGGCCGCGATTACATCGGCATCGAGCGCGAGGCGGCCTATCGCGCGGTGGCCGAGAAACGCCTTGCCGGTGTGCGACGCTATGACCGTGACTCGCTGCAGGTTTCGGTATCCCGCCGTGCCGCGCCGCGGATCCCTTTCGGACAGCTTATAGAACGCGGGATGCTGCGCCCCGGTGAGGTGCTCACCTCGGCCAACGGCAAGTCGGCGGCGAAGGTGCGTGCCGACGGAACGCTGGTTGCCGATGGTGTGAACGGCTCGATCCACCAGGTCGGCGCGGCGCTTGAAGGCGCGCCAAGCTGCAACGGCTGGACCTACTGGTGCATCAATCGAGACGGCAAGCGGGTGCCGATCGACATATTCCGCCAGCAGATACGCGCCGAATTGGCCGAAAGGCCCAATTAGACAAGACTTTCCTCATACCTCCGGTGCCCGTGGCCTGACACGGGGCGCCTACCTTGCCCCGCTCCTCCAGGCGGGGCTTTTTTCGGGTCCGCCGAAGGCCCGGGTCCGGTGGGCGTGGCATGGTCTTCGGCTCTTTCGGGCCGTGTCCGGTTACGCGGATCTCAGGCGCCGCGCGGCATCGGGTTCTCGGCGTTGTTGTAGGCGCGCCAGTCGGTGATCTCGGGGTAATAAAGCTCTCGCCAGCGCCGCACACGCTTGTTCATCACCCGACGCCACACCGGCGGCACCATCGCCGCCATGGTCATGATCGGGTAGCCGTAGGGAAGTTGCGGCGCCTCTGAATGGGTATAGGTCTGCAGCAGTGGAAAGCGCCGATCCGGTTTGTAGTGATGGTCCGAATGGCGTTGCAGGTTGATCAGAAGCCAGTTCGACGCCTTGTGCGCCGCGTTCCAGCTGTGCTGAGGTTTGACGTGCTCGTAGCGGCCGTCACCCAGGTGCTTGCGCGTAAGGCCATAATGTTCGACGTAATTCACCAGTTCAAGCTGCCAGATCGCGACGCCCGCCTGCCACAGGAACAGAAGCAGGCCGGTCCCGCCACCCAGCAGGACCGCCAGCAGCAGCATGAATCCCTGCAGGGCCCAGTACCGGAAGAACGGGTTGGAAAGGTCTGTCCACGGTTTGCCCCGCCGCGCCAGCATTGCCTTTTCCGCCCCGAAGGCGGACAGCAAAGACTGCTTCAATACCCGAGGATAAAACCGGTGAAACCCTTCGTTGTAGCGCGCTGTCACCGGATCGCGCGGGGTGCCGACGTGGCGGTGATGGACCAGAAGGTGTTCGGAACGGAAATGTGAATAGAGCACCATCGCCAGCAGCGCGTCGGCCAGGAACCGCTCACCCCGATCGCGTTGATGCATGAGCTCGTGGGCATAGTTGATTCCCACCGTCCCGGTGATCACACCCACTCCGAAGAAAAGAACGATTGTTTCCAGCGCCGAAAGATGCGCGTCGCCCGGCCCGGTCACGTACCAGATCATCCACATCAGCAGCGCGAACTGCAGCGGAGGCCAGATCAGGGTGATCGCCTTGTACCAGCTCAGGCGGGTTTCCGGCGTGTCCGGGTCGGCGTTTTCCAGGTTCAGGCCAAGCACCGCGTCGAGCGCCGAAAAGAAATACCATGTCGCCACCGGAAGCAGGATCACGGTCCAGCCGCCATGCACGGCCCCGATCACCGCCAGCGGGATCAGCAACAGCGACATCCAGAAGGGCAGGGCATCGCCGATGGCGCCGGCGCGATTTGAGAAAGCGGAAGAAGACGTCATGGGAACACTCCGGAGATTCAGGGGCGATTGGGCCCGTCCCGATCATCATTTTCCAGCCTCGGATGCGCAAGGTCAAACACCTTGCGCATCACCGTGGGCAGTTGTGCGGGGCTGAAACTCGCAGGAGGAACGAATTCCCCGAATTCGGCCCGGGCGCCGACGGGAACCCGCGCCGTTTCGATGCGCAGGCGCAGGTGGAAATGGGTGAACGTGTGGCGCGCTTCGGCGGGAAGCGGGGACCAGTCAGCCTTCAGGGGCGGGGCCGGAACGGGTTCGGCGTCCTCGGTCCACGTGCTGCCGGGCCAGCCCAGCATGCCACCCAGAAGGCCCTTTTCTGGCCGTCGCTCCAACAGCAGGGCGCCGTCCTCGCGGAGCGCAACATAGGCGATGCCGTGGCGCACAGGCTTCGGTGTCTTCGGCTTTTTGGCCGGCAGTCCGGCGGCGGTGCCGGCCCTGTGCGCTGCGCAGGCCGGTTGCCAGGGGCATATCCCGCAGGCCGGGGCGCGCGGCGTGCAGATCGTGGCTCCCAGGTCCATCACCGCCTGTGCATAATCGCCCGGCCGCCTGCCTGGGTTCAGCGCCGCAGCAGCCGCTGTCAGCTCGGGTTTGGCACCGGGCAGGGGCGCACGGATATCGTGCAGACGCGCCATCACCCGTTCCACGTTTCCGTCCACGACCGTTTCCGGCCGGTCGAACGCAATGGCGGCGATCGCGGCCGCGGTGTAGGGTCCGATGCCGGGCAATTCCTGCAGGCCGGCGCGGGTATCGGGGAACCTTCCGCCATGATCTTCCGCGACGATGCGCGCGCATTTCACAAGGTTGCGCGCCCGTGCATAATATCCAAGCCCGGCCCATTCGCCCATCACGGCCGCGTCTTCGGCTGCCGCCAGCGCATCTACATCGGGCCAGCGTTCCGTGAAGCGCGCGAAATACCCCTTCACCGCCGCAACCGTGGTCTGCTGCAGCATGATCTCCGACAGCCACACGGCATACGGATCGGGGCGCGCCCCCGCGGCCCGCGCTGATGGCCCCACACGCCACGGAAGATCACGGGCATGGGTGTCATACCAATCCAGAAGGGTCTCGGGCAGTGGTGCATCACGCATTCTTTATTCCCGGAAATGGGGATGGGGGGCTGGCAAGCGCGGTCATAACTCTTAAACTAGATATCCTGAACAGGAGTCCATGGATGACCGGGCGCAAGGCCACCACGAAGGGGTTCGCACGGACCTCGACAGTGCTCAGGGAACGGATCCGGCGCGCCTCGGAAAGCCGCGGATTCGCCGTGTCGCGCCTGCTCACCCACTGGCCCGAGGCCGTGGGCCCC
>Ga0102929_1000811_pt1 | contig 18402 bp, 13 predicted proteins | sample SalPonR1_B_D2_MG_FD_78510 | JGI IMG/M metagenome (GOLD analysis project Ga0102929, IMG submission 78510) | Salt pond soil microbial communities from South San Francisco under conditions of wetland restoration - Salt Pond MetaG R1_B_D2_MG | ecosystem: Environmental > Aquatic > Marine > Intertidal... | reverse complement strand
GACCCCCAAGTGCCCGGTGCGGGCCTGAGGTGCCCGACATAAAAGAAGGTGGCGATCAGATGGCTCATGATGTCACCAATGTCACGGTGGCCAAGGCCGCGATTCCTTCGCCCCGGCCGGTGAAGCCCAGCCGCTCGGAGGTGGTGGCTTTGACCGATGCGCGGTCGATATCAGTGCCGCAATATCCGGCAAGTGCTGTTCGCATCGCGGGGACATGAGGCCCGATTTTGGGATATTCGCAGACAAGAGTGACGTCTAGGTTGCTGATTTCAAAACCTTTCGCCCGTGCGAGCGCCATGGCGTGTGACAGGAAGATATGGCTTTCCGCGCCTTTCCATTGGGGATCGGAGGGCGGGAAATGCTGACCTATGTCGCCCTCGGCGAGCGCACCGTAGATCGCATCGGTCAGGGCATGCATGCCGACATCGGCATCGGAATGCCCCTGAAGGCCCCGATCATGGGGGACGGCGACACCGCAGAGCATCACGTGATCGCCGGGGCCGAACCTGTGGACGTCATAGCCGTTTCCGACACGAAGTTGCATGGGCTCTCCAAGGATGCGCGCGGCGCGTTGGAAATCGCCGGGATGGGTGATCTTTATATTGGTCTCATCGCCTTCGACGATTGTCACGTCAAGCCCTGCGGCGCGCGCCACCGCCACATCATCGGCAGCGTCGCCGTCATGGTTGCGGTGCGCCGCGAGGATTGGACCGAAACGAAACCCTTGCGGTGTCTGCGCGCGGAAAAGTCCGGTGCGATCTTGCGTTCCGGAAACCAGACCGCCGTCACCGCGCCAAAGCGCGTCGGTGACGGGCAGGGCGGGCGCGGCACCGGGAGAGCCTTTGAGCGCCGCGATCACCCGGCTGATCAGGCTGTCGCTCACACAGGGGCGCGCAACGTCATGGATAAGCACCCGCGTTGTCGATCCGCCTTCGAGAGCTTCAAGACCGTTGAGAACCGACCCCGCGCGGGTGTCACCCCCCGCCGTGACGATAAGCCCCGGAAGGCTGGGGGCCAAGGCCATGTCATCAGGGTGCAGGACAAGAACAATATGATCTATATCAGGATGCGACGCGAACCGTGCGAGAGTGTGGCCGGTCACGCTTTGCGCGCCGATGGGTTGCCATTGTTTTGGCATCGGCCCACCGGCCCGGGTGCCCCGGCCAGCGGCCACGATGAGGGCGGCGGTTGTCATGCTGTCTGATAGCGCGCTGGTGCATTGCTGTGCAACACCGTCGAAAACTGCTTAAATTTTGTGCAGAAGGTGTGTATCAGCGTCGTGAAGCCCCACATTTCTTGAAGGAATGCAGGGTTTATCAGAAGCCTGCACCGTTGCACAAGGATTAGGCACGTGGCCCAAACCCTTTCCGATCTGGGACTGACCCCGCCGGTTTTCCTGGCCCCGCTTGCGGGAATCACCGATCTGCCGTTTCGCAACCTCGTATCACGGTTCGGGGCCGGCCTTGTCGTGAGCGAGATGGTCGCGAGCCAAGAGATGGTTCAGGCAAAGCCCGGCGTGCGCGAGCGCGCCGAGCTTGGCTATGGCACCCAGAACACCGCGGTTCAGTTGGCCGGTCGCGAGGCGCATTGGATGGCCGAGGCCGCCCGGATGGTCGAAGCCAACGGCGCGCGTATCATCGACATCAACATGGGCTGTCCTGCAAAGAAAGTCACAAGCGGTAGCGGCACGGGCGCAAGCGGATCGGCCCTGATGAAGGATCTCGATCATGCGCTCTCGCTGATCGAGGCGGTGGTGGGTGCGGTTGATCTGCCCGTAACACTCAAGACGCGGCTTGGTTGGGATGACAACATGCTGAATGCACCCGAGCTTGCCCGGCGGGCCGAGGCCGCAGGTGTGCGCATGATCACCATTCATGGCCGCACCCGCTGTCAGTTCTATAAGGGCCACGCGAATTGGAGCGCCATCCGGGCGGTCAAGGACGCGGTGCGTGTGCCGGTGGTTGCCAATGGCGACATCATCGACGTGTCAGACGCACGAACGGCCCTGAGCCAGTCGGGCGCGGATGGCGTGATGGTGGGCCGCGGGGCACAGGGCCGCCCCTGGAGTCTGGCGCGGATCGCCTGTGAGCTTTTTGGTGGGCCCGCCCCGGAGGTTCCACGGGATCACGCCTTTTGTGACATGGTTTCTGAACATTACGAAGAGATGCTCAGGTTTTACGGTTGTGATCTCGGGGTGCGTGTCGCGCGCAAGCATCTGGGCTGGTACATGGATGAGGCGGGCACAGGCGCGGGTCTGCGCAAGCGTATCCTGACCACGCGCTGCGCAAAGGAGGTCATGACACTTCTTCCCGAGGCACTAAGGGCACCGCAAAGGGCCGTGGCATGAGCGACACCGTTCAGGACGGACTTTGGTCTGCCTTGCCCGCGCCCGCGCTGATCCTTGATGGCGACGATACAATCGTGGCGGCGAACCCTGCCGCAGAATCCTTTCTCAACCTGTCGAGTCGCGCCATCGTGGCGCGTCCGGTCTGGGACGTTATCGCGATTGATACGCCGCCCGAGGCCGCACTTGCGCGGGCGCGGGCGCAAGGCGCGACACTTGTCGTGAATGACGCCGAGATGCGCCTGGCCTGGGCCAATCCGGTTGCGGTAACGGTCCACGTGGCGCCTTACGGCGCGGAGGCGGGCCAGATGTTGATGTTGGTCACGCCATATGACGCCGCTGGCCGCCTTGAGAGCAGGGGCGCACGGCCTTCGACGGCGAAATCCGCAATAGGGATGGCCGACATGCTGGCGCATGAGATCAAGAACCCGCTGGCCGGGATCACCGGTGCCGCCCAGTTGTTGTCCATGTCGCTGAGTGAAGAGGACCGCGAGCTTACCGATCTGATCGTCGCCGAGAGCCGGCGCATCGTGGCGCTTCTGGATCATGTGGAGCAGTTTGGCGATGTCCGCCCCCCGGTGCGGCGGCCCGTAAATCTGCATGATGTGCTCGATCGTGCGAAAAAGTCCGCATTACTTGGGGTCGCGGCGGATATGCGCATGACCGAAAGCTATGATCCATCCCTGCCCGACGCGCATGGCGATGCCGATCAGTTGCTTCAGGTCGTGCTGAACCTGATCAAGAACGCTGCCGAAGCCGCTACGGGCGGATCGGGCACCATCACGTTGCGAAGCTATTTCGACCACGGGATGCGCCTGAGAGATGGTGAGGGCGTACCCCGCGCTGTGCCGCTTCAGATCGAGGTTGAAGACGATGGTCCGGGCCTGCCCGAGGATATCGCGGGAGATGTTTTCGCGCCTTTTGTCTCGGGACGAGAAAACGGCACGGGCCTTGGGCTCGCGCTCGCCAACAAGATCATCACCGCACATGAGGGGCTGATCGGTGTGGTGTCCGCCCCCGGCCGAACTGTGTTTCGGCTTTCGCTACCTGTGGCGCCGCGCGAAACGAAAGGATCGGAGTGATGGACGGGACCGTTTTGGTTGCTGACGATGACAGGACCATTCGCACGGTCCTGACGCAGGCGTTGACGCGGGCGGGGTGCAAGGTGCACGCCACGTCATCGCTCACGACGCTGATGCGGTGGGTCGAGGAAGGGCGCGGCGATGCGGTGATCTCGGATGTTGTCATGCCGGATGGCAACGGGCTTGAAATGCTGCCCCGCATTTCGCAGATACGCCCCGGCCTGCCGGTTATCGTGATCTCGGCGCAGAATACCATCATGACCGCCATCCGCGCGACCGAGGCCGAGGCGTTCGACTATCTGCCCAAACCTTTTGATCTGCCGGAACTCATGCGTCGGACGGGGGCCGCGCTTGATGCCGGGCACGTGCGCGGCAAGACACCGGATGTGCCACCGGACCGGCCCGAGGAACTCCCGCTGGTAGGGCGGACGCCCGTGATGCAGGCGCTTTATCAGGGGGTCGCGCGGATCGTGAACATTGACCTTCCGGTGTTGATCCGTGGCGAAACCGGGGCGGGCAAATCGCTTTTGGCGCAGGCGATTCATGATCTGTCCGAACGGCGTGGCGCCTCCATCGTGACCGTCGGACCGACGGGTTTGGAGGATGTCGACGCCATTGCCGCGCGCGTGGGGCGGGGCACGCTGGTTCTTGACGGGCTTGAGCGGTTTGATGCCAAGGCGCAGGTGCGCGCGCTTCTGCTGCTTGAGGCTTGCAAGGGCGCGCGGGTGATCAGCACGATGCAAGAGGCAGGTCACGAGGCGTTGAGTGATGATCTTTACTACCGTCTCAGTGGTGCCGTGCTGGACATGCCGCCTCTGCGGGAACGCACTGACGACATCGAACCGCTTGCGGCGCATGTGCTGGCCGGGCTGAGCGGGGCGACACGCGGCATTGATGCGGCGGCGGCGGACTTGTTGCGGCGTTATGGGTGGCCGGGGAATGTGCGTCAGCTTGAAAATTTATTGCGCCACGCGGCCCTTGATGCCCGCGACCCACAGCTTGGCCGGGCCGAGATAGAACCGCTTCTGGCCACACAGCCTGACGCGCCTGCGGCCATGGGAACTGAGGGTGAAACGCTTTCTGATTCGGTGGCCAATCACCTGAGCCGCTACTTCGACATGCATGGTGGAATGCTTCCGCCGGCTGGTCTTTATCCTCGCATTCTTCGTGAAATCGAACATCCTCTGATCGAGATCGCGCTTGAAGCGACAGGCGGAAATCAGGCCAAGTGCGCCGAACTTCTCGGGATCAACCGCAATACGTTGCGCAAGAAAATGACCGAGTTGGATATTCGCGTGACACGCCGTCGCAAGTTGATGTAAAAGAGCAACATACCTGTGGCGAAAAGGGAGCAGTGCCGCCGGCTGCCACCATATTTGGTGGCCTGGGCAGCGCGCGACGCGATTTGAGGGGGAGGGCAGTGGCCGCGAGGGCACGCAAAGTAAGTTGGGATCGAGTGGTCCGACTGCGCAGGATGCGCCTTTTGCAGACAGTGGCCACGGTTGGCCTGTTCGCGATGGGGCCGATCCTGGCGCTTGTAACCTATCTTGTGATGGGGCCGCTGGATCAGGGTGCGTCATCGAACATCCTCCGCATCGTCCTGCTTAGCGATCTCATCTATGTCATCATTGTTGCTGCGCTCGTGTTGCAGCGGGTTGCGCAGATGGTGGCAGCACGTCGCAGACATTCGGCGGGCTCGCGACTCCATCTTCGGCTCACGGGGGTGTTTGCCATCATGGCACTGATACCCACCGTCACCGTGGCCGTCTTTGCCACGCTCAGCGTGAACATGGGTCTTGAGGCGTGGTTTTCGGACCGCGTTGGACGCGTGGTCAGCAATTCGGTGGCCGCGGCCCAAGCCTATGAGGAAGAGCACCGCCGCGACCTGATCACTGACGCGCGCGCGCTCGCCTCGATCATCAACGCGACCAAGCGCGCGACTGTCTTTCTGGATGATGGCGACATCCGCAAGGTGCTGTCGGATGGGCAGCGGGGCATTCAGCGGGGGCTGCGCGAAGCGTTCGTTGTCGACGGCACCGGCACGATCCGCGCGCGGGGTGAAAACTCTTATCTGTTCGACTTTGAGAAACCGACGCCAGAGCAGATAGACCGCGCACAGGAAGAAGGGGCCATCGTCATTCAGGACTGGGTGAACAACGAATTCCGCGCCCTCATGCCGCTGGTGACGATCCCGGACCGGTATCTCTATGTCAGCCGGAACGTCGATGGTGAAATCCTCAACCTTCTGGACGAAACTCAGGAAACCGCCGCCTTTTATCGCCAGCGAGAGAGTGAACGTGGCCGTGTGCTGTTTGAATTCGGACTGGTTTATGTGGGATTTGCCGTCATCCTGATCCTGGCGGCGATCTGGCTTGGCATGTGGTTTGCCGAACGTCTGTCCCGGCCCGTCGGGCGGCTGGCCAGCGCCGCGCAAAGGGTTGGAGATGGCGATCTCGATGTGCAGGTCCGCGAAGAGGACGGCGACGACGAAATTTCCATGATGGGCCGGTATTTCAACAAGATGACCCGTCAGCTCAAGGAGCAGCGCAACGACTTACTGTCGCGATCCGAACAGATCGAGCGGCGGCGAAGACTGTTCGACTCGGTGCTGGGGTCGGTGTCGTCGGGGGTTGTCGGGCTTGATGCCAAGGGGCGCGTGACCTTTGTGAACCGGGCCGCCGAACGCCTGCTCGACTGGCAACAGGACCGACAGAGTGTCCCATTGTCGCTGGCGGTGCCGGAGTTCGCCGAACCGTTCGAACGCCTGAGCGCGAGCGGGGGCGGCTTTGTTCAGGACGAGATCCGGGTGAGCCGGGGAGGCACACAGGAAAACCTTCTTGTGCGCATGTCCGAGCGTCTGAGTGAGGAAGGCGAGTTGGAAGGTTACGTGGTCGCCTTCGACGATGTGACCGACCTTGTCAGCGCGCAGCGCATGGCGGCGTGGGGCGACGTGGCACGGCGGATCGCGCATGAGATCAAGAACCCGCTGACCCCGATCAAGTTGAGTGCCGAACGGACGCGCCGCAAGTTCTCGAAGTTGCTGGACGCGGAGAACGCCGAGGCGCTGACGCAGATGACAGAGGTGATCGTGCGCCAGACCGATGATCTTCGCCGGATCGTGGACGAGTTTTCCAAGTTCGCCCGCATGCCGGAACCCGAGCGGCAACGCGAAAGCCTGTCACAGCTTATCCGCGAGGCGGCCATGCTTCAGGAGGCGGGCCAGCCGGAGGTGCGCTTCGAGACGGATTTCACCGAAGAGGAGATGCGCGCCGATCTTGACGCGACGATGATCAGTCAAGCGCTGACCAACCTGATCAAGAACGCAGGGGAGGCTATTGAAACCCGGCAAGAAAAGATGGGTGACGATTTTAAGCCCACAATCCGCATAAGCAGCGGGATCGAGGGCGGGCGCGGCGTGATCCGTATCGCCGATAACGGGATCGGCCTTCCCGAAGACAGGGCGCGGCTCTTTGAGCCTTATGTCACAACACGCGACAAAGGCACGGGCCTTGGCCTGCCCATTGTGAAGAAGATCATCGAAGAACATGGCGGCACGCTGACGCTTGAAGATGCTCCGGCCTTTGAGCCGGATGCGCATCGCGGGGCGGTGGCGGTCGTGACGCTGGAGCTTGTGTCCGGGCCACAAGCGGTTCAGCCACAACGTGAGGCAGTTTAGGGGGTAATGGAATGAGCGATATTCTAATTGTCGATGACGAGCGCGATATTCGCGAATTGATCTCGGACATTCTTGAGGACGAGGGGTATGCCACGCGGCTTGCCGGGAATTCCGACGATGCGATGGCGGCCGTGGCCGAGGCGCAGCCTGCGCTCCTGATCCTTGATATATGGCTCAAGGACAGTAACATGGATGGCATCGACATCCTGAAGGCGGTCAAACGTGACTATCCGGATGTGCCGGTGGTCATCATTTCGGGGCATGGCAATATCGAGATCGCCGTGGCCGCGATTAAACAGGGCGCCTATGACTTCATCGAAAAGCCCTTCAACATAGATCAGCTTCTGGTGGTGATCCGGCGCGGAATGGAAACCAGCCGACTGCGCCGCGAAGTGCAGACGCTTAAACGCCGTGACACCGGACCGGCGGAAATGCTTGGGGACAGTTCGGTGTTCCGCGCACTTCTGAGCCAGCTCGACAAGGTCACGCGCTCGAATGGGCGGGTGATGCTTTCGGGGCCGCCGGGCTCGGGTAAGGAACTGGCGGCGCGCTATATTCATGCCAACTCCACTCGCGCCGAGGGGCCGTTCATAAGTGTCGGCTGTGCCACCATCGAAGCCGACCGGATGGAAGAGGTTCTCTTTGGTCGCGAAAGTGAGGAGCGCGGTGTCGAACCCGGCCTGCTGGAAGAGGCCAATAGCGGGGTGATCTATTTCGACGAAGTGGCCGATATGCCTATTGGCACACAGTCCAAGATATTGCGCGTGCTCGTTGATCAGCAATTCCTGCGCGTTGGTGGCTCGGACAAGGTTCAGGTGGACCTCCGGGTCATCTCCTCGACCAGCCGCGACCTTGAATCCGAGATCGCCGCCGAACGGTTCCGCCGTGAGCTTTATCACCGTCTCAATGTCGTGCCGATCACCGTGCCGTCACTTGAGGAGCGGCGCGACGATATTCCGCTTCTGGCGACCCATTTCATCGAGGGGCTGCACAAGACCCAAGGCCTCCCGCTTCGCAAGCTCAAGGATGACGCGGCGGCGCTTCTTCAGACGATGCCGTGGCCGGGCAATGTGCGCCAGTTGCGCAACGTCATCGAGCGCGTGCTGATCCTTGGCGATGGCAATGGCGAGATCGAGTCAACCGAGCTTCCCGGTGAGACGGAGGCTGTTGTCGAGGATGGTCGCGTCGTGCTTTCGGGATCGCTTGCCACCATGCCCCTGCGCGAGGCGCGCGAAGCGTTTGAGCGCGAATATCTGCTGACCCAGATCAACCGTTTCGGGGGAAATATCAGCCGCACCGCCGAATTCGTCGGCATGGAACGCAGCGCGTTGCACCGCAAGCTGAAGTCTCTGGGCGTTGTGACAGGGGCAAAGTCGGGTGCGCGGGTCGCCAAAGTGGCCGATGCCGAGGCGTCCTGATGCTTTGGCGCGGTTGGTCGGGCGGCGAATTGCGTTGACCCACAAGCTGCAACCTGCGATGCAAAAAGCCCCCGTGAAGCATCTTATAGGGCTGGCATGAAGGTCATAATTTGTGGCGCGGGACAGGTTGGTTGGCAAATTGCGCGGCACCTGTCCGGCGAGAAGAACGACGTGACCGTGGTGGACAACAACGCCGACCTGGTGCGGCGCGCCACCGATACGCTCGATGTGCGGGGGCTTGCCGGGTTCGCCAGCTACCCGGATGTGCTTGACCGGGCCGGGGCGCGTGACGCGGACATGATCATCGCCGCCACCTATTCCGACGAGGTCAACATGGTGACCTGTCAGGTAGCCCATTCGGTTTTCAGCATTTCGCGCAAGATTGCGAGACTGCGCAGCCAGTCCTATCTGGACGCCATCTATTCCGATCTTTATCGCCGAGATCACATGCCCATCGACGTGGTGATTAGCCCCGAACGCGAGGTCGCCGAGGCGGCGCTGCGACGGCTCAAATCACCGGCTGCGTTCGACAGCGAAGGATTTCTCGACGATCAGGCACAGCTTATGGGGCTCAGGCTCGATGAGGATTGTCCGGTGCTCTACACGCCTCTGCGGCAGCTCAGCGATCTCTTCTCGACGCTGCGTGTCATTGTCCTTGCGGTACGCCGTGAGGGGCGACTTTTCGCGCCCGAAGCGGGGGATCAGCTTTTTGCCGGAGACGAGGCGTATCTCTTCGCTCCGAACGAGGATGTGCCGCGAATGCTCGAGGTGTTCGGCAAGAAATCGAAACGGCAGGAGAAGGTGGTCATTCTCGGTGGCGGCAACGTGGGCCTTACCGTGGCGCAGGCCCTTGAGGATCGCGGTGGCGGCATCCGTGCCAAGGTGATCGAACGCAACCGCCAAAGCGCAGAGCGGGCCGCAGACGCGCTCGAACGGACAATCGTCCTGCATGGTGACGCGCTCGACGCGACGTTGCTGAACGAGGCTGGAGTGGCCCGCGCCGACGCCGTGCTGGCGGTGACGGACGATGACAAGACGAACCTTCTCGCGGCGGTGCGGGCCAAGGCCGAGGGATGCCCGCTGGCCATCTCGCTGATCAACGATCCTACGTTGGTGCCGCTGATGGAACCGATGGGCATTGACGCCTATATCAATCCGCGTGCCACCACCGTCAGTTCGATTCTGCGCCATATCCGGCACGGTCGCGTGCGCGGGGTCTATTCCATCGGCGATTCCGAGGCAGAGGTGATCGAGGCGCAGGTGCTCTCGACCTCCTCATTGGCCGGGGCGCATATTCGCGACATCGACTTTCCCGAAGGCGTTCTGGTCGGGGCGGTCAAGAAAGGGGACGAGATACATCAGCCCACCGGCGGCCTGAGGATCGAGGAAGGCGACGTTCTGGTGATCTTCGCGCTGTCTTCGGACGTGCCTGCGGTTGAGCGGCTTCTTCAGGTCTCGATCGATTTCTTCTAGGGCCAAATCATGACCGCCCTTCTTGCCAGACTTCCGCTTTTTCTGATCCTCGCGGCCATATCCTGTGTTGCGATGATGGTGCCCGCGTTGCATGCGCTTTTGAACGATGACCACACGATCGCGCGGAGCTTTCTCTATTACGGACTGATCGGGTTGGCCTTCATCGCGCTGGTATGCATAACGCTCAGTGCACGGCCCCGCCACAGTTCAAGCGATCTGGCCAATCTTCTTGGGCTGTTCCTGACCTTCACGCTGCTGCCCGTATTTCTCGCGTTGCCGTTCTACGAAGGGCTAGGAACAACCGCGTTCGTGAACGCCTATATCGAAATGGTGTCCTGTCTCACTACGACCGGCGCGACCTTTTTCGACACGCCCGAGCGACTTGCCGACAGCTTGCATCTTTGGCGTGGGATCGTCGGCTGGCTTGGCGGGATGTTGATGTGGGTGGCGGCCTCGGCGGTTCTGGCACAGCTCAATCTTGGTGGCTTTGAGGTGACGGCGACCGCGGAACCGGGGCAGGGGGGCACGCGGCTGGACCAGTTTCAGCGCGCGGGCGCCGCCAAGCGCCTTGGGCGGTCCGCGGTGGCGCTTGTCCCGGTCTATTCGGGTTTGACCCTGATCCTTTGGTTGTGCCTTGTCGTAGGCGGTGATCGGCCCCTTGTGGGCGTGATTCATGCCATGTCCACGATGGCCACAAGCGGGATTTCCCCGGTGGGCGGGCTGTCCGAGGCGCGCTCCGGCCTTGCCGGCGAAATGGTCATCTTCCTGTTTCTCAGCTTTGCTCTGTCACGTCTGACCTTTTCATCCGATACCATGACGGCCAGTCGACGGGGGCTCGTGAATGATCCGGAATTCCGGCTGGGTGCGGCGTTGGTCATCGGGGTGCCGATTCTGATCTTCCTGCGGCATTGGCTGGGCGCGCTAGAGGTGCAAGGCGAAGAAAACTTGTCCAACGCGTTGCGCGCACTTTGGGGGGGCGCGTTCAGCGTGCTGTCTTTCCTTTCGACAACTGGGTTCGAGAGTGGTGATTGGGATGTGGCGCGCGGATGGTCCGGGCTGAACACGCCCGGCCTGATCCTGTTGGGGTTGTCGCTGATCGGTGGGGGGGTTGCCACAACCGCGGGCGGGGTCAAGCTGCTTCGGGTCTATACGCTCTACCTTGCCGGTCAGCGCGAGATGGAGCGGCTCGTGCATCCGTCCTCGGTGGGGCGGGCAGGGGCGCGAAGCCGCCGTATCCGGCGCCAAGGTGCCTTTGTCGCATGGATTTTCTTCATGCTTTTCGCGCTGTCTCTGGCGCTTGTGACGGTGATATTCGCGGCGTTCGGAATAGATTTCGAGAATGCCGTTGTGCTCGCCATAGCTGCATTGTCGACCACCGGACCCTTGGTTCAGGCCGCGTCGGAGATGCCCGTCGTTCTGGTCGAGATCGAGCCGATGGCAAAGCTTGTGCTGGGTGCTGCGATGGTGGTGGGCCGGCTGGAGACGCTGGCCATAATTGCGCTGCTCAACCCCGGTTTGTGGCGGAGCTGAGGCGCAAGACGAGCGCATCGGAAACATATTGCCGCGCAAGGAATTGATTTTGGGGCTGGAAACACCTGCGATTGGTCTCCATACTCGCCTAAGATTCACGAAGATGCCGATACGCGGCACCACGCAAGAACAAAGGCTTTGGAACCAAATGGCTTCTGACCGTCAAAATCTGCAGGACGCATTTCTCAATCAGGTGCGAAAAACCAAGACGCCGGTTACGGTGTTCCTGATCAACGGTGTGAAATTGCAAGGTGTTATTACCTGGTTTGACAATTTCTGCATCCTTCTTCGCAGGGACGGACAGTCACAGCTTGTCTACAAGCATGCGGTCTCGACGATCATGCCATCCCAGCCGATCAACCTTTATGACGGTGACGAGGACGCGTGACGTCAACTGAGCCAGTGGCAACCCGGGCGTGGGTGCTGCATCCCGATATCAGCGGACAGGATGCCGCGCGCGATCCTGCGCGCGCGCTTGAAGAGGCCGTGGCGCTTGGTGAGGCGCTTCCGGGCCTCGAAATCGTTGGGTCCGAGATCGTCCGCTTGCCGCGGCCCCATCCCCGCGCGCTTTTCGGATCGGGCAAGATCGAGGAACTGAAAGCCCGGCTTGGGGTAAACGAGGTGGGTCTGGTTCTGATTGACGGTCCCGTGACGCCCGTGCAGCAGCGCAACCTGGAAAAAGCGTGGGGCTGCAAGCTTCTTGATCGCACCGGTCTGATCCTTGAAATTTTCAGCGACCGCGCCGCCACCCGTGAAGGCGTGCTTCAGGTCGAGATGGCCGCGCTCAGCTATCAGCGCACGCGCCTGGTGCGGGCCTGGACCCACCTTGAGCGACAGCGCGGGGGCCTTGGATTTGTTGGCGGACCGGGTGAAACCCAGATCGAGGCGGACCGCCGCGCCATTGATGATCAGCTCGTGCGGCTGCGCCGACAGTTGGAGAAGGTGGTCAAAACCCGCACCCTGCACCGGGCCTCGCGGGCCAAGGTGCCGTTCCCCATCGTTGCGCTGGTGGGGTATACCAACGCAGGTAAATCGACGCTGTTCAACCGGCTGACCGGATCTGACGTGATGGTCAAGGATATGCTCTTTGCCACGCTTGATCCGACCATGCGCAAAGTATCGCTTCCGCATGGCGGGCCGGACGTGATCCTGTCGGACACGGTGGGCTTCATCTCGGATCTGCCGACCGAACTGGTCGCTGCGTTCCGAGCCACGCTTGAAGAGGTGGTGAGCGCAGACCTTATCGTGCATGTGCGCGACATCTCCCACCCCGAAACCGAAGAACAGGCGGCGGACGTTGAGACGATCCTGGAAGGGTTGGACATAAACGAGGCGACGCCTCGGCTTGAGGTTTGGAACAAGGCCGACCTTTTGTCGCCCGAAGATGCAGAAACCCGCCGCACGCTTGCGGACAGGCGCGACGATGTCGTTCTCTTGTCCGCAATCACCGGCGTCGGGCTCGCGGAGTTTGTCGAACGTGCGACCGATGCGCTCACCACTGCTCAGGTCGAGGTCACGGTAACGCTCGGCTTCGATGAAGGGCGCAAACGTGCGTGGCTTTACGATCAGGGCATTGTCGAGGCCGAACGGCAGGGCGAGCACGGCTGGGAGTTTGACGTGCGCTGGACGGTGCGTCAGGCCGGTGCTTTCGAGGCGCTGTAAGGCCCTGACCCGTTTTGGACGGGTCAGTCGCGTGGTGTCGGAGTGAGACGCGTGACGCCCACGGATGCGGCCCGTGCCAGATCGGGATCCAACGACATGGGAATGTATTCGCCGCGCCGCCAAAGCTGTGCCATGTCATCGTAGTGACGGCTTAGGAAATGACCTGACTGACCGGTGGAGATCATGAAAATGCTGCTGTCGGGGTCGGCGAAGTCATAGACGCCGCGATAGCCCGCGCCATGCACGTTGGCAAAGGGGTTGTCGCCAGTCCCGCTGGTGCGGCCCCGCAGAAGCGTGTTGTCCCCACCCGAAGTGGATTGACGAATATTGACGAAATAGCGCAGCACCGGTACCTCGCCCAGAACCTGATGATCATGCGTGGCCTGATGCAGGTCGCCCCACCGCAGCGATTCAAGCGCCGACCCATAGCGATCACTGATCCAGACAAGTGCGTCATCAAGTGCTTGGCGCGAAATGTCGGTGCAGGTCTCGACGGGGCTCGATTGTTGCACGTCGCACCATTTCGCGGCCCCGTCCACGTCGCGATAGGCGCGCTCGATAAAGACGGGGTCGGCATGGGTGAATTCGTCCGCCAGCGGGCCAAGCTCGTCCTTGGTCAGCCGTTGTTGCAGGGCGCGAAGCCAAGCGGCATAGATAAGGGGTTCGGGCCGGTGCTCGTTCATTTCGCCGTTCCAGTCGGCCAGAAGGGCCAGCGCATCCTGACGCAAGCGTTCCGCGGTGCCTTCGGGCGCGGGATCACCGGTGAACCAAAGGTCCGCGCCGATCAGCGGCAGGATTGACCGCGCGGTGAAACTCACGGTGTCGAGCTGACCCTCGATAAAGCTGTCGCGGGTATGGACCTCGCGGCCTTGCATCAGGCGCTTCCAACGGTTGATCCGCTGTGTATCGCCCCAGACATAGCTCACATGGAGGGGGAACGGGCGGTCTACCGTCTTGTTGTTGGTGTTGCCGAGGATGCCACCCGAGGGACTCACGAATTCCGGGTTCGAGGAATAGGGCAGCCGCCCTTGCCAGCGGTTTCGCGTGATCCAGCCTCGGGCGGGCATGCGGCCTTTGCTTTCATGTGCGGCATCGCGCTTGGGCATGGCGCCGACCATCTTCATCGCAATGGCGTCCTGATCCACAAGGATGAGGTTTTGGGCCGGGGAGATATATTTCTCGCCCGCGTCGAGGGCTTGGGTGACCGTGCGGGCGCGCATCAGCTCCAGCGCCGCGCTCATCGTTGTGTCGCGACGGCTTAGCGCCGTCCATGAGAGGGCGGAGACATGGCCCTTGGGTGTCACGGTGCCAAGGTCGAACTGCGAGCCGGGCAACACCGGGCCGTTTTCGGTCCACCGCAAGGTGAGCGTGACGGGATCGCCGTCGGCGATTTCGATGATGGATTGCCGGGTCTCAAACGGTTTGAACCCGTCAGGTGTCTGATATTCTTCGGGGTTTTCGGGGTTGAGACGCTCGATAAAGACGTCTTGGTCATCAAGATAGGCCGACGTGACGCCCCAGCCCAGTTCGGCACTGCGGCCCACGAGAATGGCGGGAACACCGGGGATTGTTCCGCCGATGACGCCGCCTGTGGTGAGTTCGAGCCGGGCGAGATACCAGATCGAGGGCGCGGAGAACCCCAGATGAGGATCGTTGGCCAGAAGAGTGCCACCCGAGGCGGATCGGCTTGTCGCCGCGGCCCAGGCATTGGATGCTCCGGCCAGTTCGGGCCGGTGCACGGGCGACAAAGGGTGATCGGGCCAAGGCGTGGACTCGGCAAAGCGCGGCAAGCTTCCGGCAGGGAACAGCGAGGAGTATTTGGGCAGCGCGGCGATTCCGTCACCTGGCGCTTCGGGCAGAATATCCTCGATCATTTCGGGATCGTCCAAGGCAAGAGAGACCCGTGCGCGGCGCACCTCACTGGCCAGATGTCCCGAAAGCTGAAGCGCCATGAGCTTGATAATCGAAATGGAGTCGGCGGGTTGCCACGGCGCGATCGGCGCGTTGAAGATGAACATCTCGGGCGCGCCACGGCCAAGCGCACCTTCGTTGATCTCGGCCAGACGTGCGTTCACGCCTGCGGAGTACGCGTTGAGTGCAATGAGCGTATCGGCGTTCTGGGCCTCGACCGAGGCCCGGGCGGTGTTATAAAGATCAAGCCTTCTCAGTAGCTTGTCTACAGGCAGCGTGCGCGTTCCGAACACTTCCGAGAGGCGCCCCTGCGCGGTGCGGCGCAGCATGGTCATCTGCCAAAGCCGATCCTGTGCATGCGCATAGCCGAGCCCGAAATAAGCATCGGCGTCGCGGCTGGCGAAGACATGGGGGACGTTGGCGTTGTCGCGGAGGATCTCAACCGGGGTGATCAGACCGTCGACCGCAAGATCCTTATCGTATTCCGGCAGTGAGCGAGACAGCAAGAAATAGAACACCAGCACCGCGAGCAGCGCCAGCCCAAGCACGACACCCACTCCGCGCACCATCCATTTGAGCACAGCCGTCATGGCCCGCCTCTTTGCCCTTGCAATCGTTTCAGGGCATAGTCAGAAATCCGGAGCAAGACAATGGAAAGGGTGGGAATTATGGCGAAACTGGCGTTTCTGGGCCTTGGCGTGATGGGCTATCCGATGGCGGGGCATTTGCAGGCCAAGGGGCATGAGGTCACCGTTTATAACCGCACCGCCGCGAAGGCCGAAGCATGGGTGGCCGAGCATGGCGGGACGATGGCACCCACCCCGCGCGAGGCTGTTGCGGGTGCGGATTTCGTCATGGCCTGCGTGGGCAATGACGACGATCTGAGGGCCGTGTGTCTTGGCGAGGATGGTGCCTTCAAGGGCATGAAAGAAAACGCTATTTTTGTGGATCACACCACGGTTTCGGCGCGTGTTACCGCCGAGATGAACGCAGCCGCCACCAAGGTGGATATTGGATTTGTCGACGCGCCCATTTCCGGCGGACAGGCGGGGGCCGAGAACGGCGTTCTGTCAGTCATGTGTGGTGGTGACGCCGCGCATTACGATGCCGCCGAGCCGATCATCGGCTGTTATGCCCGCATCTGCCGCCGCATCGGCGAGAGTGGTGCCGGACAAATGACCAAGATGTGTAACCAGATCGCGATTGCGGGGTTGGTTCAAGGTTTGAGCGAAGCCCTTCATTTCGCGGAGAAATCCGGCCTTGATGGACGTGCTGTCGTGGAGGTGATCAGCCAAGGCGCAGCCGGAAGCTGGCAGATGTCGAACCGCTATGAAACCATGCTGGATGATGAGTTCGAGCATGGCTTCGCGGTGGACTGGATGCGCAAGGATCTGGGCATCTGTCTGGACACTGCGGACGAGAACGGTGCCTCGCTTCCGGTGACGGCGTTGGTCGATCAGTTTTACAAGGATGTGCAGAAGATGGGTGGTGGTCGTTGGGACACGTCGAGCCTCGTCAAGCGGCTGCGCAAGCTTGGGTAAGCGGAACGGTTAACGTGGCGCCCGATACGTCGGTATCATGTCGGTATTCACGTCTGTATCGCGCCGGTGTCAGGTGAGTCGCGCCAATCGTTTCGGCAGCGCGCGCACCCCCAACCGCCCGGCACGAATAGACGGGTGAGCCCCGGACCGCGCGGCGCTTAGTCCAGCGCGGTCAGATCGCGATATTCACCGTAAGCCTTGGCATGGGCGCGGTAGCTTTCGATGACGCGTTTGAACATCGGGTCTTGGGCGGATTTCTCGGCATAGACCTCGTTCGTGGCGGCGCGCAGCGCGTCAAGCACCGGATCGGGAAATCGCGCGACGGTGACGCCATTGGCGCGAAAGTCATCAAGCACCGCCGCCTGTGCGCCCGCGGCGGCACCAAGGGCAAAGAGGTTGGCATCGTTGCATGCGGTTTCGATCGCAAGGCGCTGTGGATCGCTGAGCGCGTCCCATTTCGTCTTGTTCATGTAGAACTCGATGAAGCCCGCGGGCTGATGCCAGCCGGGAAAGTAATAAGTCTTGGCCACCTTGTCGAAGCCCAGCAACCGGTCCACGAGTGGAAAGCTCAGTTCGGTCGCATCAAGCCGCCCGGTTTCCAGCGATGTCGAGATTTCGCCGGTGGGCAGAGACATCGCGTTCGCGCCAAGCTTGGCCAGAATGGCGCCGCCAAGGCCGCCGATGCGGATGTTGAGGCCCTTGAAGTCCTCAGGCGTGTTGATCTCGGTCGTATACCAACCTCCGGCCTCGGAGAGAATGACGCCGCAGGCCATCGGCACGAGGTTGTAGGGTTCGTAAATCTCGCGCCAGAGTTCGAGCCCACCGCCATGGTTGAGCCAGCTTATGTACGAAAGCGGGTCGCCCCCGAAAGGCACCGATCCAAAGAGCGCGGCGGCGGGTTCCTTGCCGCTGGCATATGAGGCAAAGGACCAGCCCGCGTCGATGGCGCCGACGCTTACGTTGTCGAAGATTTCGAAGGGTGGGCTCAGCTCACCGGCGAGAAGGTAGTCGAATTCGACCTCGCCGCCAGTGAGGGTGGCAACAGTGTCGACAAAGCGTTCGGCGGTGGGGTTCAGCACGGGCAGCGGGCCGAAGGCCGACTGCAACGTGAAACTTTCCGCATGGACCGAGGTGGAGGCGAAGGCGAGGGTGGCGGCGAGGATCGTGCGTTTCATGTCTGTCTCTCCATTTAATGCTATTCGAGCATGATGCGACACGCTTGCCAACACGGAACCGTGTCAAGGCCCCGACGGTTGAGGTTGAAACCGTTTCATAGAAAAGGAGACAACCCCATGCCTTGCCCAATTCGCACCGCCGTTGCAGGCCTTGCCGCTGTTATCCTCGCGCCGCCGGCCTTGGCACAGGAGGCTTCCGCCTTTGAACTGGCCAGCCATGGCGAATACGGTCTCTACCTTACCGATCCCGCAGGGCGGCCGGTCTATGCTTTCATTTCTGAACGGGGCACAGCCACGGACGGCCTGCCGTCACTGGAAAGTTGTGGAGAATCTTGCCGGGAGGATTGGCCGCCGGTGACCGTCTCGGATACACCGACGGGTGCGCAGAGCCTTCGGGCCGACCTTTTTGGGCGGGTCAGCGACGAGGCCGCCGGCGAGGTAGCCACCTATAATTCCTGGCCGCTTTTCTATTACGCCCATGAAGACCTCGACACTGAAGGGCCAGATGGTCACGCGATCAGCACCTATGGCGGCTGGTGGGCCCTGATCGCCCCCGATGGCGAGCCGATTCGCACCGGTGTCATTCCGGG
>Ga0102929_1000803_pt1 | contig 18524 bp, 17 predicted proteins | sample SalPonR1_B_D2_MG_FD_78510 | JGI IMG/M metagenome (GOLD analysis project Ga0102929, IMG submission 78510) | Salt pond soil microbial communities from South San Francisco under conditions of wetland restoration - Salt Pond MetaG R1_B_D2_MG | ecosystem: Environmental > Aquatic > Marine > Intertidal... | reverse complement strand
CTCAACCAGATAAAGCAAGCCATTGAAACGGATCAGTTAAGACCTGATTACAGGCAGTATTGGGCTTACCAGGAGACAGAGGTAGTTAAAGAAAGGTTGCAGAGCAAATACACCAATTTGATATCTAAATCCATATTATACCCCGATTGGATGGTCCAAGTGAATAAGGAGATAGGTAGCAAGAGTAAGAAAGTTGCATTGGTGCAAATTCCTTTTGATCGTTCCGACATTAACCCGGAAATCACCGAAGAACAGATAGACGCCTATATCAGCAACCACAAAAGTGACTACACTTTTGACGAAGAAAAGCGGAAACTGGCTGTGGTGAATATTAAAGTCAGCCCCACTTCGGAGGATAGCACACAATTACTTCAGGAAATAACGGAGTTAAAGGGCCAGATGGAAACCACTGATCAGCTCAATCTTTTGGTGGAACAAAATGAAGGTATTAATGATACTGCGTACGTTTTGAAGGAAGAGGTAAGCGCTGTAATTGCAGACACCCTGGAGGATCTCTCTGTTGGAGCGGTTTATGGTCCTTACTCGGATGCAGGGGAATACCGGGTAATTAAACTTGTTGATAAGAAAATCATCGCCGACTCTGTAAAATCCAGACACATACTTATTCAACCCAATGCTACTGGGTTTGCCCAGGCTCAGAAAACGGTTGACAGTCTGAAAAACCTGATTGAAACCGGTCAAAACAACTTCGACAGCCTCGCATTAAATTTCGGCACAGATGCTACAGCCACAAGAGGAGGGGATCTTGGATTTACAGCAAGAGGTCAAATGGTGAAACCTTTTAACGATCTGATTTTCTATTATGCTGAGCCTGGAAAGCTTTATACCGTGACCACCCAATTTGGGGTTCATTTGGTTGAAGTTACGGATCGCAAATACGAAGAAAACACCATGGGTTATCGCCTGGCATATCTTAGGCAGCCTATTGTGCCCAGTGAGGCCACTCAGGACAAGAAATATGAGGAGGCTCAGGAAATTGTCCGTGAAAATCGCACATTGGAAGCGTTACGTGCATACGTAAACAACGACCCTTCGCTCATTTTGACGGAAACGGAATTATTGGGTCCGAACGGTTTTATGATCCAAATCATGGGTGATGAGCAATTGTCACGTGAGGCTATTCGGTGGGCATTTGATAATGCTGACGAAGGCCAGGTGAGTGAGGACGTTTACACAAAGCAGAATACAGTCAACTATTTCAATAGCAATTACTTTCTAGTGGCATTAGACCAAGTCATTGATGAAGGATTGGCCAAGGCCGAAGATGTGCGTCCGCAAGTTGAACCTATGGTGCGAAATGAACTTCGTGGGGAAGATTTGATGAAAAGTTTACAGGGCATGCAGTTGGGTGCTATAGCCAGTCGCTTTAATGCGAATGTGGATACCATTAACAATGTGGTAGTCAGCAACTCGTTTGTGCCAAAAGTTGGAAATGAACCTGAATTGGTAGGTAAAATAGTCCAAACGGCACCTAGTTCGGAGACCAAAATTGTACAGGGAAATAATGGAGTTTACGCATTCAGCGTGGTCAGCGAAACTCAGAATACTATGGTTGAAAGCTCTTTTGAACAAAGAATGCGCTCCATGTACGCTGCGGATATTAAAAATGTCTTGATGGAAAACCTCAAGGAAAAGGCTGAAACAGAGGATTTACGATCCGAATTTTATTAATTTTTCTGATAAATAAACACTCCACTCATGAATATTGCTGTAGTAGGCACGGGATATGTAGGTCTCGTTTCAGGGACCTGCTTTGCGGAAACTGGTAACCAAGTAATTTGTGTTGATATTGATGAAAACAAGGTCAATAAACTCCGAAGTGGCGAACTGACCATCTATGAACCTGGTCTGGAAGTTCTTTTTGAAAGAAACACAAGACAGGGGAGATTGAAATTTACCACCAACCTGGAAGAGGCTGTTAAGGATGCCAATATTGTTTTTCTAGCATTGCCAACGCCTCCCGGTGAAGACGGCTCCGCAGATCTCAGTTACGTGCTTGGTGTGGCAGATGATCTTGCGGGAATCATCAAAGAATACAAGATCATTGTAGACAAATCTACTGTTCCAGTGGGGACAGCAGAGAAAGTAGCCGAACGGTTGTCTGCCAAGCTCGACAACGATTTGTTTGACGTAGTTTCCAATCCTGAGTTTTTAAGAGAGGGGGTGGCTGTAGATGACTTTCTTAAGCCAGATCGCGTAGTAATAGGCACGGAGAGCGATCGTGCCAGAGAGATGATGGGTGAACTCTATCGTCCGTTTGTGAGGCAGGGCAATCCAGTGATATTCATGGATATTCGCTCTGCAGAAATGACGAAATATGCGGCCAATTCTTATCTGGCTACACGCATCACCTTTATGAATGAAATTGCCAATCTCTGCGAGAAATTAGGAGCGAACGTAGATGATGTAAGAAATGGAATGGGCAGTGATAGCAGGATTGGTAAGCGATTTTTATTTCCTGGAGTAGGTTTTGGTGGCAGCTGTTTCCCCAAAGATGTGCAAGCGCTGTTGCGCACGGCCAACAAGAATCAATACGATTTTAGAATTTTAAAGAGCGTCTTGGATGTTAACAGCAACCAACGCAGGATTCTGGTTGACAAGATTCATACGTATTTCAGCGGAGATCTGAAAGGTAAGACTATTGCTTTATGGGGTTTGGCATTCAAACCCAACACCGACGATATACGAGAGGCTCCTGCTCTCTACGTGTCCAAAGAATTAATTGAGGCGGGAGCGAGCTTAAAAATGTATGACCCTGAGGCCATGGATAATTTCAAGCATGTTTATCCGGAATCGGATCAGGTAAGCTACGCGGCCAATCCCTACGAGGTATTGCAAGATGCGGATGCGCTTTGTATCATGACGGAATGGAGTGTTTTCCGTGTGCCTGACTTTGAGAAGATCCAAAAAAATATGCAGGGAAATGCAATTTTTGACGGCAGAAACCTTTATGATTTAGACGCTATGTCTAAACTGGATTTTCATTATGAGAGTATCGGCAGGAGCACGGTGGCCTGACTTCAAATTGTTTCAAGTATCTAAAATTTGGGTTTTTCTTTCTGTTCTATTACTCGCGGCCAATTGCGATGATAAATTGGAGTGGGTTGAAAAACGTGAAGGAGAAATACTGGTCGAGCGCTACCAGCTCAAAAGCGATAGTATTTTACATGGACTTTACGAGATTTATTATCCATCGGGAGAGTTGTTTGAGCGTGCACACTATAAAGATGGTCTCTTACATGGAGAGAAGAAGTTTTTCTTTCCCAATGGTCAGGTGCAGAGTATTGAACATCACGAAAATGGGGAGTATCACGGTAGCTATATGCTTTTTGACAGTACCGGGCAAGTACTACAGGAGGCCACCTACGAGCGAGATAAGACGGTTGGGCTTCTAAAGAATTATTATCCCAACGGACAAGTTAAGGAGCAGGTACATTTTGAAAATGGAATTGAAAGCGGTCCGTTTAAGGAATATTATCCCAACGGTTCTTTGAAAGCTGAGGGAACTTACATGGATGGGGATTTTGAACATGGGCTGCTTAAGCTATATGATGAGCAGGGGATGATCAAAAGAAAGATGAATTGTGAAATCGGTGTTTGTCGTACAATTTGGAGAAGAGATGATCAAAAAGCTTTTGAAGGCGAATAGTTGGCCAATATTTATTTTGACCTTACTGGTCGGATTCCCTGGTAAAACTGAGGCACAGCTTTTGGGGGGCGGACAATCATACGCTTTTCTTAATACGCCATTTTCAGCCAGACAGACGGCACTTTTTCAACAACTCAACTTAAGAGAAGAGGACAATAATCTTGCTGTTTTCAATCCTGCTCTCCTGAACCCGCAAATGGATCAGCAAATCAGCTTTAGTACACTCTTTCATTTTGACGATATTCAATCGGGGTCATTCAATTTTAGTCATCACCTTGACTCCAGCGGTATTACCTGGCATACAGGAGTTCACTTCATGAATTATGGTGACTTTGTGCGGACGGATGTCAGGGGTGTGGAGAATGGTAATTTCAACGCTTCTGATCTGGCGTGGCATGTGGGTGTGGGCTATCAGTTGTACGAGCGAATGGCTGTGGGTTTAAATGCACGCTGGATACACTCTAACTACGATGTTTTCAATTCCAGTGCACTGGGATTTGATGCCGGTATACAGTATTTCGTGTCAGAAAAGCGCATGAGTCTTGCACTTGTAGCCAATAATTTTGGTTTTGTTTTGTCTGAGTTTACGGATGAAACAAGAGGACGCCTTCCTACCAATGTCCAATTGGCTTTCTCAAAGCGCTTTGAGCACCTACCTTTCAGATACAGCATTATTTATCAGCATCTCGAAGATTGGGATCTACTTTATGACGATCAAACGGATGAAACAAATGCAGGAGGCTTCATTTTGACTGAGAATCAAATTGAAGATGGGTTTTTTGACATTCTACTGCTACATTTTGTAGTCAATGCAGAGTTATTATTAGGCAAAAGAGAGACCATTCGTCTGCGAGCCTCCTACAATCACTTAAGAAGGGAAGAGCTTCAACTCGATAACTTTTCCAGTGGTGCAGGATTTTCCTTTGGAGTAGGGATCAGGATTAGCAAGTTCAGGCTGGATTATGGTCGCAGTTTATTTCATCAGGCTGGCGGGACCAATCATCTGAGTTTTTCAACAAACCTGAATTTTTTCAGAGATCAGACCATATTATCCAATTGAATTTGAACCAGAGCAGAAGGCTCAGGGCGTCATATCTTGTACTTGCGGAACAAAGTCTTTATATTTCAGGTTGAGAGGAAGGAAGATGATGATTCGTATCCTCATATTTTAACCAATGGCAGTGAGCAGTATTTTTCAATCTATTTCAATAGGGCGCCTGGGACTTATGTCCTGTATTCTGCTCGTTACATCTTTGGTTGTAGCTCAAGAGCGCAGTATTGGGCAATTAGGACAGCAGAATCTGTACTATGACAGAGAGTGGGATTTTGAAATGACATTGCATTCCAATGGATTTTCTGCTGGCCTGAACTGGGGAGAAAACAAGACTTATTATAAAACAGCCTTTTGGCATGTCGACCTGGGATTCATCAGACACAACAGGGAATACCGACAGAGCAACAATCCTCCATTATCCGGACTGGGAGAATCCAGCAAGGCTTTTGTCTATGGTAAACAAAACAATTTATACATCCTGAGGGCGGGTAGAGGATTGCGTTATCTTTTTGGAGAAAAGAGTCGTGAAAAGGGAGTACGCGTCTCTTTTCAAGGTGAGCTTGGCCCGAGCATTGGTTTTCTCCGCCCTTATTATTTGAGGGTTTTTTCTAATGATGTTCAGGGAGGCCTGACTGACATCAAATACTCCGAGAGCACAGAAACCGAGTTTCTTGACCGCAATCAAATCTTTGGCGGCACTGGGCTTGCTAATGGCTGGAACGAGCTCAGCCTACGTCCCGGTATTCATGGTCGCATAGGTACCCAGTTTGAATGGAGCCAGCAGGACAATGGGATCAGCATGGCAGATTTTGGGATTTTATTCGATTACTTTTTTACCGAAGTACCCATCATGATCATCGATGAGAACCAAAGTCTTTTCATCAATGTTTATCTTGCCCTTCGTTTGGGTAAGAAATCTTAAAGTATTTGGAATGATTGAACTTAATGTTCTTGAGAAAAAGCCTAAAAGAGAAAGAAAACCATCCTGGTTGAAGGTAAAACTTCCCATTGGGGAGAATTACAAGAAAGTCAGGTCATTGGTCGATGAATATAATTTGCACACCATATGCCAGAGTGGTAACTGTCCCAATATGGGTGAATGCTGGGGGGCAGGAACGGCTACTTTCATGATTCTGGGAAATACATGTACGAGGTCCTGCTCTTTCTGTGCCGTAAAAACTGGCAGACCACCCGAATATGATGAAGACGAGCCGCGCAGAGTTGCTGAGGCCATCGATTTGATGGGCGTTAAGCACGCAGTACTGACTTCCGTAAACCGGGATGAATTGAAAGATCGTGGAGCAGAAATATGGTATGAGACGGTGCGTTCCATCAAAGAAAGAAGCCCCGAAGTCACCATTGAAACTTTGATTCCGGATGTAAGGGCCAACTGGGAGGCGCTTGAACGCATGATATCCCCAGGCCAGGAAGTAGTTTCTCACAATATGGAAACAGTAGAGGATCTCTACCGCAAGGTAAGGCCCCAGGCAAAATACTACCGAAGTCTAGAGCAAATACAGAGAACCAAGGATTACGGCAAGCGGACCAAATCAGGAATTATGGTGGGCCTTGGCGAAACACCGGAACAGGTTTACAAAATTATGGACGACCTGGTAGCTCATGGATGTGATGTGATGACGATCGGTCAGTACTTGCAGCCAACTCCGATGCATCTTGAGGTGGCGGCATACATTACACCAGAACAATTTGACCAGTATAAGGAAGAAGGCCTGAAAAGAGGGTTCGACTTTGTAGAAAGTGGTCCACTGGTTCGCTCTTCTTATCACGCTGAGAGACATTTGTAGCATTTTAAGCTTGAAAGCCTATATTTGAGCCAAGCCAAAGCAGAAAATCATGTGGAATGTATTGGTCCTTGGAGGGGGCGGCAGAGAATCCGCTCTCGCATGGAAATTGAGGCAATCACCGAAATGTGGTGAACTATTTGTCCTACCGGGTAATGGAGGCACAGAGGCTTTCAAACCAGATGAGGAGGTAAAGGATGATGATTTTGAGTCTATCGCTCAATTTTGTAAGGATAGAAGCATCGACCTGGTTGTTGTGGGCCCGGAACAACCCCTCATAGACGGAATTAGCAATTATTTAGAGCAAAAGGGAATTGCTGTTTTCGGACCTCAGTCGGAGGCTGCTCAACTGGAAGGCAGTAAATCTTATGCCAAGGCCTTTATGCAGCGTTATCAAATACCTACTGCAAGTGCCAGAAAATTTGACCATTCATCCATAATAGAGGGAATGGACTTTATTCGTGAGCAAGAGCCACCGGTTGTTTTGAAAGCCGATGGTCTGGCTGCTGGTAAAGGAGTATTGATCGAGAAGGACATCAAATCGGCCCTTTTTTCTTTTGAGGAAATGCTCGGCGGTAAATTTGGGGATGCTTCAAATTCCGTTTTGGTAGAACAGTTCCTGGACGGAAAGGAGTTCAGTGTTTTTGCCCTGACAGATGGGCAAGATTATAGAATTTTGCCCGTTAGCAAAGATTATAAGCGTGTTGGAGAGGGTGATAAGGGGCTCAATACCGGTGGCATGGGAGCAGTATCTCCGGTACCTTTTGTTGATGAGCAATTAATGAAAAAAGTAGAAGATCGCATTGTGCGCCCTACCATCGAAGGCCTGAGCAATGAAAAAATGGACTACAGGGGTGTTCTGTTTTTTGGTTTGATTGCGGTTAAAGGTGAACCTTATGTAATCGAATACAACTGTCGCTTTGGAGATCCTGAAACAGAGGTTGTTTTGCCCCTGATAGACTCTGACCTTCTGAGCCATTTGATGGCTTGCAGTAAAAAGACACTTTCCCGTGAGGTAATCAGACTTAGCGGTAGGGCTTGTACGACCATTGTTCTGGCCTCCGGGGGGTATCCTGGACCTTATGAAAAGGGAAAAGTAATTGATCTGCCTTCGACTCAAGAAGATATTGTCATTTTCCAGGCAGGTACGCGTAAAGACGAAGAAAAGTTGTTGACAAACGGCGGCAGGGTAATGGCGGTGACGGCGATCGCAGATGATTACAAGGCGGCGTTAAAAAAATCGTACAACTGCATTCAAGAAATCTCCTTCGAAAGGATGTATTATCGCAAGGACATAGGCTTTGACCTATAAAATAAAATCGGAATCAAACTGTTTCTTATTTTTGCTGCGTCCTGAGGGATTGTCCCTATTATCACTTAAGTGCGAAAAGTTAATATTTATGAGAATTTGGAGTTCTGTTGTTGTTATTTTGATGAGCCTATCAGCCATAGGTCAGTCTTCGGATGATATACTTTTCACTGTTGAAGAAATTGAAGTCCCCGTTTCTGAGTTCAAGCACATTTACGAGAAAACCAACGGGGATGAGGCGGACTACAGTGAAGAGTCTGTGGAAGAATATCTTGATCTCTATGTCAATTTCAAATTGAAAGTGAAAAAAGCCATTGACATGGGATTGCATGAGAATGCAAAAATAAAAAGAGAACTGAAAGGTTATCGGGATCAATTGGCGACTTCCTACTTGACGGACAAGCAGATTAAGGATAAACTGATTCGCGAAGTATATGAAAGACAACAGACCGATCGGGAAGTAAGTCATATTCTATTTGGAATGGGGCGCAATAAAACCCCGGAGGACACACTGAAAGCTTATAATAGAGCCATGTCAGTTTACGAGCGTTTGCAGAAAGGTGAGGATTTTGCATCACTTGCGAAGCAATATTCGGCAGACCAGAGTTCAGTTCAACAAGGAGGGTATCTCGGTTTCGTTACAGCCATGTTACCCAATGGTTTTTATGAAGTAGAGAATGCTGTATACCTTACACCGGTAGGAGAAGTGAGTAAGCCGGTTAGGAGCGAGGCTGGCTATCACATTGTAAAGGTCCACAGTGAAAGACCGGCAAGGGGAAGCATCGAGATTGCTCATATTTTTGCAATGAAGGGAGAGGAAAATCCTGGAGAAGCAGAGGAGAAAATTAAAGAATTTTACACTGAGCTTCAAGATGGAGCCCTTTTTGAAAAAGTATGCCAGGAAAAAAGTGATGACAAGAAGACAGCCAAAAAAGGTGGGTACATAGGAAAAATATCTATCGGTCAATATGAAGAGGTTTTTGAGGATGCTGCCTACTCATTAAAGGAGGACGGTCTCTATTCTGAGCCGATTGAAACTTCTGTCGGCTGGCACATCATCAAAAGAATTAGCAAGAACGATATGCCCCCTCTAGAGACCAATTACAGGTATATTGAAAGTCTGGTTGTAAGAGATGCCCGTTTTCAAATTGCTGAAAATGCTTTGGTACGTGAGGTACGTAAGAATAGTGATATTGAGGTTAAAGAGGAATTATTGGATGCCTTCATTGAGGAGCAATTGGATTCTACTTTGGTGACTTACCGTTGGGCTGCTCCAAAGGATCGACCAGATACGAGCGTTTTGATCTTCGATCAGGGCACTTCAGAATTTTCTCTACGCGATTATGTTTTATTCTTGATGAAATCGGCGAGAGAAAGAGTGAGCCTGGGAAAATCAATGGATTACGAAGGTGTGGCGAAGAGTTTATTCGATAATTTCATAGATGAGAGCTGTCTCCGACATGAAGAATCACAATTAGAGGAAAAGTATCCTGAGTTTGCAGCCTTGATGAAAGAATATACGGAAGGAATTTTGCTTTTTGAGGCGACTAAAGTCAATGTTTGGGACAAGGCCAGTAAAGATTCGGTAGGCATTCAAGGCTTCTTCGACAATAATAAATCCAATTATGTGTGGGAGGAACGTGCCCGCATTAAGCAGTACACGGTTTACTCATCAGATCCACTTGAAGCTCGTGAGGTAAGAGAGATGGCGTCCAAGCTGGACGATGAAGCGTTACTTGAGAAGTATAACGCTAAAAACAAAACCATGTTGACAAGCTCAGAAATAATTATCGAGAAATCCAATGCAGATCAACTCCAGTCTATGGAGTGGGAGGAAGGAGCTGTCGGATCACTTACTCGTCAGGGTGACAAAGCACACGTTTTTAAGAAGATCGAAGAAATACTTCCGGCTGGTCAGAAGACCCTGGATGAATCCAAAGGGTATGTGGTAGCGGATTACCAAGATGCACTGGAAAAGAAATGGGTGGAAGAACTGAAAGAGCAATATGAGGTAGATATTCATAAGAGAACCCTCAAAAAGTTGATTCAATAAATATTTCATGAAGTTTTTTCTCTGGACAGTAACCAGCTTACTATTTATTTTTTCGTGTACGCAGGAAACAAACGAGGATGAAGGTATGGCACTGGTTCAGGCTTATGACAATGTCTTATATGACAAGGATATTGAAGATTTGCTCTCCGGTGAAGAAAGCTCCGAGGACAGTGCGTTGATTATCAATGCCTATATTGAGCGTTGGTTGCGCAATCAGGTCATGCTCTACGAAGCAAAAAACCAGATTGAGGATATGGAGCGCATTGACGAAATGGTGGAGGATTACAGGCGTTCTCTCATTCTTTACGATTACGAAGAGCAGTTGACGACCGCCATGCTGGATACGATAGTGGATAATGAGGAGGTTATTGATTACTACGAGGAGAATCAGAAAGACTTTATTCTCAATCAGCGTGTATTAGGCCTCATGTGGTGGAAAAATGGTGAGATAAAAGAGACCGGAATAGACATCGAAGTTTTTCGGGACAGCCTCCGTAACAAGACCCATATTTTACAAGAGAAAGATAGCCTGGCCCGATTGAATTACTTTTCTTATCGAGACATCATCCGAAAGTTTTCAGAGGTGAATCCTGATGAGTTACCAGAAAATATTTTTTCCGTCTATAAAAATGGAGTGGAGTGGCGTCTTTTATTGTTGGAAGAAGTACCGGAAGGAGAAATAGCCCCTTTACTTTTTGTGAGAGACGAAATAGAAAAACTTATACTACACAGGCGTAAAATCAAGTTACTCCAGAAGATAAAAGAGGACAACTACCAAAAGGCCCTGAAGAAGAATCGAATAAAATACGTCAATTGAAATGAGTCTGATCAAGCAATTAACAGCAATCTTATTTTTGGCAACCCTGAACTTAGCCACGGCCCAAGAAGGCGATAGTTCGGCCTATCTTGTCGATAAGATTATATCCAGCGTAGGAGGTGAACTCATTTTGTTGAGTGAAGTGAACGAGCAGGTGGCGATTCTCAAGGAAAGGGGTAATGATCCAGGTGAAAAAGGGAAATGTGCCATTCTCCAAAATTTGATTTTACAGAATTTGTTGTTGAATCAGTCCAAACTGGACTCTATTGAAGTGACGGAAGAAGAGGTGGAAGCGCAATTAGAAGCGCGCATTGATCAAATCTTGGGTATGATGAACAATGACATCGACTATTTCGAGGAATATTACGGTATGTCCATTAATGAAGTAAAGAGAGAATTCCGTAGTGATTTAATGGATAAATTACTTGTAGAGCGCATGCAGTCACAAATTGTGAGGAATGTTAAAGTGACACCATCCGAGGTAAAGGATTTTTTCAATAACATCCCGCGCGACAGTTTGCCTTATTTTAGTTCTGAGGTGGAGTACAGAGAAATCGTTTTCAAACCGGAACCAAGCGAAGCCTCCAAAGAGGCAGTCGTCGATCTTTTACAGCGTTTGCGTGACAGGATTGAGGAAGGTGAGGATTTTGCGGAATTGGCCGGAAGATATTCCGAAGATCCCGGTTCGGCTTCACAAGGAGGTGATTTGGGATGGCAGAAGAGAGGTACATTTGTACCTGAATTCGAAGCGGCTGTTTTCAATTTGAAACCAGGTGAGCTTTCGCCGGTCATTAAATCTCCTTTCGGCTATCACCTTATTCAATTGATTGACCGCAGAGGAAACAATGTCAATGCCAGGCATATTTTGATGAGTCCTGACATCCTGGATGAAGACATTGAGAAGAAAATAGAATTGGCAGATTCTGTTGCGCAATTGATTGCCGTGGACAGTATCAGCTTTGAATTTGCTGTTCAGAAATATTCTTACGATAAAGAGCAAAGCTCTACCAACGGGGGCAGAGTTATGAACCCGGCTACCGGGAATACTTTTTTTGAAATTGATCAACTTGAACCGGATATCTATTTTACCCTTGATTCTCTTCAAGTCAACGATATTTCGGCTGGCTTTGTGGATCGAAATGCAAGAAGGGAGAAGATTGTACGTGTTATTCAACTTCTGGGTCGTACCGATCCTCATCAAGCGAATTTAGATGAGGATTACAACAAGATTTCAGAAGCGGCCAAGGAGCAAAAAAAGTCCAAGCACCTGAATAATTGGATGAAGGATAAATTGGAGAATACTTATATCCGGGTGGACGAGCTTTTTGAACACTGCCCTTCTATGTTGGATCAGCTGGATCAGCTACAATCTCAATCCATGAGCAATTAGCGGAGAAACCTACCCTTGTGTTCTGGGGCAGGCATTTTACAGAAATCTTCCTCCGTTTGTCCAAACCACCCATATCTATTTTGCGCCACCCAGTCATATAGCGCATCGCTCCACCTTTCCGGTAGCCATTGCCCAATTGAGTGAATCGAAGACCAGGGGAATCCAAAATTCTGAAAAATATGCAGTACGGCGCGAGACTTAAAATACACTTTACCTTGCTTATAGAACACCACGCTGTCCGGAATATCAGTTAAGTTCTGGTTTTCTTTGAGCGCTTTAAATCGTTCACTGTTGAGGCCGGCAAATTGAAACAGCTTTTTTTTGTCCCTGGCTAGTATCCATTCCACCAGCCCATTACAAACCACGCATTGGCTATCAACAAAGACGATGAGCTCATTTTTGTTTTTGGAATGCACTCCTGACATTACAGTAGATCTTTCATGAGATGGTATAAAGATTCAACATGTTTGACGGAGATCAGTTTAGCTTCGTGCGTTGCTTTAACTGAACGCTTGTTAGGCGGGACAAAAATTTGATCAAAGCCCATGCGTGCCGCTTCATTGACGCGCTGATCCATTTGGGTCACCCCGGAAAATTGGCCGGACAAGGATAATTCGCCAATGAAACAGAAATTGCCGGGAATGCAAAGGTCGAAATGGGCGGATAGCACAGCAGCTACGACAGCCATATCCATGCCGGTTTCCTGAATCTTGAGACCGCCGGCAATATTGAGGTAGACATCTTTTTGGCCAAAGAAAAGGCCTAATTTATTTTCGATCACGGCCAGGACCATGTGTAGTCTTTTCATGTCGAAGCCGGTTGCCGATCGCTGTGGAGTGCCGAAAATGGCTTTATTGATCAATACCTGTACTTCGCTGAGAACGGTTCTTCGTCCTTCTTGAAGTGTTCCGATCGCCTGACCACTCACTTCCGTAAAGCGATTGGAGAGGAAAAGTTCGGACGGGTTTTCGATTGGTTGAAGGCCATCAGCGCGCATATCAAAAATGCCAATCTCATCGGTGTTCCCAAAGCGGTTTTTTGCTGCGCGCAGCAATCTGAATTGAAATTTCCGATCGCCCTCGAATAGTAATACGGTGTCTACAATGTGCTCTAGGAGCATGGGACCGGCAATATTTCCTTCCTTGTTGATGTGCCCTATCAGAAACACAGCTACATTGGACTTTTTAGCGTATTCCTGTACCAATTGTGCACAAGTGCGAATCTGAGCAACACTTCCTGGAAGGCTGTCCAGGTCAGATGTGCGACAAGTCTGTATGCTGTCTAGCACCATTAATGCCGGGTTAATTTTTTCAGCCTCCTGCAAGATAAGGTGAATGTCTGTTTCATTGAAGACCAGACATTTCTCATTTTGGCCGGCAATGCGGTCGGCCCTCATTTTTATCTGATGGTTGCTTTCCTCTCCGGATATGTAAAGAATAGCTGCCGGCATATTCAGTGCTGTTTGCAACAACAAGGTAGATTTACCTATGCCGGGTTGGCCGCCAATTAAGACGACAGAACCCGGTACGATTCCTCCACCTAAAACCCTATTGAGCTCGGAGTCCATGGTATCCATTCGAACTTGTGGTTGAACAGGTATGTCTCGAACTGCGATCGGCTTAGAGGATTCCCCTTGATTGCGGAGGACGCCCTCCAGACTGTTTTTCTTTTGTTTCGGCTGGGTGCGTTTTTCCTCGTAGCTGTCCCAGGACCCGCAGTTGAGGCATTTGCCATTCCATTTGGGTGATTGGTGGCCGCAAGCAGCACATTCGTAATAGGTTTTGATTTTTGGTGCCATGTACTACAATGATAAGCAATCTCCAATATAAATCCTATGAGCATTCTATGCGCACTAGGCATATTTAAGAATCCAATAAATGGCTACCTTTGATGGACCTTGAAAAAAGAACATGACGGATTATATTCGACATATAGAAGCGATCATTTATGCCACCAAAGAGCCTGTGAATGCAGATCAAATAGCAGACAGCCTGTCCGGAACATTGGAATTGAATTTGAGTAGGGAGGATGTGCGTGAGAAGGTAGAGCAACTAATGGAAAAGTACAGCGCTGATGACTACATATTTGAAATTGCGGAGATTGACGGTGGTTATGTTTTTCTCACCAAAGGACAGTATCACAAAACAATCGAGGATTACCTCAAAGTAACGGGTAAAAAGAAGTTGTCCCGGTCAGCCATGGAAACTTTGGCTATTATTGCTTATAAACAACCTATTACCAAGGGGGAGGTAGAGGAAATCAGGGGCGTTTCGGTAGACTATACCATCAAAAAACTATTGGAAAAAGAACTCATTGATATCAAGGGCAGAAGTGATGCTCCAGGCAGACCTATCATTTATGAGACCTCAGAACGATTTATGGATTATTTTGGTTTGAAGAGTAAGAACGATCTACCTATGTTAAAGGAAATCGTTGCCGAGAATGAAAGTATTGGCAAACAGATAGGAATTGAGGAAGAAAAGAAGAAATCATGAAAGATCTAAGTAGTCAGGGCCCTCTTGTCAACCGAGTAGCCAACAGCCCCTTAAAGACCATCAACCTTGAAGAGTATTATCCTCAGGCAGAAATAGAGGAACTGGACATCAGTCAATACCTTTTCAAAGGACTGTTGCTGAGGGAAAAAGAATTCCGCAGTGCGATCAAAGGAATCGATTGGTCCGTGCATGCAGGCAAGATTGTCTGTGTGTATTGCAGTACAGATGCCATTGTCCCTGTGTGGGCTTATATGCTGGTGAGTACATATTTGCATCCTTACGCTGAGGATGTATACCATGGCTCCAAAGCGCATTTTCTGAAGCAGTATTATAGTGAAATCATACGTAAAAAGAACTGGGAGTCTCATCGAGATGGATTGTATGTCATTAAAGGTTGTTCAGACAAACCTGTTCCGGAATCGGCTTACATGGATTTGACACGGGCTTTACAGCCATACGCAAAGAGTATCATGTATGGTGAGCCTTGTTCTACCGTCCCTATTTATAAGCGGCCAAAGAAATCCTAAGTTGGCAAAAAAATCACCCGACCGTTGTCGGGTGATCCGTAAAAGAGATGAATACGTGTTTGGTCTTTACACAAAAGTGCGTTTGTGTTTATAGGTGAGCATGCTGTTTAGGCTGTCACTGCTGTACGCTGTTTCATCCGCATGTAGCTATTGACATGTACCTGTGTGTAGTAGCGTGTTTGACCTTTGTCGTCTTCGTACTTGCGATGCTGCAGTTTGCCGCGTACGAGAATCTGATCTCCTTTTTGCAGGCTTTTCGACATTCTTTCAGCAAGTTGTCCCCAACAAATCAGGTTGTGCCAATCTGTTTTGCTTTGCCAGTTTCCGGATTTGTCCAGGTAATTCTCACTTGTAGCAAGGGAGAGTTTAAGCATGTTGTTGTCGTTTTGGGTTGTTTGCAATTCGGGTTCTTGTCCAAGGTTTCCGATCAGCTGTACATAATTCACTAATTGATTCATAACTAAAAAATTTTGTGCGTTTGAAAATAAGTTCTGAGGCAAATATGGAGACAACAGCAAGTTTTTGTAGTAGAGTAAATGTATACTTGCGATTTTATATGAGTATAAACGTATAAATACGTTTAAATTGAGTATGGTGCGAAGTTGCTATTCGGTTTAAATGGCTCATAATCAGCATATTAGTAAGTTTGTGTCTTTAAAAAGTAAAAAGAATGATTGTTCTGTCGCCCTTAGAAAAAATTGCTCATTGGAAAAGCCAAATTGACCAGCTTACGAAGGAATTTGTTTTCGCCTTCGGTGAGCTATCCAAAGATGAGTTGAATTGGAAGCCTGATGCAAAAACATGGAGCATAGCACAAAACATTGACCATCTCATTGTCATTAATTCGAGCTATTTTAAGACTTTCAGTGACATTGCTGAAGGCCGTCACACGGAACCTTTTTTGGGGCGCCTAGGTTTCCTTGTTTGCTTTTTTGGGCGATTCATTCACGAGTCTGTAAAGCCTGATCGACGCAAGAAAACAAAGACATTTTCTATTTGGGAGCCTGAACAGAGTCAAATGAATGGTGATATTTTATCTCGATTCGAGAGGCACCATTCAGAATTAAAAGCCTGGATAGATCGTTCTGAAACAGCATTAAAAAACAGGCGTACCATTTCATCGCCGGCGAATTATTGGATCGTATACAGATTGGAAAAGGCCTTTCAGATCATCATAGATCACGAAAAAAGGCATGGCATTCAGGCAAAGGAATTGCTAGCAATAATGAATGTAAATTGAATTTGAAGGTATCCGGACTAAACGGAAATGCGGATAAATTCGGATTTGGATGGAATTGTGCTAAATTACTTTTCAGGAAACTACAAAAATACATGATCATGAAACAGACCTTTCAATTTATATTTTCATTTTGCTGCTTGATTGGTTTCGTCATACTATTATCTGGTTCAGGAGAGGTTAAGCCTACGGATAGCCGTCCCTCTGCTCCTCAGAATGTCAGAGGAATTTTACTTCAAAAAGACTACAACTTTGCCGGGGAAGCCCTACCCATTGATAAGCAGGATGTATACGAGCGACTGGACAGGGAACTATTGGTCAATACCTTTTGGCATTCCAGTACGATGCTCAATATCAAGCGCAGCACCAAGTATTTTCCGCTCATTGAATCCATCCTTAAAGAGGAGGGAGTACCTGATGATTTCAAGTTCCTGTGTGTGGCAGAAAGCAATTTGACCAATGCCATTTCACCGGCAGGCGCCAAAGGTTTTTGGCAATTCCTGGAGTCAACCGGGGAGAGCTACGGTATGGAGATCGATTCCTATGTAGATGAGCGCTATCATTTAGAAAAGGCAACTCGTGCAGCTTGCACGTATCTCAAGGAAGCCAAAGAGGAATTTGGCAGTTGGACCTTGGCAGCCGTTTCTTACAATATGGGGCGACATGGTCTCAAGAAAAACATGGAGCAACAAAGGGCGCAGAGTTTCTATGAACTCAATCTCAATTCGGAGACCATGCGCTATATTTTCAGAATTGTAGCACTCAAGGAGATTATCGCGCATCCGGGTAAGTTTGGAATTCACCTGGAAGAAAATGATTACTATGCACCCTTGGGGGCTCATTATAGTATGAAGGTGGACACGACCATTCAGGATTTGGCTGTATTTGCAGAGCGTTTTGGAGTCAGTTATCGCGATTTGAAGTATTACAATCCGTGGCTAATCAACGGCAAATTGCCCAATGCCAACGGAAAAGTTTACGCGATTAAAATCCCCAAAAGAGAAGAGTAATTTATTTGCGAGCTTCTTTGTAAAACCTCAGTGGCACCCACAACATACCAAAGCACTCTCCTTTATGTTTTCCAAGGTGCTTGTGGTGGATTTTGTGTGCCTTTCTAATGGCACGGAAATACCACAAATCTGAATTTCGCAACCACTTGAATCGACGGTGAATGAAGACATCGTGAACGAGAAAATAGCAAAATCCATAGATGAGAATCCCTAACCCTACGGCTGTCAACCAAGATATACTATAGGTGGAGCCGATAATAAATCCCAGGGCACTGGGTATGGCAAAAATGAGAAAAAAAGCGTCATTTTTCTCAAAAAAACCAGGTTCGTGCTGATGATGATCCTTGTGCAATACCCACAAGAAACCATGCATGACATACTTATGCGCAAACCAGGCGACGAATTCCATGAAACCAAAGGTTAATAAGACAATCAACCACCACATAGACTAAATTTCTTTTGAATGTAATAACGACAAGTAAAACTAAAAGTTCCTCAGTATTCGCTGGTAGAAACTGTAGTGCTGTAAGTGCATATCTACACGTGATACAGGCAGCAGCATAATTTTGAAAAAATTGTTAATGCGAACTCTGCTTTGCAATATTTTCTCCAAAGGACTATCCTGTATTTTCCTGAAGAGCATGTAGTAATACAAGTAGGCGGTATATACACCGAACTTGGCACATTTTGGCAAACGCAATATATCCTCCTTGGCCTTTTTGAAATCCATCTCTATGTCATCTTCAATGGCTTCCTTGGCTTGCGAGTCCAGCCCTTTGAAATCGATGTTCGGGAAGTAAGCACGGCCGAGAGCCTCTTTATCATCTTTGTAGTCTCTGAGGAAGTTTACTTTTTGGAAAGCGGCTCCTAAAGCTTCAGCCCCTCCTTTCAAATCCTCGTAGTTGCATTGCTCACCCTTGCAGAACACCTTGAGACACATAAGGCCTACTACCTGGGCAGAGCCATAAATATATTCCTCATATTCAGCAGGTGTATATTCTTTTTTCTCCAAATCCTGGTACATGCTGTCAAAAAAGGCTTGAATGTGGTGTCGTTCAATATTGTATTCATTGACCACCAGTTGGAAAGCATTGAGTACTGGATTGGTGCTAATACCTTCGTCTATAGCCTTGAATGTTTCTACTACAAATTCATCGAGT
>Ga0102929_1000800_pt1 | contig 18567 bp, 23 predicted proteins | sample SalPonR1_B_D2_MG_FD_78510 | JGI IMG/M metagenome (GOLD analysis project Ga0102929, IMG submission 78510) | Salt pond soil microbial communities from South San Francisco under conditions of wetland restoration - Salt Pond MetaG R1_B_D2_MG | ecosystem: Environmental > Aquatic > Marine > Intertidal... | reverse complement strand
GTAGGAGGGCCTTCAGGCCCGATACCGCGCCCCAGGTAGGAGGGCCTTCAGGCCCGATACCGCGCCCCAGGTAGGAGGGCCTTCAGGCCCGATACCGCGGCCCCCAGGTAGGAGGGCCTTCAGGCCCGATACCGCGGCCCCCAGGAGAACGGCCTCCAGGCCCGAAAATCCTGCGCACCCCGTGCAGATATTGCCGCACCTGCCGGCCGTGATCCCGTTCCCCCGGCTGCGAACCCCAGCCGATTCAGCCACTTGCCCAACCTGGCACGCATCCTGCCGCTTTGTCGTTGAAGGTAAACACGGACGCGGCCGCATCGCCCCCCGATCGGCAGAGGCCGCACCAGCGCAGGAGGGTCCAGTCACCATGGCCGACAATCCACTCGCAGCCGAAGGCATACCCAGGGAACTGCTCGACGAGATCGACGAGCACAAGACGTTCTTCCGTGTCGGCGGGGTGGTTTCCATCATCGTCGGCGTGCTGGCGATCCTCATGCCCACCGTCGCCACCCTCGCCGCCGAGCTCCTGTTCGGCATCCTCCTGACGGTGAACGGCATCGTCGGTCTCGTGACCGCCTTCTGGGCGCGCGGGTCCAGCCGGGTGGCGTCCGGGTTCTTCCTGTCGCTGCTCGCGCTCGTCGCCGGTTTGTTGCTGCTGGTTTACCCGCAGAGCGGGGTGTTTGCGCTGACGATCATCATCACCGGCTTCCTGGCTGCGAGCGGCGTGCTGAAGCTCTGGTTCGCCACGCGCCTGGAGCGGACGGCCGGGCGCGGCTGGATGATCGCCGGCGGCGTGCTGTCGCTGGTCCTGGCCGTGCTCATCGCCGTCGGCCTGCCCGGCTCCGCACTGTGGGTGATCGGCGTATTCCTGGGCGTGGACCTCATCTTCTACGGCGTGACCCTGCTCGCCGTATCCCGTATCCCGGCGAAGCTGGGCGGGGCAGAGAATCGGGCCTGAAGGCCCTCCTACCGCAGCCCGATCTGCCCCTCGTCCCGGACCCGGATCGGGCGGGTGAAGGCGCCCACGTCGAGCTTCGCCTCCAGGGCGTAGGAGTAGCGGTCCCGCGGGCTCGCCATCAGGTCGGTGACGAGGCGAATGCCGCCGAGCAGGTTCGGCATGGCGGTCACCACCACCTCGCCCTCGCCGTAGCCCTCGATGACGGGCAGCTCGTTCTCCGCGCCCTTGATCAGCTCACGGCCCTCCAGACTTACCGTATAGGCCAGACCCCGAAGCTCCAGCGCCTCCCGGTTCGGGTTCACGATGTGCAGCCCGATCTCGAAGCGGGGAACGGCGCCCTGGGCCGGGAGGGGCCGGAACGAACTCACGGTGACGGTGGGCGTCTCGAGACCCGGCCGCAGGCCGGTGCAGGCGCCGATGCCGAGTGCGAGCGTCAGTATGACCAGTACGGTGGGGGTCCGACGCGTCACGGCGGTGCTCCTGGCGTGCGCGGACCTCCGCGCAGGCCCAGCTTACGCCGCGGTCGCTGCGGCGTCGATGTCGACCGGTTTCTCCCAGGTGAATACCCGCATCGGCGGTACGTTCAAGATTTCGTGCTGGACGACGGGGGCGCCCATCACCGGCCGCATGTAGCGGGCCACCCAGTCGGTGAACTGGTAGGCGACGAAGCGTCCGCCGGGCTTCAGCGCGTCATGGATGGCACCGGCGATCTCCTCGCACAGCCCGACGGGCATGGTGGAGAACGGGATGCCGGAGATGACCGCGTCGGCTCCCTCGAAGCCGCGGCCGGCCAGCTGCTCGACGATGGAGCTCGCGCAACCGTGAACGATGTCGAAGCGCTCGTCCTCGATCGCCTCGAGCACCGGCACGAAGTCGGCCGTACGCTCGATGGCGATCAGCCGCCCGCCCGGGCCCAGCGCCTTCAGCATCGAAACGGTGGTGCCGCCGGTACCCGCGCCCAGCTCGACCACCACCTGCGCGCTGGGCAGGTCGGCAGCCTCGATGACGCGGCGTTTCAGGAACGCCGAACTCGGGATCACGGATGCGACGACGCGAGGGGATTTCATGAAGGCCTGGAAGAACGTCCAGGTCTCGTTCTGCATGCAGGGCTCCATTCCGGGCCTGTCGGCCGGCTTCGGACACACGTGCAGACTTGCATTCCGCCTACCCTCCGGTCAAGCGGCCGGCACGGCCGGCGGCAGGGGCTTCAGCCCCGATCCAGGATTCCGCGGGAGGCGCTTCAGCCGCGATCTGCCTCCACCTCGTGCAGCTTTCCTGTCTCCACGTCGTAGACGAAGCCGCGCACGGCATCCTTGTGCGGCACGAAGGGACTGTTACGGATGCGGCGGATGGACTGCACCACGTCCTCGGCCGGATCCGGGAACGCCTCCAGCGCGAAGTGCGGCCGCACGCCGGTGTCGTCCTCGATCTCGGATTTCAGCGCGTCGTCCCTGAAGGTGAGCATGCCGCAGTCGGTGTGGTGGACGAGCACGATCTCCCGCGTGCCGAGCAGCCGCTGGGAGATGGCCAGCGAGCGGATGACGTCGTCGGTCACCACGCCGCCCGCGTTGCGGATGACGTGGGCATCGCCTTCCTCCAGCCCGAGCAGCCGGCCCGTCTCCAGGCGCGCGTCCATGCAGGCGACCACCGCCACCTTCTTGCCCGGCGGCATGGGCTTGTCGCCCTTGTCGAAGGTCTCGGCGTAGCGTTCGTTGGCGGCAAGGAATTCTTCGGTCGCGGACATGATCTCTCTCCCGGTTGATGACGACAGCGTGCGGAAGGCTACCGACCTGGCCGGCCGGCGTGAAATAGAGCTTTGTTACCGGGTTATTCCATCCCGTTATATGGGCGGTGCCGTCCGGCCGGAAACCGCGTATCCTGCGGCCTTGCCGACACCGCAGGGGAGCGCCATGACCACCGTTACCGAGATCGCGGCGGACGTCTTCCGCATCTCCACCTTCGTGCCCGAGGCCGGTATCCAGTTCAACCAGTTCCTGGTCCGCGACGACGAGCCGCTGCTCTACCACACGGGCATGCGCTCACTGTTCCCCGCGGTGCACGACGCCGTGGGGCAGCTGATCGATCCGGCGAGCCTGCGCTGGATCGGGTTCAGCCATTTCGAGCCGGACGAGTGCGGCTCGCTGAACCTGTGGCTGGAACTCGCTCCGGGCGCGGCCGCCGTGACCAGCCACGTGGGGGCCACGGTCTTCCTGGGCGACTACGCGGCGCGGGCGCCCCGCATCCTGGCGGACGGCGAAATCTTCGAGACCGGCGCGCGCCGGTTCCATTTCTGCGCGACACCCCACCTGCCCCACGGCTGGGACGCAGCCATGCTGTTCGAAGAGACGGAGCGGGTGCTGTTCTGCTCGGACCTGCTGCACCAGCTCGGCGACGTAGAGGCGGCCACCGGCAACAGCGTCACCGACCGTTTCCGCGAGACCCTGACCGCCTACCAGCAGGGCCCGATGGCCGGCTACATGGCGTGGACGCCGGATACCGGCACCCACCTCGCACGGCTGGCCGCGCTGGCGCCGCGGGTGTGCGCGACCATGCACGGCTCGGCCTACGAGGGCGACGGTGCCCATGCGATGGCCGAAACAGGGGAGGTGATGCGGGAGGTCTACGCGCCCGTTTGAATCAAGGCCGCGGTTCTGGCGGCGGCGGCGCCGGGCGCGCAGCCTCGTTCAGGTGGTAGGCGTCGGCGACGTAGCCGGGCCCTTTCATCACGAAGACGATGAAGCAGGCGATGGAGACGGTCAGCGCCGCCGTCCAGAAGGTGACCACCAGCGCCACGGCGAAGATATCGACGCTGGCGATGCGCTTGGCCACGTCGAAGCCGGGGTCGCCGGCCAGCCAGAGACGGATCAGGCCGGAGAGCAGGAACGGCGCCGCGGTGCCGAGCAGGACGATGCCCGGCATCCGCCTGAGGATGTCCATCTCGATTCCCGGCGGGTCCCGCCGGTCGTGGAGTCGCTTGAACAGTCTATCCATGCCGAAAGGGTAGCACCGGCTCCCCGCCGGCGGCAGCCGCCTTCAGCCCGTGTCGAGGTTCGGCCGCGCAGGGCCGGAGCGTGCAATTTCTGCAACCCGCCGCGCAGCCCGTGCCACGGGCGCCCCGCAAGCTCCCCGCCTGCGGGGCCGGGCGCCGGGCAGAAGAGGCTGGCATGTTCCCTGCATCCTGCCGTGGGACGAAGCTGCAGAGAGCCGGCGGGCACGACGGTCTGCCGGGAACGCCATGACCATCCACCTCGCCTTCCAACCGATCGTCGCACTGCTCGCGGGCATCCTGATCCTGCTCGTCCCGCGCTTGCTGAACTACGTTGTGGCCGGCTACCTGATCGTCGTCGGGGTCGCGGGCCTCGCGGGCGTGTAGCCGGGCGCCGGTCACCGTGTCCGCCGGGTCCGGCGTTCCGCTCCCGTCCGTGGACGTGGCCTGGCCCCAGGTGCTGTTCCACCTGGGGCAGCTCGCCCTCGCCTGGATACTCTCCCTGCCGGTCGCCTGGGACCGGGAACGGGAGAGCCGCGGCGCGGGCCTGCGTACCTTCCCGCTGGTGGCCGTGGCCGCTTGCGGCTACACGCTGGTGGGTATCTCGGTGCTCACTTCCACCGAGGCCGAGTCCCGCATCCTGCAGGGGCTCATCACCGGCATCGGCTTCATCGGCGGCGGCGCCATCCTGAAGAGCGGCGGTAGCGTCAGCGGCACCGCCACGGCGGCGAGCATCTGGAACACGGGCCTGATCGGCATGGCGGTGGCCTTCCACCGTTACGAGGTGGCGCTGGTGATGGCGCTGATCAACTTCGTGACGCTGCGTTACGTGCAGCGCTTCAAGCAGGACGAGACCGACGTGGGGGCGGGTTGACAGCGACGGGTAGGAGGGCCTTCAGGCCCGACCGGTGAGGCAATCGGGCCTGAAGGCCCTCCTGCATGGATGTCACCGCAAGGTAGACTTCGTGGCTGCACAACCACGGAGGCCTGCCATGATCACTTCCACGATGCGATTGCTGCCGTTGTTCGCAACGGTGGCCGCGATGCTCGCCCTGGCCGCGTGCGGCAACGAGTCCACGCCCGAGCCGGCGCCGGAGTCCGACCCCGAGGGCGCAGCCGACGTCGCCGATGGCGCGGCGGAACCCGCCGAAAACGTCGCCGCCTACGAGGAGGCCATCGACGCGCAGCGCGAGGTCGTCGGCGAACTCACGGCCGTGCTGGAGGGCGTCACCGACGAGGCGTCGGCGGAAGCGGCGGCGCCCCGCATCGAGGAGCTGAGCCGTGAGCTGCAGAGCCTGGCGATGCGCATCAACGCCATACCCCAGCTGCCCTACGCCGAGCAGCAGCGCATCAGCGAGGAGCGGGCCGGCAGTACCGCCGCCCGGCGCGAACGGGGCAAGCAGATGCTGAAGATCGAGCAGTACCCCGTGCTGAAGGAGGCCTGGGCGCGGGGGATGCGGGGAGTCGAGGAATGAACGGTTGCCGGGTCGGGCCTGAAGGCGGATCGGGCCTGAAGGCCCTCCTACCCTTTGTCGAGGCGGCGCTGGAGCCAGGGGCGGATGCGCAGGAAGCCCCGGTAGAGGCGTTCCAGCACCCACAGCACCGGGCGGAAGCGGGCGAGCAGGCCGAGGGGACGCAGCACCGGGATGGCGCGCCACATGGCGGCGAAGGCGGCGGCGCCGGAGACAACGGGTCGGCCGTCTTCCCGCGCGTGGAAGCGCTGCATGAGGGTGGCGCGGTCGAGCGGGCAGTCCTCGCCGTCCTGGATGGCGACGAAGCGGATGGCGTTGCGCCGGTCCAGCCGGCGCATCAGCGCGATTTCCCGCAGGCACAGCGGGCATTCGCCGTCATACCAGACGGTGACGTCCGGATTGGCCGCAGCGGTACTCATACAAGTATATTCGGGGCGTGGGCCGGTGCCGATGCACCGGGCGTTCAGCCGTCGGCGGTGCGCTCGAGCTGCAGAAGGTGGGCGAAGGAGGGCACCACCAGCCCGTCCCGGCGGCCTTGCAGGTAGCGTTCGTTCTGATCGGCCGCATCCAGGTTCTCCACCATGCTCCAGCCGGCAGCGGCCGCGAGGCTCTCGATCTCCTCCGGCTCGAAGAAGCTCAGCATCGGTTCCTGCTGCAGGGCGACAGCCATGCGGGTGCCCCACAGCAGCAGGTTGCCGGCGGCGGTCGGCGGCCGGTCACTCCAGTAGTCAAGGACGATGCGTGAGCCCGGTGCCGTGGCCGCCGCCAGCGTCTCCAGCGTGCCTGCGATGGCGTCCCGGGTGAGGTAGTAGGTGGCGCCGAGCCAGGAGACGAAGTCCGGCTCGGGCCGGGCCGGCCAGGCGTCGGCCAGGCTCTCGGTCTCGAAGTCGATCGGCAGGAAGGCGAGTTCCGCCGGCACGTCGAGGCCACGGCTGCGCAGCAGCTCCCGTTTCCAGCCCTGGGTGGCCGGGTGGTCGATCTCCAGCACCTCGATCGCCATCGCAGTCGGCGCTACCGGCTGGCGCAGGGCGAACGTGTCCAGCCCGGCGGCGAGGATCACGTAGCGCTCTGCACCCTCGCCGCGCGCGGTCGCCAGGGCTTGCTCGGCATAGCGGCTGCGCACCACCACCTGGGAGCGCAGCGCCGTGAACGCGTCCGCCTGGCGGATGTAGTAGCCGCGCCAGAAGCGGGTGAGGGCGCCCAGGCGCCGGATGTAGCGTTGCTGGTAGCCGGGCAGCAGGCGCTCGGCGACGGCGTCGTCGAGGACGGGCGGCGGATCGTCGATCCGCAGGTGCCAGGCACGCGCGAAGGCGGTGCCCAGGGCGGTGCGGCTGGGTGTGTCTTCCATCCCGGGCGTCCAGAAAAACCGGTAGGAGGGCCTTCAGGCCCGATCCGTGAGGCAATCGGGCCTGAAGGCCCTCCTACCCGGCTGATTCAGGCGTCGTCCATGTTCACGATGACGAAGACGACCGCGCAGCAGAGGAAATACTGCAGCGCGCCTTCGAGCGACTGGGCGCCGAGCTGGGTCTGCCACATCTGGAACCAGGAGCCGCCGATGGCGAGGAAGAAGCCGAACCACACGATCATGCCGATGCCGGCCCCCATCAGCGCCCAGGTCTTCGCGCCGTTGAATGCGGTGGCCGGCGCCCGGCGGTTGGCCCACAGGTCCCAGGCGCCCTTCAGCGCCACCAGACCCGCGGCCAGCTCGCCGGCGATGACGACCGCCAGCACCAGGCCGGAGACGATCGGGCTGGTGATGGCCGGCACCAGAGACGTCGGGTAGTACTCGTGATTCGCCATGGCGAGTACGGCGCCCACCACCTGGTGCGCGGCTTCGAGGTTGACCAGGTTCTGCAGCCCGTAGAAAAGGGTCATCAGGCCCAGGAACACGATCAGGACGATCTTCAGATAACGGATTGGCATTGCTATGCTCCCCCCGGAGACAGGCCGTCAGTGTACCGAAACCCGTCGGTCGGAACAGACAAAGGCATCGCTCCCGCCGCAGATTTCCAGCACGGGCTGTTGCCGGCGGCGGCGCCGATGAGTGCGTATACTGCGGCGGGCCGCACACCGCTTCGGGGGGAGCATGGAATACATCGGTCTCGTCGGCAGCGTCGCGCTGCTCATCTGGCTGGCGCTCAGGGGCATCAACATCGTCTTCGCGGCGCTGCTCTGCTCCGTGGTGGTCATCGTTACCAACCAGTTGCCCGTCGCCGCGGGGCTCACCGAGTATTTCTCGTTCGGGCCGCTGGGCGCGTTCACCTTCGCCGGGCGCTTCTTCCTGCTGTTCGCCGCCGGCGCCATGTTCGGGCGGGTCATGGGCGAGAGCCACGCGGCCGCGAGTATTGCGCTGGCGCTGGTGGAGCGCCTGGGCGCTCACCGCGCCCTGTGGATCACGGTGCTCGCCTGCGCCCTGCTGACCTACGGCGGCGTGGTGGTGTTCGTCGTCATCTTCGCCATGTATCCGCTGGGGCTGAAGCTGCTGCAGCAGGCGGACATCCCCAAGCGGCTGTTCTGCGGCGCGCTGGCGCTGGGCGCCGGCACCTTCACCCTGACCGCGATGCCGGGCACGCCGTCCATCCACAACGTCATCTCGGCGGCGGCGCTGGACACCACATTGTTTGCCGGCGGCTGGTACGGGCTGGGTGGCGGGGCGCTGATGTTCGCCGGCGGCATGTGGTATCTCGAGCGCCAGCGCCGCATCGCCGCCGCCAACGGCGAGCACTTCCGGCCGGCGCCGAACGACCCGATCACGACGGTCGGGGCCGGCGACCCGGCTTATCCCCACTGGCTGCCGGCCGCGCTGCCCCTGGCCCTGGTGCTGGGCACCATCGTGGCGCCGCGGCTGATCATCATGTGGCTGGACGACGCCACGCTGGCGCGGTCCGGCTGGTTCTTCGCGCTGCTGCGGTTCGCGGACGGGCAACCCGTCGTCTGGCCCAGCATCGCGCTGCTCGCCGGCACGCTGCTCGCGGTGCTGATGTTCCCCACCGTCCGTGCCCGGGCGCTGGAGGTGGTCGGCCACGGCACCCAGGACTCGATCATGCCGCTCATCAATACCGCGGCGGTGATCGGCTTCGGCGGCGTGGTCACCCAGACGGACGGCTTCGGCCATTTCGCGCGGCTGATGCTGGAGTCCGGCTTGCCGCCGCTGGTCTCCATGTTCGGCTCGGTGAGCCTGGTGGCCGCCATCACGGGGTCGGCCTCCGGCGGCCTGCAGATCTTCATGCAGACGATGGCGCCGGCTTATCTCGAGATGGGCATCGAGCCGGGCACGCTCCATCGGTTGGCCACCATGGCCAGCGGCGGCTTCGACTCGCTGCCCCACAGCGGCGCGGTGGTCGCCATGCTCACCATCACCGGCCTGACCCACCGGGAGGCCTACCGGGACGTCGGCATCGTCACGGTGGTGATACCGGTGCTGGCGACGCTGGTGATGATCGGGGTGGCGGCCGCAATCGGGTAGGAGGGCCTTCAGGCCCGACTGCTCCAACTCAGCGGCAGCCGTCTGCCGGGATCAGCCGTTCTATCCGGCGCCAGTCCACGATCTTGAAATTCTGGCTGCGGGCGCCTTCGTTGATGCCGTCCTGGGCCACGAAGATGCCGCGGGGGTAGCGGGGGCCGAGGTCGGCGGCAACCGCGTCGATGCCGTCCGTCTCCTCGGTGCCGTCGATGCCGTCCGCCTCGTTGTCGGCCACGCGGAAGGAGACCAGGTAGCGCACCTCCTCGGCCAGGCAGTAGACGGCATAGCTGTTGTCGCCCTGGCTGGAGGCCAGCAGATACCGCGGACCCTCGGCCGGCGAGTAGATGGCCAGCCCCTCGACGTCGGCCACCAGCGCGGGGCCGTCGACGCTGTCGATGAGTTCGGGTGACCAGGGTGCGGCGGGGTCCAGCGGAGCCCGCCAGATGCCCCGCGGTTCCTCGCCCACGTAGACGTGCCCCGTGGCCTCGTCGACGACGCAGCCCTCGGGCTGACCCTCCAGGCGGAACTCCCGCGCGAGCCGGGCGGAGAAGGCCGCCGGTCCGGTGCGCTGCAGCGCCCACTGCTGGTAGCGGCCGTCCTTGTCGTTCACGAACACGTGGAAGCGCTCGTCTCCCGCCTTGCCGATGCAGATACCGTAGACCTCGTCGAGACCGGTGGCCACGGACGAGCCGGCCAGGCGCTGCGCGCGGCCGGTGGCGCCATCGAGCAGGAAGACGTCGATGCTGTTTGTGGTCCGGTTGCTCCCGACCGCCACGGCGTCACCGCCGGGCAGCGGACGCACGTCGACGTTGTTCAGGCGTCCGACCTCGATCGACTGGGTCTCGCGGCCGTCGAGGCCGTAGAGGTTCAGGCCCCGCCGCTTGTTGCTGCCGAGGACCAGCGCGGGGTCCGCTTGGGAACCGCGCAGCCAGACGGCCGGGTCGTCGGCCGCATCGCCCTCGTCGCGGACCGGGTCGGTCTCAACGTCGGGCGCCACGGTGGGGTAGACGGCGGGTGCGGGCGCGGCCGCGCAGGCGGCCAGCCACAGCGCGGCGAGGAGGATCGCCGGCCACGGCCGGCGCAGGACGGTTGCGGTCATGGGAGTCGGTCCGTGCAGCGGAATTACGGGGACAGTTAACACAATTCGGAGTCGAGTCAACTGTCCCCGGAATTCAGAGGCGGAACAGGAACTCCTGCATGCCGTTGCCGAGCAGTACCGCGCGCTCGATGGAGAACTCCCGGAACGCATTGGCCAGGTCCTCCGGCGAATAGCGGGGGGCCGGACGTTCGTCCGCCGCGGTGTTGCGCCTCTCCAGGTGCCCGCCGTCCACCGGGCAGAATCCGCCCGGCTGCGTAGGCATGAGCGGGTCCCGATAGGCCACCAGCGCGTGGACCAGGGTGCCGGGCAGGCCGCGGGCGGCCAGCCGCGAGGACAGCGCCGGCAGGGCAGCGGGCTGCAGGTAGTTCAGCAGGTCCCAGCAGAGCACGATATCCACCGGCTCCGGGTTGCGCGGCGGCAGCGCTTGCTCCATCTGCTCCCGCAGCTGCTCCTCGCCGGCGTCCTCCGGCGGCGTGAGCGCCGCCAGGTCGTCGGCGAGATCCGCGATCTCGAGGCGGCAGCGGAAGCGGCCGAGCAGGTCGATGTTCTCTGGCCGCGCCGGCCCGAGGTCCAGGATGACCCAGCGGCCGCCGTCCTCCATGCGCTCGATCAGCGAGCGGAACAGCGGGACCCGCACGGGCCCCGCTGCGCCGGACAGCGCCTGCGCGGCCGCGCCCGCCATGTCAGGCTACCGATTCCTCTTTCTTCCCGGCGGCAGCCGTGGGCGCCACGGCGGCCGGCTTGCGGCCTCCGCCCTGCTTGCCCAGGGTGGCCTCCACGGCCTCGGCATCCATCTCGATGGAGCCCTTGAAGTGCGCGCCGTCCTCGAGGCTCACCCGCGGTGCCGTGATGTTGCCCTTCACCCTCGCATTGCGGCGGATGGCCACCTGCTCGGCGCCGAACAGATCGCCTTCCATCACGCCGTCCACCGTGATGGCCTTGGCGTAGACGTCGGCGTGGATCTCGCCTTCCTTGCCGATGGTGAGGCTGTTGTTGATCAGTTTCACGGTGCCGGTGACCCGGCCCTCGATGCGCAGGTCCTCTTCGCCCTGCAGGTCGCCGTCGATGCGGATGGAGCGGCCGATCACCGCCATCTCGCCGCTGCCGCCGGCGTGGGCGGGCCTGGCTGCGGGCGCACCCGTGCTGCGGTTCTCGCCCGGATTCTGTGCGGACTCGCCGCCTTCCTTCCTGCCACGTTCGAACATCGCTGTCCCCTATCGATATCGGTGTGATTGACGCGGTTGCGGTTCGAGCGGTTCTAGCACGCGGGCGCGTCTGCCAACAACTGTCGCTATGCGGCGACAGGGGCCGGATTCTCGCGCGCCCCGTCCGTTACACTGTCGGCTGGGTGGGGCGAACGAATACGACAACGGGAGATGCGACGATGGCAGTGAACGACGGGGGACTGACGCGGAGGCAGGTACTCACACTGATCGGCGGTGCCGGCGTGGCGGCGGCCACCGGCGGCTGTGGCGACGGCGGCGCACCGGAGACGGCCGGCAGCGCTGCGCCGCCGGCAACGGAGCCGCTGCACTACGAGAGCCTGCTGTCCCTGGCGGCGCGCATCGAGGCGCGGGAGATCTCGCCGGTGGCGCTGACCCAGGCCATGCTCGGCCGCATCAAGGAGCACGAGTCTTCCCTGCGCGCCTATGCCACGGTGATGCAGGTCGCCGCACTCGAGGCGGCCGAGCGGGTGGAGACGGAGATCGCCACCGGCAACTATCGCGGCCCGCTGCACGGGGTGCCGGTGGCCGTGAAGGATCTCTGTTACACCGAGGCGGTGCCGACCATGGGCGGCATGTCGGTCTACCGGGACTTCGTACCGGAGTACGACGCCACCGTCGTCGCCCGGCTGAAGGCGGCGGGCGCGATCCTCGTCGGCAAGCTCAACCTGACCGAGGGCGCCATGGCGGGATACAACCCGGACCTGGAGGTTCCGCGCAATCCCTGGGACCCGGAACTCTGGCCGGGGGTGTCGTCCAGCGGCTCCGGCGTCGCCACCGCCGCCGGGCTGTGCTTCGGCTCGCTGGGCACGGATACGGGCGGCTCTATCCGCTTCCCGTCACAGGCCAACGGCATCGTGGGCCTGAAGCCGACCTACGGGCGGGTCAGCCGTTACGGCGTCATCCCGCTGGCAGAGTCTCTCGACCACGTCGGCCCGATGACCCGGCGGGTGGCCGACGCGGCCGCCATGCTGCAGGCGATCGGCGGGCCCGACCCGAACGATCCCACCACGCTGCAGGAGCCGGTGCCGGACCTGTTCGCGGAGCTCGACGCGGGCGTGAAGGGGCTGCGCATCGGCTACGACGCGGCGTTCGCCACCGAGGGCGTGGAACCGCGGCTCGTCACTGCCATCGAGAACGCGCTGGGCCAGCTGGCGGCCATGGGTGCGGAGATCGTGGAGGTCACCATGCCGGCTGGCAGCACCGGGCTGGCGGAACCCTGGTCGGCCATCGCGGCCGCCGAGGCGGTGGAGGCGCACAGCGAAGTTTTCCCGGAGCGGGAGGAGGAGTTCGGGCCTTTCTTCCGGCAGTTCCTGGAGGCCGGCGCCGCGGTCACCGAGGAGCAGCTGAAGGCCGCCCGGGCGTTCCGTGCCGATTACGGTGCGCGCATGAACGAGCTGCTCGGCACGGTGGATGCCATCGCCATGCCGGCGGGTAACCCCACGATGCCCGTCACCGAGGAACTCCAGCGCGGCGGCATGGAGGACATCGAGCCCCTGGGCGAGCATCTCAAGCAGTACTTCGCGATACCCGCCAACTTCTCCGGCGCGCCGGCGCTGACCCTGTCCTGCGGCTTCACGGAGCAGAGCGTCCCGCTGGGCATGCAGTTCATGGCGGTGCCGGGCGGCGAAGCCATGCTGTGCCGCATCGGCCACGCCTACGAGGGCGCGACCGGCTGGCACGAGCGCCACCCCGATATCTAGTTGCCGCGGCTAGCCGTCCCCGTGCGCGGCGATCAGCCGCTCCTGGATGTTGTGGGGCACCCGGGCGTAGTGGCTGAACTCCATCGACAGCCGGCCCTCGCCGCCGGAGATCGATTTCAGCCGTGAGTGATAGCCCTGGATCTCTTCCAGCGGGGCCTGGCCCGAGATCTCCATGCGGTTCTCGCCCAGCACGGCGGTGCCGCTGACGATGCCGCGCATGCCGGAGAGGTCGCCGGTCACCGCGCCGACGCAGTCGGCCGGCACACGGAACACCACGTCGACGACGGGTTCCATGATCACCGGCGAGGCCTTCTCGACGGCATCCATGAAGGCCTTCCGGCCGGCCTGTACGAAGGCGATCTCCTTCGAGTCCACCGTGTGGTATTTGCCGTCGTAAACGACGACGCGGACGTCCTGCATGGGATAGCCCGCCAGCGCGCCCGACTCCATCACCTGCCGCACGCCGGTCTCCACCGCCGGGATGAGCCCGGACGGGATGGCGCCGCCCACGACCTCGCTCTTGAACTCGAAGCCCGCGTCTGCCTGCAGCGGCTCGATGCGCAGATACACCTCGCCGAACTGCCCGGCACCGCCGGTCTGCTTCTTGTGCCGATGGTGACCCTCGGCCTGCGCGGTGATGGTCTCCCGGTAGGCGATGGAGGGCGGTGCCGTCTCCACCTCGATGCCGTAACGGTCCCGGATCTCCTCGAGCACGGTCCGGAGATGCAGATCGCCCAGCCCGTTCAGCACGATCTCGTTCAGCGCCGGGACGTGCTCGAGGTGCAGGGAAGGGTCCTCGGCCTCCACTGCGTGCAGCGCGTCGGAGATCTTCTGGACGTCCGCATCCTCCGAAAGCCGGATCGCCAGCCCGTACATGGGCCTGGCGATGCGCAGCGACTTGAGGTGATAGTGGTCCTCGTCGTGGGAATCGTGCAGCACCGCGTCGTAGTGCGCCTCCTCCAGTCGCGGGATGGCGCAGATGTCGCCGGGGAGCCCGCGCTCGGCTTTCACGTGCTCGGCGCCGTTCAGCTTCAGGAGCTGGCTCACCTTGACCGGCTTGCGGGCATCGCCGACGTAGAGCTGCATCCCCGGCCGGACCGTGCCCTGGTGGATGCGGAACACCGCGAGCCGGCCCTTGAAGGGGTCGATGTTGACCATGAAGACGTGGGCGACCACGTGGGCGTCGGCGTCCGGCCTGGCCACCACCTCCCCGGCGTCGTCCCCCTCACCCTTCAGGAAGACGGGCGGATTGGCCTCGTTGGGATTCGGCATGAGCCGTTCCAGGATACTCAGCAGCTGGCGCACGCCGGCGCCGCTTTTCGCCGAGACGAAGCAGACCGGCACCAGGTGACCCTCCCGCAGCGCCTTCTCGAAAGGGTCGTGCAGCTGCTCGGGCGCGAGTTCCTGACCCTGCTCCAGGTAGACCTCCATCAGCGCCTCGTCCAGCTCGACCACCTGATCGATGATCTGCTCGTGGGCGCTGGCCACGTCGCTGAACGCCGTCTGCTCGCCCTCCAGCTGGAAAAAGCAGTCGACGACGGCCTCGCCGGAGGCCGACGGCAGGTTGATGGGCAGGCACTCGGCGCCGAACGCGGACTGGATCTCCTCCATGATGCGGGCGTGGTCCACGCCGTCGGCGTCGATCTTGTTGACGATGACCATCCGGCACAGGCGCTGCTTCGCCGCGGCCTCCATCATGCGCCGGGCGGTGAGGTCGACGCCGTTCTGCGCGTCCACCACGATGGCGGCGGTCTCCACGGCGGGCAGCACGGCCAGCGCGCGGCCGTAGAAGTCCGGGTATCCCGGCGTGTCCACCACGTTGACGTGTATGCCCTCGTGGTCGAGGTGGCACACCGCCGGATGCAGCGAGTGACCGAATTCGCGTTCCCGGGGATGGAAATCCGCGACGGTGTTGCCGCGCTCCACTTCGCCGCAGTTCTGGATGGAGCCGCCCGCTTTCAGCAGCGCCTCCACCAGCGTGGTCTTGCCCGCGTTACTGGGCCCCGCCAGGCACACGTTACGGATGTCAGCCGTCTGATACGCCATGGATTTCCTCCCTTGTCGAGGTGTCTCTTTATATTTCGAGGGGATGTCTGGGGGCTAAGCTTACTCCCTGCGTGAGCCTGCCCTGTATCCGGGCAATTACGACCCCCGTCCGGGCTGCGCCGGCAGCTCTATCCCCTTGATTCTGCCCCCGGAATCAGCCAGGCGGGCGTGCCGGCGGGTTGCGCCGTGCGCCCGTTCAGGTAAGGTGGTCCGGATGAGTAACAGTAAACGCGAGAGCGCGGCCACGGCGCAGGATTACCAGCAGCCATTCGAGTTCGTGGAACTCGAGCAGGTGGAGGCACCGGACGGCAGCGACGACGGCCGCTGGTACCGCTACGTGATCAGCCAGGGCGGACAGTCCATCGTGGGCCACCGCCGCGGGACGAAGAAGAACGTGCGGGAAGCCGTCAAAGACATCGTGCAGCGCATGAACGAGCGCCGCATGGGCCGCTCCGGCCGCGTCCATCTCTCCATGTCGAAGAAATAACCACCCTCGTCCTCCAATCCCACCGTGATCCCCTGCCGGCGCCCTGGCTGGGCCGCTGCCTGGCCTCCGTGGAGACCTGGGCGCGTGCAGCCGGCTTCGACTACCGCTTTGTCGGCGACGAACTGTTCGCTCCGATCCCGGAGTGCCTGCGCGGGCGGCTGCGCCCGCAGCCCGTGGTGGCCAGCGATCTCGCCCGGCTGCTGGCGCTGCGCCGCGCGCTGGAGGAAGGCTACGAGGCCGCCGTCTGGTGCGACGCGGACTTCCTGGTCTTCGCACCGGAACGTCTGATCCTGCCGGCCGCGCCCTATGCGCTCGGACGGGAGGTCTGGATCGAGTACCGGGGCGCCGGGCGGACCCCCCGTGCCCGGGTGAAGGTGCACAATGCCTTCCTGCTCTTCCGCCGCGGTAATGCGCTACTGGAGTTCTGCATCGACGCCGCCGAGCGGCTGCTCGGCGCCCACCCTGGCCCGTACCCGCCCCAGTTCGTCGGGCCGAAGCTGCTGACCGCGCTGCACAACATCGTGGGCTTCCCGGTGGCCGAACGGGCCGCCATGCTCAGCCCGCCGGTGATCCGCGACCTGATCGCCGGCGGCGGGCCGTGCCTGGAGCTGTTGCGCGCGCGCAGCCCGGAGCCCCCGGCGGGCGCGAACCTGTGCGCCTCGCTGGCGGGAGGGCGGGAAATGGCGGATGCCGAGGTGGAGACGGCGATCGACGCGCTTACCGGATCCATCCCCTCTTCTTCGCCGATACCGACGCCCACATGAGGTAGGCGGCGATGAGGAGGATGAGGACGGGCAGCACCAGGTCCGCCGCGGTGCCTTCGAAGGCGGTGAAAGCGTAGCCGGCCCAGCCGAAGACGGCGACGAGCGATACCGCGAACAGCGGCACCGCCCAGGCCTTGCGCATCAGCAGTCCCAGCGCACCGAAAGTGCCGCCGAATACCGCCAGCGCGTAGGCGCCCGTGACCCAGGCGGGCACGGGCGGCGTGGCGCCTGCCTCGCTCATGACGGTGCCGATGTAGGTGGCGACGCCGATCAGGTTCCAGACCAGCGCCACCCAGGCGACCACCCAGTAGAGGCCGGGCGGTTTGTTGTCCAGCTCGTTCATGATTGCCCCGCTTGTGTGCGTTGTTATGGGGAGGGAGTGTGCTCCGGGTGCCGGTGCCGATCAAGTCTCCACGGTGAAGCGCAGGCCGGCGTTGTCGGCCAGTCGGCGGATCAGCTTCTCGCCCATGGCCGGCGCGGTGGTCCAGATGCCGCCGGGGGTGTCGGTGGCGTCGCGCAGCAGGCACACCGCAGCCTCCGCGATCATGCGCGAGGTGGAGCCGTAGCCGGGGTCCAGGTCGCCCGCGACGCTGGCCCGCAACTCGCTCCCGTCCGGCATCTCGCCGATGAACAGCACGTCGTAGGCACCCGCCTCGCGCTCTTCCTTGCCGGGACCCTCGCCGGGCCGGGGTGCGTTGTCGCCGCCGAGCGCGTCGGCCTTGGCTATCGCCTTCGCCTTCGCCTCGCCTTCCTCGCCGGGGCCGACCACCAGCATCTCGTCGTAGACGAATTCCTCGCCGTAGGGGTGGCCCATGAGCGCGTTGGAGCGGTGTACGTTGCGGGTGTTGATGGGCGCCATGATGAACGGTGCGCACCACACGCCCATGGACTCGTCATAGGCCGGCTTCGTGCCCCGGGGCTGTTCCGGGCCGGAGAAGCCCGGGGTCAGCGCGAAGGGGTCGCGCAGCAGCGCCAGCACGCTGGGGTTGTTCTGCGCGGCGGCCAGCGTGGCCTTCAGGCTCGCCGCCGTGCCGCCGGAGAAGCCACCCTTCATGATCCGAACGCGGCCCTTTACGCGGGGTGCCGTGGCGCCGAACTCCTTCCTGGCCGTCTGCTGCAGGAAGTACACGCCCATGTCGAAGGGGATGGAGTCGAAGCCGCAGGAGAAGACGATGCGCGCACCGCTGTCGGCGGCGGTCTCCTCGTGCGCGTCGATCATCTGGCGCATCCAGGCGGGCTCGCCGCAGAGGTCCACGTAATCGGTGCCCGTCTCCGCGCAGACGGCCACCAGGTCGGAGCCGTATAGCTGGTAGGGCCCGACGGTGGTGAGTACCAGCCGGGTGCGTTCGGCCATCGACCGCAGGGAGGCCGGATCGCTGGCATCGGCGACGATCAGGGGCGTTTCCTCCGGCGCGCCGATCTCGTCGCGCACGGCGGCGAGCTTGCCCTCGCTGCGGCCCGCCATGGCCCACTTGAGGCCCGGGTCGTCGCCGTACTGACGGACGAGGTATTCGGCGACCAGGCGTCCGGTGAAACCGGTGGCGCCGTACAGGACCAGGTCGAATTCCTTGTTATCGCTCATGCGCTGACTCTCTATCGTGTAAGGGGCTTGTCCGAAGGGCGAGCTGCCGACCCTAGCTTACTCCGGGTATTCGGGAAACTCCGGCAGCGCCGCTGCGGTGCACGACCATGCGCTGCGCGAGCCGGTGAAGATGCGCGCCTGGGGCGGAATGTCGGGCTCGGTGTCCAGCGAGCCGGCAGGGATGAAGGCGAGCCCGGCCGCCTCCAGGTAGCGGGGCATGCGGGAGCCGCAGCGGCTGCAGAAACTGGTGCCGAAGCGTTCGGCCTCGGGCACTCGGTAGTGGCTCAGGAGGTCCTCGCCGGCCGCCCAGCTCAGGGTCCCGCGGACGAACAGATTGCTCGCGTGGCCCGTGCCGGACGCCTTGCGGCAGCGCGAGCAGTGGCAATGATAGAAGCGCTGCGCCTCGCCCTCCACGACGTAGCGCACCGCACCGCAGAGGCAACTGCCTTTCAGTGTTCCCTTGGTCATCGGTCGATCTCCTGTCCCCGTGTTCGGTTCCTGCCCTGCTCAGCGCAGCACGCCGTCCTCGCGCAGCCGTTCGATGATGGCACGCTGGCGCTCGATCACGGCCTGCTGCGAGAGCATGCGGCCGCCCGTCATGGCGCCGTGCGGCGCCCAGTCGCTGTCCGCGTAGGCGGACTCGTAGGCGCCGAAGGGCTGGCGTGAGAGGAGATTCGCCATGCCGGTGCGCCGGCGTGCCGCGCGCAGGGCCGGCAGATCCAGGATGGCGTTGGCGTTCACGCTCTCGCCGCTCTCGGCCTCGCCCAGCACCTTGCCCTCCCAGTCC
>Ga0102929_1000797_pt1 | contig 18588 bp, 16 predicted proteins | sample SalPonR1_B_D2_MG_FD_78510 | JGI IMG/M metagenome (GOLD analysis project Ga0102929, IMG submission 78510) | Salt pond soil microbial communities from South San Francisco under conditions of wetland restoration - Salt Pond MetaG R1_B_D2_MG | ecosystem: Environmental > Aquatic > Marine > Intertidal... | reverse complement strand
TGAATCACAGATTTTCGCGAAACGCAGTGCTCCGCTCAATCGTTGCACGCGTTCCGCCTTTCGCTGATGTCTCAGGTTAAAGGCGGAACGCTTTAGACCGGGCGAAACGTACAAAACTCCCGTAGGTTTCGTACAACTTTCCCCGTACGGCCTGTTAACCCGCCGGGGTGCGGTGAAAAACACCGACGCGATACCGACGTTATACCGACGCGATGCCGCTGGGTATTTTTGTTGTTAACCAATGGCTTGCAGATGATTCGCCGCACTCTGTTTCGCGGTCCCGGCCCGGTTGCCGAGAGTGGCGCAAAAAAATCCCCGCACGACGGATCGTGCGGGGAGATTCATCGGCTATGGCCGCAAGGTCAGTCGCGATTCATCCGGTTCTCGATCAACTCGTCGACAACGCTCGGGTCGGCCAGTGTCGAGGTGTCGCCAAGGCTGCCATAGTCGTTCTCGGCGATCTTGCGCAGGATACGACGCATGATCTTGCCCGAACGGGTCTTGGGAAGGCCCGGGGCCCACTGGATCAGGTCCGGTGCTGCAATCGGGCCAATCTCGGTGCGGACCCAGGTGCGCAGCTCCTTGCGCAACTCCTCGGTGGGCTCCTCGCCGGACATCAAGGTGACGTAGCAATAGATGCCTTGTCCTTTGATATCATGGGGATAGCCAACCACGGCGGCCTCGGCGACCTTCGAGTGGGCGACAAGCGCGCTTTCCACTTCTGCGGTGCCCATCCGGTGGCCCGAGACGTTGATAACGTCGTCCACGCGGCCGGTGATCCAGTAATCGCCGTCCTCGTCCCGGCGACAGCCGTCCCCGGCAAAGTAGTAGCCTTTGTAGTCCGAGAAATAAGTCTTCTCGAACCGCTCATGGTCGCCCCAAACGGTGCGCATCTGACCCGGCCAGCTGTCTTTTATGCACAGCACGCCTTCGGTCGGGTACTCGTGGATTTCCTCACCCGAGGTCGGTTCAAGCACCACGGGCTGCACGCCAAAGAAGGGCTTCATGGCCGAGCCGGGCTTGGTGGCATGGGCGCCGGGCAGGGGGGTCATCATGTGCCCGCCTGTCTCGGTCTGCCACCACGTATCGACGATGGGACAGTTCCCTTTGCCGACAACCTCGTTGTACCAATTCCAGGCTTCAGGGTTGATCGGCTCGCCCACAGTGCCCAGAATCTTCATATCGCTGAGGTCGTATTTTTCAACGAATTCAGTGCCTTGCCCCATAAGCGCGCGGATGGCGGTGGGGGCGGTGTAGAACTGGTTGACCTTGTGCTTTTCGCAAACGGCCCAGAACCGGCCAGCATCCGGGTAGGTCGGCACACCTTCGAACATGAGCGTTGTCGCACCGTTCGCGAGCGGGCCATAGACGATATAGCTGTGGCCAGTCACCCAACCCACGTCAGCGGTACACCAGAAGATATCGCCTTCGTGGTAATCGAAGGTGATCTCGTGGGTCATCGAGGCCCAGACAAGGTAGCCGCCATTGCAGTGGACAACGCCCTTGGGCTGCCCGGTGGAGCCGGACGTATAAAGAATGAACAGCGGGTCTTCTGCGTTCATTTCCTCTGGCGGGCAATCCGCGCCGACCTTCTCCAGTTCTTCATGCAGCCAATAGTCCCCTTCGGAACGCCATGCGATCTGATCACCGGTGCGCTTGACCACAAGGCATTTCACGTCGTCCGTGTCATGCAGCAGGGCTTGGTTGACGTTGTCCTTCAGCTTGGTGCGGCGGCCACCACGCGGGGCCGTGTCGGCGGTGATCACCAGCTTGGCGTCACAGCCATTGACTCGCGCACCAAGGGCGTCGGGCGAGAAGCCCGCGAAGACGATGGAGTGGATAGCCCCGATGCGGGCACAGGCCAGCATGGCATAGGCCGCTTCGGGGATCATCGGCAGATAGATCACCACGCGGTCGCCTTTGCCGATCCCGAGGTTCTTGAAAACATTGGCCATTTTGCAGACGTTTTCGTGCAGCTCATTGTAGGTAATGTGCTGCGACTCGTCGGTGGGCTCATCCGGTTCCCAGATGATAGCGGTCTGATCGCCACGCGTGGCAAGGTGACGGTCGATGCAGTTGGCGGCGACGTTCAGCGTGCCGTCCTCGAACCATTTGATGGCCACGTTGCCAAAGTCATAGCTGACGTTCTTGACCTTGGTAAAAGGCTTGATCCAGTCCACACGCTTGCCGTGTTCGCTCCAAAAGCCTTCGGGATCATTGATGGAAGCGGCGTACATTTCTTCGTACTTGGCGGCGTCAATATGGGCATTCGCGACCAAGTCGGAAGAGGGCGGATAGGTTTTGTCAGACATGTCAGACCTTTGGTTTTTGATAATACGGTCAATGGTAAGGGGCCTGCCCGAAAGGATGCAATGCCACTTTCGGGCAGGGGGCGCGCCTTAGATTGCGAGGTATTCGGCGCGCAGTTCCTCGTTTTCGAGAACTTCCGAAGCAGAGCCGTCGAACACGATGGACCCGGTATCGAGGATCACAGCCCGATCAGCCAGTTCAAGCGCGCGCACGGCGTTTTGCTCCACGAGAACGGTCGTGATGCCTTGCTCCTTGATGATGCGGAGGGTCTTCTCGATTTCGTCCACGATCACCGGCGCCAGACCCTCGTAAGGTTCATCCAGCAACAAGACCTTGATGTCACGCGCCAAGGCGCGGGCAATAGACAGCATCTGCTGCTCACCGCCCGACAAGGTCACGCCTTCTTGCTTGCGGCGCTCGCCAAGGCGCGGGAAGAGCTCGTAAAGGCGGTCGAGCGACCAGCCGATGGGCGGTGCGATCTGGGCCAATTGCAGGTTTTCCTCGACGGTCAGGCCGGGAATGATGCAGCGATCTTCGGGCACAAGCCCAATTCCCACCGCCGCCGCTTGGTGGCTTTTCATGTTGTGAAGCGGCTGGTGGTCCAGCCAAATCTCGCCATGGTTCACTTGCGGGCTGTCCATACGGGCAATCGAGCGCAGAGTGGTTGTTTTCCCGGCGCCATTCCGGCCAAGAAGCGCGAGAATTTCGCCTTCGTGGACATTGAAGCTGATGCCTTGAACGATATAGCTTTCGCCGTAGTAGGATTGCATTTCCCAAACAGACAGGAAGGCCGGGGCGGTTTCGGCGTAGTTCTTGCCTTTGGAGAAGTCGGGTTTGACGTTCATCTCGTGATCTCCTTCTTACGCCGTTTCGCCGAGATAGGCTTCGCGGACCTTGGGGTGGCCCTTGATCTTTTCCGGCGTGTCTTCGACCAGAGGTGTCCCCTGCGCCAATACGGTAATCCGCTCCGCCAAGGAAAACACGACGTGCATGTCATGTTCAATGATGGCGATCGTGATGTCGCGCTCATCCTTGATTTGCTTGAGCAGGTCGATGGTATTGTTGGTATCCGCCCGCGCCATGCCCGCGGTGGGTTCGTCCAGAAGCAGAAGCCGGGGGTTTTGTGCCAAGCACATCCCGATCTCAAGGCGCCGCTTGTCACCACGGCTCATCGATGCGGAGTGCATGTGACGCTTGTCGGCCATGTTAAGGCTTTCCAGCATATGTTCGGCTTGTTCCACGACCTCTTTTTCATTCGCGGTGTCTTCCACGGCGTGCATGCGAAAGGCGCCGTCGCGTCTGGCGAAGATCGGGATCATCATGTTTTCCAGAACACTGAGGTCTCCGAAAATCTCGGGTGTTTGGAACACCCGTGAAATTCCCATCTGATTGATCTCGTAGGGTTTGCGCCCCAGAACGCTTTTCCCGTCGAACATGACGCTGCCCGTGTCAGGGATCAGCTTGCCCACCAAGCAATTCAGCAGGGTGGATTTGCCCGCCCCGTTGGGGCCGATGATCGCGTGGCAGGAGTTCTCTGCCACGCTGAGGTTGACGTCACCCAGGGCCTGAAGACCACCGAAGCGTTTGTTGACGTCCTTGACTTCAAGAATGCCCATCGTTGGCCCTCCTTATTCTGCGGGTTCAGTGCTGGTGGATTTGTCGGACTTGTCGTCGGACTTCTTGCGCCCAAAGAGACGCGAAATCCGTTGACCAGCCTCGACAAGACCACCGGGCAGGAAGATGACGACAAGCATGAACATCAAGCCCAGTGTCAGGTGCCAGCCCTTGCCGATAAAGGGATAAATCATGCTGACGATGATGTCTTCCAGACCATCGGGCAGGAAGGCGAACCAGCCATGCAGGATGTCCGAGTTGATCTTGGACAGGATGTTTTCCATGTACTTGATCAAGCCAGCCCCCAAAACCGGACCGATCAGGGTCCCGACACCGCCAAGGATCGACATCAGGACAACCTCACCCGATGCGGTCCAGAACATGCGTTCGGCACCTGCGAGGGGGTCCATCGCTGCCATCAAGCCACCGGCCAGACCGGCATACATGCCCGAGATGACGAAGGCCGCCAATGTGTAGGGCCGTGCGTTCAGGCCAGTATAGTTGAGGCGTTGCTGGTTCGATTTGATCGCCCGCAGCATCATGCCGAAAGGCGACCTGAAGATGCGGATGGAAAGATAGAAGGACAGCAGCATGATGATAGCGCTGAAGTAATAGCCGGTCGAGAATGTGAAGACCCAATCGCTGATTTCAAGCTGCGAACTGCCGCGCATCTCCATCCCGAAAAAGCCGGGAACCGGGATGTTGTCGCCCGAGGCAGCCCCATCCAGAACCCGAGGATCATCGAGTGCCAATTGCAGGCCGGTTTCGCCGCCAGTGATCGGGGTCAAAACCGAATAGGCCAAGGCATAGGTCATCTGCGCGAAGGCCAGTGTCAGGATCGAGAAGTAGATGCCCGATCGGCGTAGCGAAACATAGCCAATCACCAGGGCGAAGAGACCCGCGGTGATGACCGACAAGATGATCGCGGGAACCACGTTCATGCTCAGCAGCTTGAACATCCACACAGCGGCGTAAGATCCCACCCCGAGGAAGGCCGCGTGACCAAAGCTGAGATACCCGGTCAAGCCGAACAGGATGTTGAAACCAATGGCAAAGATCCCAAAGATTACGAACCGCTGCATAAGGTCGGGATAGCCTGCGTTGAACTGGGCCATGGCCGAACCGGAAGGGAAAGGGTTCAGGATAAACGGTGCAAGCAGAGCAAGCGCCGCGACGAGGATCAACAAGGAAGTGTCTTTTTTGTTGAGGCCTAGCATGGATCAGTCCTCCATCACGCCTTTGCGACCCATAAGGCCACGCGGACGCGTAAGTAGAATGAGAATGGCGACCAGGTAGATGATGATCTGGTTGATGCCGGGAATGAGGTCGATGATCTCTTTCATCGAGGCAAAGCTTTCCAAAATGCCCAGAAGGAAGCCGGCAAAGACCGCGCCGGGCAAAGACCCCATGCCGCCGACAACGACCACCACGAAGCTGAGCACGAGGAAATCCATACCCATGTGATAGTTTGGAGAGTTGATCGGTGCGTACATCACCCCGGCAAGGCCTGCCACGGCAGCGGCGATACCGAACATGATCGTGAAGCGCTTGTCGATATTGATGCCCAGAAGGCCCACGGTTTCACGGTCGGCCATGCCTGCCCGCACAACCATCCCGAAGGTGGTGAATTGCAGGAACGCGAACACCGCGCCGATGATCAAAGCTGCAAAGGCGAAATAGACCAGACGCCAGTAGGGGTAGATGATCTGGTTCGCCTCCATACCGAGCATCGCGCCAAAGTCGAACGAGCCTTTGAAGGCGTCGGGAGCGGGCGTCGGAATGGGGTTGGCCCCGTAGAAATATTTGATGACTTCCTGCAATACGATGGCAAGGCCGAAAGTCACGAGGATCTGATCGGCATGCGGGCGATTGTAAAAATGCTTGATAAGCCCGCGCTCCATGATCACGCCGATGAGGATCATGATCGGAATCGCGAAAAGAATGGCCAGAGGAACGGCCCAATCTATGATGACATCCCCGGTTTCCTTGCCCAGCCAGTCATGCACGTAAGGCACGTCCACTTTCAATGGGTTGCCAAGGAAATCGGTCCGCGTTTCATCAACGACTTCATGGCTGATGGTGATGATACGGGACAGGGTAACGGCGCAAAATGCGCCGATCATGAAAAGCGCACCGTGCGCAAAGTTCACAACCCCGAGCGTGCCGAAGATGAGAGTAAGTCCTAACGCAATGAGAGCGTAGGCCGAGCCCTTGTCGAGCCCATTCAGAATTTGGAGGATGATTGCGTCCATCATTCCACCCTTCGCGATTCAATGTGATTTTGGCGTGATACCGGATTTGGGATCAGGCGTGTCCGGTCGCGCACGGACTGTGCGCGACCGGGGAGGCGCGATTATGCGCCGTTGTTGCACGAACCCAGTGCGCCACCCGCGAATTGGGGGTGGTCCGGAGCGTATGTGACCTGCTCGGCGGGGGTCACTTCCACGATCTCCAGAAGGTCGAATTCGCTGGTCGGGTTTTCTTTACCCTTCACGACGAGAACGTCCTTGAAGCACTGGTGATCGTCGCCGCGGTACAGCGTCTTGCCGTTGCCAAGACCGTCAAACTCGAAGTCTTCGAGCGCTTCGACCACTGCGCAGGGCTGGAAGCTGCCGGCACGTTCACAGGCATCCGCATAGAGCAGGGTTTGCACATAGGTGGTGTGCGCGGCCTGGCTCGGCGGGAAGCCGTATTTTTCGCCGAAGGATTTGACGAATGCCTTGGAGCCTTCGTCGGTCAGCGACCAGTGCCAGTTGGTGGAGCCGAAGATGCCCTTCACGTTGGCACCCGCACCGCGGGCCATCAGGCGCGAATAAAGCGGAACGATGATCTGGAAGTCTTTGCCGTTCACCTGCTTGTCGCGCAGGCCGAACTGAACCGCGTTGGTCAGCGAGTTCACCATGTTACCGCCATAGTGGTTCAGAACCAGCGTGTCGGCACCCGATTGCAGAACCGGCGCGATATAGGACGAGAAGTCTGTTTGCGTCAGCGGCGTCTTCACGGCAGCGACGGTTTCCCAACCCATGGCCTCGGTCGACGAGCGTACGGCTTCTTCTGTGGTGTAACCCCAGTTATAGTCGGCAGTCAGGTGATAGGCCTTGCGCTCAGAGCCATAGTTCGCCTTGAGCACCGGTGCCAGAGCCGCACCCGACATGTACGAGTTGAAGAAGTGGCGGAAGCCGTTGGCGCGCTTGTCTTTACCCGTCGTGTCGTTCGAGTGCGTCAAGCCGGCCATGAAGATGACACCTGCTTCTTGGCAGAGGGCCTGAACGGCCACGGCCACGCCCGAGGACGAGCCGCCGGTGATCATGATTGCGCCGTCCTTTTCGATCATCGACTTGGCCGATGCGCGGGCGGCGTCCGACTTGGTCTGCGTGTCACCGGTGACGTATTCGACCTTCTTGCCAAGGATGCCGTTGCCTTGCAGCGCCTTGGAGCTGAAGGTGTTCATCATGCCGCCGTCGCCACCACCGTTCAGGTGTTCGACAGCCAGTTCATAGGCGCGAAGCTCGTCAGCGCCTTCGTCAGCATAAGGACCAGTTTGCGGCACGTTGAAGCCGAGGGTGACCGTGCTGCCGGTGGGCTCATTGGTGAAAGCCGCTGCGGACGAAGCTGTAAAGATCGTCGGCAGCGCAACGCCGGCACCAGCAACAGCGCTGGTTTTCAGCAAGCCACGACGAGTCAGGTTCGAATTGGACATTGATATCCTCCCGTTGAGAAAATTCGTTTGGGAAGGGCCTCCTCTGCGCCTCCCCAACGGCACAAGTGTGCAAGAGAATTATGGTAGGGGGTAAGAAAATTTCGCAACAACTGCTTCCGTTGGAACGATAATTTTGTAAAAATATATACAGCTTCTTGTTCGGGCTTGTAAAAAACTCTGCATTCCGCAGCGGAAACCCAGTGAATCGTTAGGATTTTGGAAATGACCGACAGCACCATAATCGGCACGCGCATCCGAGAAAAGCGCATGTCAATGGGCATTCGACAGACGGAGTTGGCAAAAGCGGCGGAAATTTCACCATCTTATCTGAACCTTATCGAACACAATCGCCGGAGAATCGGTGGCCGAACTCTCTTGAAGCTGGCGGACGCGCTTGAGGTGGAGCCCACGCTGCTTTCCGAAGGGGCCGAGGCGACGCTTATCTCGGCTCTGCACGAAGCGGCAGGGGCTCAGAAAGAGCATCAGGCGGAGTTGGATCGCACGGAAGAATTCGCGGGCCGTTTTCCGGGGTGGGCGCAGCTTGTGGCAAGCCTGCACCAGCGGGTCGAAAGCGTGGAGCGTAGTTTGCAAAGCCTTACCGACCGAATGGCGCACGACCCCCATCTTGCGGCATCGCTGCACGAAGTGATTTCAACGGTGACTGCGATCAGATCAACAGCATCCATTCTTGTCGACACGCGCGAAATCGAACCAGAATGGCAACACCGGTTTTACAGAAATATCGGCGAAGACAGCCGACGTTTGGCCGAAGGTGCGCAAGCCCTTGTGCGCTATCTTGAAGCGGGACCAAACGGCGATGCGGAATTTCTTTCGCCACAGGATGAAGTACACACCGTTCTCAATGAGGCGGGGTATTCCTTTGCGGCGATCGAGGAGGCGGCAGATCCCTTGGCGGCGGTTGAGAGGGTCGAAGAAGGTCTTTCGGGTAAACTGGAAAGTGATGCGTCGCGTCGAATGCTACACATGGTCTTGAAGCAATATGCATCAGATGCAGGGCATGTTTCCTTGCTCAGCCTGCGGACGGCGCTGGCTGCCGAGGGGCTTGAGCCTGACGCCTTGGCGCGCCGTCTGGGCGTCGGTTTGCCGTTGCTCTTTCGTCGGCTTGCGACGCTTCCCGAGGATGAGGTCGGTCCCATTGGTCTGATTGTGTGCGACAACTCGGGAAGCTTGTTGTTTCGCAAATCCATTGATGGATTTGGAACACCCAGTGTGGCAGGCGCTTGTGCCTTGTGGCCAGTGTTTCATGTCATGCGTCAGCCGGGGGCACCACTGAAGGTTCACCTGCGGCAAGCCGGGCGTGTGAATGTCGGGGTTTTGGCGATGGCCGCAGCCGAGCAGGTGACGCCACCGACCTTTGATCAACCTGCACTGACACAAGGCTATATGCTATTGCTTCCGGAGCGAGATGGTGATGCGATCCCTTCGGCTGAGGTCGGCATCACATGTCGAATTTGTCCGCGCGAGGACTGTGCGGTTCGACGCGAACCGTCCATCATGTCACAGGTTTTTTGACTTGTCGTCCAAGTTTCACGATAAATGAACCGCCGCAACAGGTGGTGACATCGGAGGGGAGGCCGATGGCATGAACAAGAAAGTACTTCTCATCGAAGATGAGCCGAACATCATTGAGGCAATCAGCTTCATTTTGTCTCGTGACGGGTGGGACGTCAAAACACATGCCAATGGCCATGACGCGATGGATGCCGTCCGCCACCGTGCCGCGGATTTGATCATTCTGGACGTGATGCTTCCGGGGCGCAGCGGTTTCGACATCCTCAAGGATATTCGCGCCGATGGCACGCTGTCGGACACTCCGGTATTGATGCTGACCGCACGGGGGCAGGACAAGGACAGGGAAATGGCCGAACGTGTGGGCGCCAACCGCTTCATGACAAAGCCGTTCTCGAATGCCGATGTGCTGGAAGCTGTGCGATCCTTGGTTGCCACGTGAGCGCGAAGGAGAGACGTATGCCGGTCTTCGTAGAGCGCAAAACCTATCGTCGGCGTCGTATGGCGGACGGCGCGCGCATGCTTCCAATACTGGGTGCGCTGCTCTTTTGCATGCCCTTGCTATGGGCTGTCGGCGCTCCACCAAAGACCACTGTGACCATGTTCTATCTCTTCGTGGTCTGGATCGCGCTGTCCGTGATCTCGGCGGTCATCTCGCGGCACTTGCACGAGAACGACAGCGGATCACAGAGCGATGCCGAAAACGGAGGGCGTTGAATGGCATCGCTGAACGTTCTCGTTCTTGTATGTTTGGTTTACGTGATCTTTCTGTTTGCCGTCGCATTCGCGGCGGATCGCGCCGCTTTGCATGGTCGCGGTGCGTGGCTTCGGTCTCCGATTGTCTACACTTTGTCCTTGTCTATCTATTGCACGGCGTGGACTTTCTACGGTGCGGTCGGCTTTGCTGCGCGTTCGGGACTTGAATACGTCACGATCTATCTTGGCCCCACCCTGGTTATGATCGGGTGGTGGTGGACGCTTCGCAAGATGGTGCGGATCGGGCGCAGTCAGCGCATCACCTCCATTGCCGATTTGATTTCCTCTCGTTACGGCAAGTCCAACAGTCTGGCCGTGTTCGTTACGGTATTGGCCGTTATTGGAACTACGCCTTACATCGCGCTGCAACTGCAGTCTGTGACACTGTCTTTCAGTATCTTCGCGGAAACAGACACGAGCAGTGGCGGGCCCGTCAGCCAGCAATCCACCGCATTCTGGGTCGCCTCGGGTCTTGCGGTTTTCACAATTCTTTTTGGCACACGAAACCTTGACGCAAATGAACGGCACCATGGTGTGGTCATGGCTATCGCGTTGGAGGCTGTTGTGAAGCTCTTCGCGCTTCTTGCCGTGGGGGTTTTCGTGGTTTGGGGATTGTCGGGGGGCGTTGGCCAGACCTTGGCGCAGATTGACGCTTCGCCCATTTCCCAGTTTGAAGTGACCAATAGCCGCTGGATCGGTCTGACGATGTTGTCTGCCGCCGCGTTCATTTGCCTTCCACGGATGTTTCAAGTGATGGTCGTCGAGAACGAAGACGAAGGCCACCTGCGCACAGCGGCATGGGCTTTCCCGGCCTACCTGATGGCGATGAGCCTGTTCGTCGTACCTATCGCTGCCGTTGGCTTGGAAAGATTGCCGGCCGACGCGAACCCCGACCTTTTTGTTCTGACGCTACCGTTGCAAGAAGGCCGTGATGGCCTTGCGATTTTGTCGTTTTTGGGCGGGTTCAGCTCGGCGACGTCAATGGTGATCGTGGCGGCCATTGCCCTCTCTACAATGGTGTCCAATCACATTGTCATGCCCATCTGGCTTTGGATGTCGGGGGAAAGCGCCATGGTGTCGGGTGATGTTCGTAGCGTGGCACTCTTGGCGCGGCGCCTTTCGATCGCCGGTATCGTATTCTTGGGTTATTTGTATTTCCGCGTGTCCGGCGGTGGTGCAGCCTTGGCGGCGATCGGATTGATCTCGTTTGTTGGCGTCGCTCAGTTTTTACCGTCTCTCATGGGGGGGCTCTTTTGGCGCGGGGCGAACCGTGTCGGGGCGATCGCTGGTTTGGTCGTCGGTGCCGTGGTCTGGATGTACTCCTTGTTCCTGCCCAGTTTCGGCGACACGGTCTTCCTGCCTCAGCAGGTCATCGACAGTGGTCTGTTCGGGCTTTCGTGGCTACGTCCGCAAGCCTTGTTCGGAGCCGAAGGTCTGGACCCTATAGTGCATGCGGTGATGTGGTCTTTGCTGCTCAATACATTCGTGTTCTTTGTCGTCTCGTTATTGAGCTTCCCGCGTCCCATCGAACGGTTGCAAGGGGCACAGTTCGTGAATGTTTTTCAACACTCCGGTACAGCTGGGTCTTGGTCGGGCGGATTGGCTCAGAGCGAGGATTTGCTCATTATGTCGCAGCGGATCATGGGGGCGACCGAAGCACAGGCCTTGTTTGCGGGGGCCGCTCGGCATCAGGGAATTGCCGGGTTGCTGCCTGAACCAACTCCGGATTTCCTGCAACAACTTGAGCGCGCATTGTCAGGCTCGGTGGGGGCAGCCACTGCACATGCGATGATCAGTCAAATCGTTGGTGGGGCGACCGTTTCGGTTGAAGATCTCATGGCCGTCGCCGATGAAACTGCACAAATCATGGAATACTCCAGCCGGCTTGAGGCCAAAACGGAAGAGCAAGCGCGCACCGCACGGCAACTGCGTGAAGCGAACGAAAAGCTCACTCAGTTGTCCGTACAAAAAGATGCGTTCCTCAGTCAGATCAGCCACGAGCTTCGCACGCCAATGACCTCCATTCGGGCCTTTTCCGAGATCATGCGGGATACGAATGGCCTGACTGAGGAAGAACAGAACAAATATTCCTCGATCATCCATGACGAGGCCGTGAGATTGACACGCCTCTTGGATGACCTTCTTGACTTGAGCGTTCTGGAAAACGCTCAGGTTGTCTTGAACTGGCAAGCTGGCAAACTTTCGGAGGTGCTTGACCGTGCAATATCTGCCGCGGGCGTGAGCGGACCCGATTTTAAGGTTGATCGGATACGCGCCGAGGAGCAACTCGAACTCAGATCAGATTTGGACAGGCTGGCTCAGGTTTTCATCAACTTGATTTCGAATGCGCGTAAGTATTGCGATGCAAGCGATCCCGTCCTGAGGATACGCACCAAGCAAAGCGGCAATAACCTGATTGTGGATTTCATCGACAATGGCTCGGGCATTCCAACCGACAAGCAGGCCCTGATTTTCGAGAAGTTCTCGCGGATCGGTCAAACAAAGGCCGGGGGGGCCGGGCTTGGGCTTGCCATTTGTCGCGAGGTCATGGCCAGACTCTCGGGGACGATCACCTATCTTCCCGGGCAGAATGGCGCGGCGTTCAGAGTTACCATTCCGATTGACGTTAGTGCCGCGAAGGCGGCGGAATAATCCGAGATGAAATAATCACTTGGTAACCAAACCGCCGTTATCCTTTGCATTGTAGGGCGCAAGGGCATTGGCAGAGACGTCAGTATGCAAGGCAAGCAATCGGTCATACATCGCAAGGCGCAGGTCGCACGTGAAGAATTCGACGCGCGCGGCATGTCTACGTCCAAGGCATTGCGTCTTGGGCTGGCGCGTGTCGCCGACGAATACTATGACTTGTCGCTTGTGGTGAACACGGTTGAACAAAATCGGATCACTCAGACTGACTTGCAGGCGAATGTCGGGGGTGACGGTTTGCTGGTGGTGTTGGATGGTCCTGAACACCTGCGCGGGGGGCTATCGCTGGACGCACAGTTTCTTACGGCGATGATCGAAGTTCAGACAACCGGAAAGGTTCGCGAAGGGCGAGCTGATCCTCGACCAGTCACACCGACAGATGCGGCCATATGTGCGCCATTTATTGACCGGCTATTCGAAGCGGTTCAACGGCAATTGGCAGATAGAGCGCGCACTGAGATCACGGGGCGCTTTCGTTTCGGCGACGGTGTTGAAGATGCGCGCGCGCTCAACCTTGCGCTCGATGCGCCCGAGTACGATGTTCTTCGCTTGTCGGTGGATTTGGCGGAGGGGGCAAAAAATGGTGTGCTGACGGTCATACTGCCCATTGTTCCAGACTTGGCCACGGATCAAACCGAAAAGAGCACAAAATCCCGTGGACGGGGCTCCACCGATCTGGGCGAGGTTATCAGAAATGCCCCCGTGACCCTGAATGCCGTGCTTGCTCGGCTGGAAATGCCTTTGAAGCATGCTTGTAAGCTGGAAGTCGGTATGCGTTTCCCAATTTCACCATCCGCGTTGAAGGACACGCAATTGACAGCAACGGGTGGGCATGTTGTGGCCCATGTCGTGTTGGGCCAAGTCAATGGATTTCGGGCTGCGCGTCTGGTAGCGGGTCGTAACGGGCCGCTGCCAAATGAGCCTGACGCGGCGGATAGTCGATCTGATGAACCGGGGCAAAGCCCGGACCTTGACACAGTGGCGGTCAAGGGCGATGGCCTTGCAAGCCCTACACTTGCGAACCACATGGTACGTGAGCCATCAGATCAAAGCGTCGATACCGAGGCAGAATTGACCCAATCGCGTTGACGGATAACGCTGTCCAAAATCAGGTTGATATGGGTCAAAGCGCGCGCTTTTGGCCCATGCAAGGTTATTGCAGTTCAGGAGGATGCCAATGAAAACGCCCGAGGATTACCGAAAGATTTTGATGTCACGTTTGGCTGAATTGGATAGCCGGTTGCATCAAATTGAGGCAGAATTGGATGAGCCTCACTCAAAAGATTGGGAAGAGAGCGCGGTTGAGCGCGAAGGGGATGAAGTTCTTGAGCAACTTGGGCAAAGTGGTCTGGACGAAATAGCCCGGATTCGCGCAGCGCTTAAACGAGTTAGAGACGGGTCATTCGGGCAATGTGTTCAGTGTGGTGAAGAGATTTCACACGAACGGCTGGAGACTCTGCCGGACACGCCACTCTGCCGCAATTGTGCCGCTGCGATTTGACCACCAATTCGATGGGGCGACAGATTTCGCCTTGTGTGTTCAGGTTCCTTGTTGCGGTTACGGAGATATGTTCAGGGAGAGAGGAATGTCACAGATAATCAAAGCGCTTGCGGAGCTTGTTGAAGAAATCGAAGCCGCCGATGCGAAGGATCGCCCGGCTTTCGAACCGCGCCTGTCTCGGATGATCAATGATGTGGAGGCGAATGGCGAGGCCTTGCCCGCCGGAGTGAAATGCCTCCATGAGGAACTGGTCAACGAGAAAATCGAAGCGCAGTTCGACAACATGCCGGTCTGAACCAGATCGTTGTTTCGCGCAAAGCCTTGCGCGATGGGCCATACTTCGTACTAATTGCCCTTGGGACATGGCGTCCAAGATGAGGGCAGTGTGGTTTCAGAGGTCACTGAAGAGCGGCATGACGGCATAGCGGTGTTGGAGCTCAATCGGCCCGTGGCGAACGCGCTTGCGCCGTCGTTGCGCAAGGAGTTTGAAACCCGCCTGACAGCCGCTCTTGCCGACCCTGTCGTAAAAGCCATCGTGTTGAAGGGCGCTGGGCAGGGGTTTTCCTCCGGCGTCGATATCACCGAATACGAGCGGCCATTGGAGGCGCCTTGGGTCGGTGATCTTTGCGAAATGATAGAAGACGCACCCAAGCCGGTGGTGGCCGCTTTGCATGGTTCTGCTTTGGGTGCGGGGTTCGAATTGGCATTGGCCGCGCATGCGCGCGTTGCCGATCGTGCCGCTCGGGTTGCTTTGCCCGAAGTCACCTTGGGCTTGATCCCGGGTGCAGGTGGTACACAACGCTTATCCCGGTTGACAGGCGCGCAAGTGGCTTTGGAGTTTTTGCTCGCAGGGCGCGCCACCGAGGCAAAGGATGCGCGTTTTCGCCGGGTCTTTGAGCGACTGGTTGATGGGGATCCTCTCAATGAGTCCAAGGCGCTTGCCAATGAAATGGCCGTATCTGGGAATTGGAAACGAACAAGAGATCGCGACCCGGGCTTGACCGATCCCGAAGGCTATCAGCAGGCCGTGCAAGCGGTAGCGGCGCGGATCGCTGCTGCGGACAGCGCTGAACGGGATATCGTGAAATGTGTCGAGGCTGCACAACTGTTGCCCTTTGAACAAGGGATCATTTTTGAACGTGCCTTGTTCGATGATCGGATCAAGTCTCAGGCCGCTCGCGCTTCTCGCCATGCCTTCGCGTCAGAGCGTCGGGCTGGTGTGATGCCTGAAGTCGCCCAAGGGCAGGCCCGGCCCGTCAATCACCTAGCATTGTTGGGGCAAGGCGCATTGATGGTCGAGTTGGCCATTCAAGGTTTGGACACGGGCCAGCAGGTCACGCTTGTGACCGCAACCGACCCGCAGGCCAAGGCGATCATCGACCGGGTCGCCGCGATCTATGACGCCGCGGTTAATCGACAACGCCTAGAACCGACGGCCAAAGAACAGCGCATGTCGCGCTTGAAAAGTGCTGATCTTGCAAGTGCATTGGAGCAGGCTGACCTTGTTTTGGATGACGGCACGCTTCCGCTGCCGGATGAGACCCCGGCGCTGCGGCCCGGTTTCGTTTGGGCCAGCTTGCAAGGAGAGACGCCTGATCCAACGCGTACCGCCAATGTTCAGGCAACCGGGATGCATGTGGTTCTCAAACACAGTCGTCCGGCGCATAGCACCCATCTGGTCGAGCTTGCCGTCCCAGAGGCGACCCGACCAGATGCCGTTGCAACGGTTGCCAGAAGCATGTCCACAACAGGGTGTACGATTGTCCGCAGCGGACTCATCCCCGGCTTGCTAAGCGGCAACCTGTTCTTTGCGATGTTCGGCGCGGCCTTGGCGCTTTGTCGTGCGGGCTATGAACCGGACAGGATCGACAGCGCGGCGCATGACCTTGGGTTTCGAAATGGGCCTTTTGAAACCGCTGACAATCTAGGGTTGCCGCAAGTTTTGAGCCGTCACGAAAGGCTTTCCAAGGCGCGTACACAGAGTACGCCCAAGGACTTGGAAATACTCTCTGCCCGGATTGCGGCAGGGGCCAAGGGGCGCGCCGTTGGCAAAGGAATTTATCGTTATGAAAACGGAGCGCCGCAGTCGGACCCGTCCCTGTCAGAGTGGCTCGCGGCGTGGCGACAAGACGGGCAGGGGGCCTTGCCTGATGGAGTGGATGTCGAGCGGGCTTTGCATGCTGCATTCGTCAATGAGGCGGCGCGGTTGATCGAAGGCAAACGTGTATTGAGAGCGGCTGACCTTGACGTTGTTGCGGTCAAGGGCATGGGGTTCGATCGGCGCTTGGGTGGCCCATTGCTTCAAGCGGATTTTCTCGGGGTATTCTCGCTTTTGCAGGCCATGCAACACCTTGAAGCGCTCGACTCGACAATTTGGACGCCTCACGCGAAAATCCTCGACATGGTAAAGCATGGTGAAGGGTTTTTCGGACGCGTTGGCGACCATGCTTCCTAAAGCGTTCTGAACCAGACCGGGTTTACCGGAGACGATTGAGTTCCTATTCTGCAGCGAGAGTAACAGTGTTCAGACTGTCATAGAAGTTCCTTTCTGCGGTTGCTGGGGCGATGTATCCGATGGGCCCAAAACGACGTTCGTGATTGAACCAGTGGACCCATTCGAGCGTTGCGAATTCAACGTCTTTTTTGCCCTGCCACGGGCCCTCGTGCTCGATGACCTCAGCCTTGTAGAGACCGTTGATTGTCTCGGCCATCGCATTGTCATAGCTGTCACCGACACTACCGACTGACGGATCGATTTTGGCTTCCTCGAGACGCTCTGTGTACTTGATCGACAAATATTGAACGCCCCTGTCACTATGATGGATGAGGGTTTCGGGATCCGGTTGACGCGCAGCCAGCGCTTGATCCAAAGCGTCGAGAACCATTCGGGCATTCGGGGAAGAAGAGACTTTCCAACCAACAATGTAGCGCGCGAAGACATCAATGATGAAGGCAACATACACGAAGCCGACGGCGGTTCTGACGTAGGTGAAGTCAGCTACCCAGAGAATGTTTGGCGCTGGTGCTTTGAACGCGCGGTTCACCTTGTCTTCAGGGCACGGCAATGCAGGACTACTCTTCGTCGTTGTTACATCACCGCGTGTAATTCCCCTTATTCCCATGCTTTTCATAAGGCGAACAACCGTGCAACGGGCGACGACAGTGCCCTCGTCGAGCAAGTCATACCAGACTTTCACGGCACCATATCGTTTCCGGCTCTTCTCCCAGAAATGAGTGATCCTGGTCATTATAAAGGCATCACGCTTTGCACGGTCAGACGCTTTCGCAGGGTCAAGCTCGATCGCTTTGTGGTGGTAGTAAGTAGATGGCGCGATCGGCAATACCTTGCAAATCGCCTCGACGCCAAGATGGTCACGGTGGTCATCGATGAACATGATCATCTCTTCCGTAGGCGGTCGAGGTCCGCCGCCGCGAAAAAAGCTGAGGCCTTGCGTAGAATATCATTGGCCTGTTTGAGTTCACGGACTTCGCGTTGAAGCTCTTTCATCTGCGCGCGTTCAGACTGTGTCAGACCTTCGCGATCGCCAGTCTCGATTGCCTGCTTGTTGACCCAGTCCCGAAGCGTTTCGGGACTGCATCCTATCTTCTGCGAAATCGATCTGAAGCACTCAGATCGCGTCTTATAATCCGCCTCATTCTCAAGCACCAAACGCACTGCTCGCGCCCGTACTTCTGTCGAAAAACGGTTCCCTGGGTTTCCTTTGGTCATGACTTACCTTCCAAGCTGTATGCTCTCCGGTAAACCCGGTCTGGTTCAGGGGCCAATCTGGTGGCGAAAGGCCAGATCACCGGCCAATCCGGCGCGTGGCAGGCCATCTCCGTCCGCGTCGCGCGAATCCCCGATTACCGCCGCCGGTTTGAATGGCTCAACGGCACCGAGGAGCCGATCCATATTACCGATATCACCCGCGCAATTGCTGCCTTCATCGCTTATGAATTCCGCGCTACCGACAGCCCCTTCGACGCTTTCCTGATGGGCGACAACACCGCCCTTGATAACGACCAGTTGCGCGGCATGTCGCTGTTTTACGGCAAGGCGGGCTGCGCCAATTGCCATTCCGGCCCCTTCCAGACCGATCATCAGTTTCACGCGCTTGGCGTGCCGCAAATCGGACCCGGCAAGGGCCATGGCCCCACGGGACACGCCGACCACGGGCGCGGCTATATTACCGGCGATGACTTCGGCCGCTACCGTTTCCGCACGCCGTCTCTGCGTAATGTGATCCTCACCGCGCCCTACGGCCATACCGGGGCCTATTCCGATCTGGGCGACATGATCCGCCACCACCTTGACCCCGAAACCGCCTTGGCCGAATACCTCGGGCTGGAAAAGGCCGCCCTGCCCGATCACGGGCTGACCGATCCACTTGACCCCGCAATGCAGGATTTTGACGAGGTTCTGGCCATCTCACAGGCCATTTCAATCAATCTTGACCCCCTCAGCGCCTCC
>Ga0102929_1000796_pt1 | contig 18593 bp, 19 predicted proteins | sample SalPonR1_B_D2_MG_FD_78510 | JGI IMG/M metagenome (GOLD analysis project Ga0102929, IMG submission 78510) | Salt pond soil microbial communities from South San Francisco under conditions of wetland restoration - Salt Pond MetaG R1_B_D2_MG | ecosystem: Environmental > Aquatic > Marine > Intertidal... | reverse complement strand
GTGGGGGGCGCGTCGGCGATGCGCGGCGGGCTTCCCCCTCGATTCCGCGCAGGAGCTTCGCATTCGCACGACCGCTCCGTGCTGACTGCGGTCCCTCGGTGCGTTGGTGTTGCCCCGTCGTCCGGGTGCCTTGTCCCGCCATGTTGACGGCCCGTTGTGATCGGCCTTGGCGTCAACGCCGGGACGGTCCGGGGGCGTTTTCCACAACCTCCTTCAAGCGGCGCCGCGGCGAGAGGGGCAGGATCTCTTCCGGGTACCCCATGCGCAACAGGATCTGCGGATGCCCGGGCTTGCCGGCAAGTTTCCCGAGTTCGGGCCTGAGCCGCGACACCTGCACCGGCTGATTGAGATAAGAGCCCTGAAGCCCCGCGTGAACCCCGGTCAGGAGCAGATTCTGGAGCGCCTGACCCGTGACGAGCCAATCAGCAACCGTGTCTCCATCGGTCCCCAGGACAGCCAGCAACGGCGAGTGCTCGGCCAGTTCCCCGTCACGAGCGGCCACACCGTTGCCCATGTCGAAGCTGCGCACCACCAGTTGCGCCACCGGGATCGTCAACCACGGCAGGGTCAGCCCGTCGCCCGTCCGGCGGGGGTGCATCCACGCAGCCAGTTCGCGCCGCCATGCCGGATCGCCCCATTGTTCCTCATCGCCGCGGGCCACGAGATCGGCGGCCTTGTGGCGGTCTGCATCATCCTCGACCGGGACAAGCCACGCGCCTTCGGCGGTGGCGGCAGCGATCAGCGCATCCCGCGCATCCTCCGGCACCGGTCGTCCGTCAAAGCCCTTGCGATATGTCTGTCTTTGCGCCAGCAGCGGTGCGAGCGGAGCCAGGCCGGACTCGGGATCGCCGTTCAACGTGATACGGGCGAGAAGATCGGGATCGTCCTTGTCGGGAAGGAGCGCAATCCTTGTGCCGCAGCCTTCGCCAGCCGCGGCCACACGCAGGGCCATCATTGCACAGCCACAACTTATGGTCAGTTCCCGATCGTCGGGATCATTGGCGGGCAGCGCGCGGGTGCGGTCCGCGAACAGATTGATATCGTCACCCGCGAGGCTGAAGATCCATGGCTGGGTGTTGTGGCTCGAGGGCGCGCGGATCGCGTTGTTCAGGATGCGGCTGCGTGTGTCAGGATCGGTCATGGCACCTCTCTTCGCGCTTTCGTCACTCTGCGGGCAGGATGCGCCATCAAGACGGCACCTGCCTTGAGGTGGGTCAAACCGGGGTGTCCGGTCACGGGCGCGGCCGGTGCAATCAGGTCGCGTCCTTGCCAGGGCGCTCCACGGCGACGAGGCCCAGACGGCGCGCGGCCGCCAGCGAAAGGATGCCGGAATCCAGACCTTCGGGTTTCTGGTAACGGCGTATGGCGGAACGGGTGCGGGCATCCATCCGGCCGTTGATCGGGCCGCGATAGAGGTTGCGCGCCTTCAGGGCGCGTTGAAGCGAGGCGATGAAAACGGGGGTACGGACATCGGCGCAAGGCGTTTCGAACCAGGTCACGTTGCGTTCCTCGACGATCGCCTGGCGGGTTTCGGTCCTGTAGATCGCAGGCTTTTCGACGGTGCCGTCCGCCCGGAGCCGCGCGGGTTGCAACAGCACCTGGTCCGTGACCGTCTCGATCACCGCCGGGGTGACGTCCTTGCCCCAGCAGGTGCCGGGCGCGGCGCCGGGAGGAGCCTCGGCCAGGCTCTGCACAAGGTCCGGCTCGGTCAATTCCGGCACTGAAAGAGTGGTTTCGCATGCCGCGAGCAGGCCGGTGGCCATAAGCGACAGTGTAAGGGTGCGGATCATCTGCTCGTGCCTCTGGGGCTTTTGTTTTGCGCCATCGTAGCGGTTTTCACAGGGCTGGGAAAGCGCCCAGTGCCGGGCCTGTCATCCGTGCGGCAATCCTTGCGAGTCAAGCAGGTGGTCAAGCATCGGCGATATGTCCTCGATCACCTCGGCGATGACATGCACCACCCCGTCGGCGCGCTGTACCCGCCCGGTGACGCGCAACAGCCGCCCCGAAATCACCGCCCGGCGAAAGCGTTCATGAAGAGCGCGCCAGACGATCACGTTCACCACCCCCGTTTCGTCCTCAAGGGTGATGAAGATCACGCCTTTCGCGGTGCCTGGACGTTGCCGCAGGATCACCAGTCCGGCCACCGCCACGCGCGCACCTTCGTGGGGCTCGCACAGCCGGGCGGCGGGCAGGGCCGCAGGCGGGCGTGGCCAGCCGGCGGCGGTAGGTGCGGACGTGACTCGCATAGGAACAAAAATAGAACAAATGGGATTTGTCGCAACTCTTTTCCACCGGGGTCGCAAATTGGGGTGGCCTGACCCAGTTGGCTTGTCTAGGAACCCCGAGACAGCGATGAAAGGGAGAGCGCGAGCGATGGCGAAGATCACCTATATCGAGCATGACGGCACCCGGCACGTGGTGGAGGTCGCGAACGGGCTGACGGTTATGGAAGGCGCGCGCGACAATGGCATTCCGGGCATCGAGGCCGATTGTGGCGGCGCCTGCGCCTGTTCGACATGCCATGTCTATGTGGCACCGGACTGGCTGGAAAGACTGCCCGCGAAAGATGACATGGAAGAGGACATGCTCGATTTCGCCTACGAGCCCGATCCGGAGAGGTCCAGGCTGACCTGCCAACTCAAGGTTACGGATGCGCTTGACGGGCTTGTGGTGCAAATGCCCGAAAAGCAGATCTGAGCGCGTGGGTTGGCGGCCTCTCATCGTTTTTCTTGCCGTTTTCACGGGTGCGGCGCCGGGGCTTGCGCAGCAGATCACGGCGGCCCGCTACGACGCGCCGACCACGCGCTACGCTCACGGCGTTCTGGGGGACGCGGTTGAGTGGGGGGCGCTGGTGCTGACGCTTGCAGGGGGCGAAGAAACCCGTCTGACCCTGCCGGAAACCCGTGTTTTCGAGGATGTCGCACCAAGGCTTGCGGACCTGGACGGCGATGGCAACCCCGAGGTGATCGTGGTGGAAAGCAGCGTGAGTCGCGGCGCGCGACTTGGCGTTTACGATGCTGCCGGGATGAGGGTCGCAACACCCCATATCGGCCGGCCGAATCGCTGGCTTGCCCCGGTGGGTGCGGCGGATCTCGATGGTGACGGAACGGTCGAGATCGCTTATGTGGATCGTCCGCATCTGGCCATGCGTTTGCGCGTATGGCGCTACGAAGACGGTGGTCTGGGTCATGTCGCGGACCTTGGGGGGCTGACCAATCACAAGATCGGTTGGGATTTCATCGCCGGCGGAATCCGTGATTGCGGAAACGGCCCCGAGATTATCACCGCCGATTCAGATTGGCGTAACGTCGTTGCGACCCGGTTTTCGGCCGGCAAGCTGACGCCACGTGACATCGCCCCCTATTCCGGACCCGGCAGTGTGCAGACCGAACTGGAGTGCGGTGGCTGAAACGGCTCAGCCCGGATGGTCGGGATCGTGTGCGGGGACGGGCGATCGGCGAGCCTGTCGTTCCTTCAGTGCATCGGTCAGGGCCGGCACCTTTTCAGCGTCGATCCGGACGGGATCCTGCCATGGATTGTGGGTGCGCAACAGGATCAGGCCAAGCCCCCCGAGCATGAAGAGCATCGCGACGCCCACCGCGATGCCTTCCGCTGAAGGCTCGATCAGAAAGGTCGCGAGCAGAAACGCCAAGCCTCCGGCGGTGCAGACGACACCCATCGCGAAGAAGATGCGGCGTGCCCAGCCGTATTCGCCGATCTCGATCTTGAAACCGGGTTGTGCCTCTGCAAGCGCGGTGCAGATATCGCGAACAAGTCCGAGATAGGTTTCGGCATCGGAAGCGCCGGGCCCGGAATTGCTGTTGAGGGCAGCGCGGCGCAGTGTATCGCCGCTAAGCAGGTCAAACCGCCACATGACCAAGCCGCGCTGGCGGTGTTCGACCAGGATGGCGCGATCAACATCCGAGAGGTCCAGTGTCCATTCATGGCACCCGCGTGACCTTCGACAGGACAAGCGGCGGTCGTCCAGCGTGTAGGTTCGTTCATCTGCCAGTGGCGCGGGCTGGAAGCTGTATTCGGTCATGGCCGCCCCAGTCTGCGCTGCGACACACCGCACTGCAAGAAAATCGCCGGTCAGCGCAGAGCGCGCCAGCCGATATCGCCACGGTACTGCACGCCGGGCCAGTCGATCCGTTCGATCGTCGCATAGGCGAGATCACGGGCCTGTTCCAGGGTCGCCTGCCGGGCCGTGACATTGAGAACCCGCCCGCCAGTGGCGATGAACCGGCCGTCCCTTTCGGACGTGCCAGCATGGAAGACCATGTTGAAACTGTCCTCGGAGCAGGTGTCGAGGCCCCGGATGACGGTGCCTTTCTCGTAGGTGCCGGGATATCCTTGTGCCGCCATCACGACGGTGATCGCGTGATCGTCTGCCCAGTTCACACGCATTTGCGACAACCGGCCTTCGGCCGCGGCGTGCATCAGGTCGAGGGCCTGTGCCCCGAGACGCATCATGAGTACCTGACATTCCGGGTCGCCGAACCGCACATTGTATTCGACCAGCCGGGGCTGGCCATTCGCGATCATGAGGCCGGCATAGAGGACCCCCTGATACGGTGTCCCGCGCCGCGCCATTTCGGCAAGTGTGGGCCGCACGATCCGGTCCAGTGCAGCCTCGGCTACCGCGTCATCCAGGACCGGAGCCGGAGAATAGGCGCCCATGCCGCCGGTATTGGGGCCGGTATCGCCTTCACCGATGCGCTTGTGATCTTGCGCGGTGCCGATCGGCAGGGCCGTCTCGCCATCGCAAAGCACGAAGAAGGACGCCTCTTCGCCTTCCATGAATTCCTCGATCACGACCGCGGCGCCGGCGGCGCCGAATTCGCCGCTGAACATATCGTCGATCGCCGCCTCTGCCTGATCCAGGGTTTCGGCCACGATCACCCCCTTGCCGGCGGCCAGGCCATCGGCCTTGATCACGATCGGCACGCCCGTGTCATGAATATGGGCTTTCGCGGCCGAACAATCGCTGAAACGGGCATATGCGGCGGTTGGGGCGTTCGCGGCATCACAGATTTCCTTGGTGAAACTCTTGGAGGCTTCCAGCCGAGCCGCGGCTGCGGAGGGGCCGAAGACCAGAAAGCCGGCCTCCCGCAGCCGGTCTGCGACGCCGGCGGCAAGCGGCGCCTCGGGTCCGACAATGACGAAATCCACGGCGTTGACATCGCAGAAATTCACCACGGCGGCGCCATCGCCGATATCCAGCGCCGCGCATTCAGCGATCTGTGCGATGCCGGCATTGCCCGGCGCCACGACCAGTTTGTCGCATTTAGGGTTCTGCATCACGGCCCAGGCAAGGGCATGTTCGCGGCCGCCGCCGCCGAGGATCAGGATGTTCATTGGCGCTGCTCCCGGTTGGCCTCTGTTCCGGCGCGTTCTAAGGTGGCCGCGACACAGACACAAGGTGCGCCCATGTCCGACCTGATCGACCATCCCGCCGAAGGTGAAAACGCGCCGGAATTCTCGGTTTCCGAACTTTCGGGCGCGATCAAGCGCGTCATCGAGGGCGAATTCGGCCATGTCCGCGTGAAGGGCGAGATCGGGCGAGTGTCACGGCCGCGATCGGGGCATGTCTACCTCGACCTCAAGGATGACAGATCGGTTCTCTCCGGTGTGATCTGGAAGGGCGTTTCTGCGCGCCTTTCCGTGCAACCCGAGGAGGGGATGGAGGTGGTCGCCACGGGACGGTTGACCACTTTCGCCGGGCAGTCGCGCTACCAGATCGTGATCGAGGACATCAAGCCCGCCGGTATGGGTGCGCTGATGGCAATGCTGGAAAAGCGCCGCAAGGCGCTGGCCGCCGAAGGACTTTTCGACGTCGCGCGCAAGGCGCCCCTGCCCTACCTGCCCGAGGTCATCGGTGTGGTCACATCGCCGTCGGGCGCCGTGATCCGCGATATCCTCCATCGTTTGCGGGAACGCTTCCCGCGTCGGGTTCTGATATGGCCGGTGGCGGTGCAGGGCGAACGCTGCGCGCCCGAGGTGGCCCGGGCGATCGAGGGGTTCAATGCCTTCACGCCCGGCGGCGCACTGCCGCGTCCGGATCTGATCATCGTCGCGCGCGGGGGCGGATCGGTCGAAGACCTGTGGGGATTCAACGAAGAGGCGGTGGTGCGGGCTGCCGCGGCAAGCGCCATCCCGCTGATTTCCGCCGTGGGGCATGAAACGGATACCACCCTGATAGATCATGCTTCGGACAAGCGTGCGCCAACCCCGACCGCGGCGGCGGAACTGGCGGTTCCGGTGCGGATGGATCTGCTGGCATGGTTTGACAATCAGGAGGCACGTCTGACCCATGCTCTGACTTCGGGAGTGACGGCGCGCGGGCAGCGCCTGCGTGATCTGGCCCGGTCTTTGCGCCGGCCCGAAACCGTACTGGAGGCGCCGCGCCAGAGGCTCGATACCTGGTCCGAAAGGTTGCCCGCGGCCTTGATCCGTTCGGTACAGGCCCGGCGCGTGATGCTTTCGGATGCCGCCGGGGTCTTGCGGCCCGGACTGCTGCGGCGGGCGCTGGAAACGGATCGCGGACGGCTTGCCAATGTCGCGGCCCGGTTGAACCGGCGCGCGATCGAACGTGACCTTGAACAGAAATCACGTGACCTTGACGGGCTGGCGACACGTCTTTCGGATGCGGGGCATCGGCAGACCCGCGCCTGGAGGGACCGGATCGAGGCGATGGATCGCCTGCGCGAAACGCTGGGGTACAAGGCCACTCTCAGGCGTGGTTATGCGGTGGTGCGCGGCGACGGGGCGGTGATGACAACAAGGAAAGCCGCCAAGAAGGCAATCGCGCTGGAGATAGAGTTTGCCGACGGGCGGTTGGGCGTCGGAGGCGGTTCGCGCGCCGCACGTGCCGCGCCGCAGTCCGGAGCCAAGACACCGCCGGAACAGGGCAATCTTTTCTGATTTTGTCCGGAAACGGCTGTTTCCGGGTTTCCGTGTCATCAACGATCCGCCGTTTGACCCAGATATTGTCGGGCGCATGCCGCAGTCGCGCCAGAATTCCCCGCCATACAGTGCCCCGTACGCATAGCAAGGGTATCGAGGTATGGACCGACTGACCGAAATGGAAGCTTTCGCCACCGTCGTGGACCAGGGCGGATTCACCGATGCGGCGCGAAAGATGGGCATTTCCAAATCGGCGGTGTCGAAGCATGTCTCGTCGCTTGAGGCGCGGCTCGGTGCGCGGCTTCTCAACCGCACGACCCGGCGGGTCAGTCCGACGGAGATCGGCCTTGCCTATTACGATCGCGCGTTGCGGGTGCTCAACGATGCCGGTGAGGCGGATGCGCTGGTCAGTTCGATGCAATCGGACCCGTCCGGTCTTCTGCGCATTTCCGTCGCCACTGATTTCGGGGTCAATCATCTCAGCCCGGTGCTGGGCGAGTTTCTCGAGGAATTTCCCGATATCACGGTGAACATGGTGCTCAACAACCGCTACGTGGAGCTGATATCGGAAGGTTTCGACATGGCGGTGCGCATCGGTGAACTGGAGGACAGCACGCTGCGCGCCCGCAAGTTGACCGAGACCACCAAGCGCATGATCGCGAGCCCCTCCTATTTCCAGAAATTCGGGCGTCCGCAGAAAATCGACGATCTAAATGAGCACAAGCTCCTGCATTATTCCAGCCAATCGGGCGGCGCCGTCTGGAAGCTGACCGCACCATCGGGCGAAAAGCGACAGGTGCGCACCGCCGGCGGGCTTTCGGTGAATGACGGGCAATCGCTTCTGAATGCGGCGATCTCGGGGCTTGGGATCGCCTATCTGCCCAGTTTCCTTTACGCCGGTGCGATGGAGAAAGGGCTGGTGGAAGATGCAATTCCCGATCTCCCCCTTGAGAAACAGGGCATTTATGCTGTCTATCCTCCCGGCCGTTTTACCCAGCCAAAGGTGCGCGCCTTCATTGATTTCCTTGTCCATTCCTTTGCGGACAAGGGGCCGGCAGACTGGTAACCGTCTTCCCCCGCCAGCAATGGCTACCTGGCCCGGCTGTCCCGCAGCCGGGCCTTTTTTACCGTCTGTCGCACATCGTATGTGCGCCCGGTATGCCTTGCCTCGGCGTCGACCGGGGCCAGATAGGGGGCAGCAAACACAAGAATGGAGACAAGACCCCATGCCGACGCCAAAGCTTGTAACGATCTCGGGATCACTACGGGCAGGATCCTTCAACCGGATGCTCCTGCGCGAGGCGGTTCATGCCTTCGGACCCGCCGAGGTTGTCGAGGCGGACCTGAACCTGCCCCTCTATGACGGCGATCTTGAATCCTCCCGCGGGGTGCCGGAAGCGGTGCATGTCCTGGCCGATCTCCTGCGTAACGCCGATGCGATCGTCATCTCTTCGCCGGAATACAACAAGGGCATCACCGGTGTCATGAAGAACGCGCTCGACTGGATCAGCCGCGTCAAGGGGCCGGTTTTCAAGAACAAGCCGACGGTAACGATGTCAGCCAATGCCGGCCGCACCGGGGGCGAGACCGGGCAGTTCATGCTGATGAGCTGCCTTGTTCCGCTTCAGGCGCGTGTTCTACCTGGGCCTATGCTTTGTATTGCCGGTGCCGAGAATGAATTCGACGAGGCGGGAAAACTGATCAACGATCGGTATCACAAGGTTCTGACCGGCAAGATGGAGGCCCTGCGCGCCGCCGCGGAGGAGAAAGAGGATGCCCCCGTTCAGCCGTAGCGGCCAGGATCGTAGGGCGAAAGATCCGTGTTGGGCGGCTGACCCGAAATCAGCCCGGCCACCCAGCGCCCGGTCTTGGGGCCGGCCGTGAGACCGACATGCTGATGACCGAAGGCGGCGAAAATGCCGGTTGTCCCGATCTCGCCAATCAATGGCAGGCTGTCGGGTGTCGAAGGTCGGCTGCCCACCCATTCCTCAACCGCGTCATGCCGCAAGCCGGGGAAGGCACGTGCGGCATGCCGGCGCAACAAGCGCAGAGGCTTCGGCGAAGGGGGGGAATCGGGATGGGCGAATTCAACGGTCCCGGCACAGCGCAGCCCGCCCTGCATGGGCGTGACAGCGAACTTGCCGGTGGTCATCATCATCGGGTTGCGTGGCATTTGAGACGGGTTGCGAAACATCAGGTGATAGCCACGCTCGGCCATCAGTGGCACCTTGAGGCCAAGTTTTCGCATGAGCGGCCGTGAGTGAATGCCAGCGGCAAGCACCGCCCGGTCGCAGGCGAAGCGCCCGGCATCCGTGTCCACCGCGGCGATCTGCCCGTTCTCGATCTCGAAATCCTTCACATCGGCCCGGACGATATGCCCGCCCATCCCCTCGAATCCCCGTGCCAGGGCGGTGACATAGGCCCCCGGATCGGCAATGTGGCCATGACCACGCAGGACCGCCAGACACCGGATCGTATCGCCGAGGATCGGCTCGGCTTCCTGAACCTTCGGGCCTTCGACGATTTCGGGCCGCAGGCCGATCTCCTCTCGCAGCGCCCAGGAATAGCGGTCCGCATCGAAGGCGGCGCGCGTGGGGTAGGCAAAGCTTACATCGCTGTTTTGCAGCCATTTCTCGGCGCCGGTCCCCGTGGCAAGCGCCCGGTGCTGATCAACGCTGTCGCCAACGAGCGGAAGCAGAGCCTGCGCTGTATGGCGTGTATCGCGGTCATTGGCACGCCGGGAAAATTGCGAGAGCCACGGTAGCATTTCCGGCAGGCGGCGCCATTGCAGGAAAAGCGGCGAGCCCGGATCGGCAAGGTATTTCAATCCGGTGCGGATCAAGCCGGGCGTCGAAACCGGAACAAGGGCCCATTGGGCCATCAGCCCGGCATTCCCGTAAGACGCCCCTGCCCCCGGCGCGGCCCGGTCGATCAGTGTAACGCGATGGCCTGCGCGCCGCAGCCAGATCGCCGTGGACACACCGCAGATGCCGGCACCAATGACCATAACAGTTTCTGGCATTGCTTGCGGCTGTCGCACCTCGATCTCCTGCGTGATGGTCCCGCGGTGCAGTCAACCCGGTGCGTCCGTCAGGAGCAAGCCCGTAAACGCGAAAACCCCGCCCGAAGGCAGGGTCAGCCCGATCGTCCGGACGCAAGGAGGGGTTCAGCCCTGACGGGCCTTGAACTTCTTCTGGGTCTTGTTGATGACGTAGACGCGGCCTTTGCGGCGCACGACACGGCAATCGCGATGCCGGTTCTTGAGCGAGCGGAGCGAGTTCTTGACCTTCATCGGTCTCTCCTGTCTGTCGCGGCGCGGGCCAGCGCCTGTGGTTGCGGGCGCCCGGCCGAATGCGGGGCGATGAATTCATGGTGGGCGGTACTGGGATTGAACCAGTGACCCCTTCGATGTCAACGAAGTGCTCTACCGCTGAGCTAACCGCCCGGTTTTCCGCCGCCGTCCCTGGCCCCGAAGTAAGAGGGGCGCGGAATTCCGCGCCGGTTCGCGGTTCTATAAAAGGAGTCGTGGGGGGGATCAAGGGCTTTTGGTTTGGGATTCTTTCAAGCTATGATGCAGTGCAGCAGGAGGTTCCATGCCCAAGTTCGCCTACGAGGTCATCCATCCGCAGAAGCGGCTTACCAGCGTGGTGTTTGCCTCGCCTCACAGCGGGAGCGACTATCCCTTGACGTTCCTGCGCAGGACACGCCTGAATGAACACTCCGTGCGCAGTTCCGAGGACGCCTATGTCGACCGCCTGTTCGAGGTCGCCCCGCAGATGGGTGCGCCGTTCATAAAGGCCGGCGCGCCGCGTGCCTTCGTGGATCTCAACCGAGCCCCGGACGAACTTGATCCCGCGCTGATCGACGGTGTGAGCCGCTCGGGACACAATCCGCGCGTGGCGTCCGGGCTGGGTGTGATCCCGCGCGTCGTGGCGAACGGAAAGGCGATCTACTCCGGCAAGATTTCGGTGGAGGAAGCACAGCGGCGTATCGACACCTATTGGCGCCCCTATCACGAAGCGTTGCAAGGCCAGATGGATCAGGCGCACCTGATGTTCGGGGAGGCGATCCTGATTGATTGCCATTCGATGCCGCATGAGGCGATGGATGCGATCTCGCAGCGCGGTGTCCGGCGCCCCGAGATCGTTTTGGGCGACAGGTTCGGCGCGGCGGCTGACGGGGCGATCGTGGACCGGATCGAGGCGGCATTCGCCGATGCCGGTCTGACCGTGGTGCGCAACATGCCCTTTGCCGGGGCTTATATCACACAGAAATACGGGCGCCCGGCACGCGGGCGCCATGCCGTGCAGATCGAGATCGACAGATCCCTCTACATGAACGAACAGTCCATCCGTCCGAACGGAAACTTCGAGGGCTTCAAGAAAGTTCTGCGGTCCGTCATTGCAGAGATCAGCGATATCGGGCGTCCATCCCGTCTGTCCCTCGCTGCCGAATGATCCGGTCTCAGCGCAGGGCACGTCCTTTCAGGATCGCGTCGGCGCCAAAACGGCGGCGAATATCGTCCGTGGCCCGTTCGGCGATGCCGCGCCGATCGGCCTGAGGATCCAGAAGATCGCCCGAAAGATCGCCGCCGGCCTCGGGGCAAAGGCCCGAGACCCCCACTCCGATCAGACGGCAGGGTATGCCCACGCCAACCTGATCCATCAGCCCGCGGGCCGCGCGGTAGATCGTATCGGCCATCTGCGTTGCATCACGCAGCGATATCCGACGTGTGATCAGGCCGTGATCGGCGCGCTTGAGCTTGAGCGTGACGGTCCGGCCGGCCAGCCCCTTTGCCTTGGCCCGGTCCGAGACCTTTTCCGAAAGCCGCCAGAGGTGACCGTCCAGAATATCGGCGTCTGCGGTGTCTTCTCCGAATGTCGTTTCATTCGAGATGGATTTCATCGGGGAGTTCGCACTCACCCTTCGATTGTCCCGGCCCCGGGCCAGATGCCACAAACGATCGCCCATGCTGCCGAACCGCGCCGTTAGATCACGGTGATCCCAGCGCAGAAGATCCGCGAAACTGCGGATGCCGGCCTCCTCCAGTGAAGTCTGCGCGGTCTGCCCGACGCCCCAGATCATCCGCACCGGCTTGTCGCGCAGGAAATCCGCCGTTTCCGCTTCTCCGATCACCGAGAAGCCATGCGGCTTGTCGAGATCCGAGGCGACCTTCGCCAGAAACTTGTTGTGTGACAGACCGATGGAACCTGTCAGGCCCAATTCGTCGCGCATGCGCCGGACTAGCCGTGCCAGCATGACAGCGGGTGGAGCGCCGTGCAGGCGGGCTGTGCCGGTCATGTCCAGGAACGCCTCGTCAAGCGATAGCGGCTCAACCGCCGGTGTCAGTTCCTCCATCATCGCGCGGATCTCGCGGGAGACTTCTGCATAGACGTCCATGCGCGGCGGCAATACCACCGCTTCGGGGCACAGCGCCATCGCACGAAACATCGGCATGGCCGAATGAACGCCACGAATCCTTGCTATGTAACACGCGGTTGAAACCACCCCGCGTCGCCCTCCGCCGATGATCAGGGGTTTGTCGGCCAGCGCGGGGTCGTCGCGTTTCTCGACGCTGGCATAGAACGCATCACAGTCCATGTGGGCGATGGAGAGGGTGAAGAGTTCCTCATGTGCCAAGACACGCGGACTCCGGCATGCCGGGCAGCGCGGGGCAGGATCCATCGTAAGAAGGCAATCGCGGCAGAGGGCTGGCATGGTGGCGCCGTTTTCTTCATTCCATTCATTCTGTACACGGGATTTGTACAGAATCCGGAGGGCTGCGGAAACGGAATGTTCGATCCGTTCATGCCGCGTCACCGGTGGCAAGGGGAGGGGCACGCCATGATCGCGGTGATTTTCGAAGTGATACCGGCCGACGGCCGCAAGGCAGAATATCTTGATATCGCGAGCCGGATGCGGCCTTTGGCGGAATCCGTCGAGGGTTTCATCAGCGTGGAGCGGTTCCAGAGCCTGGCAGATCCCGACAAGCTGCTGTCCATCTCGTTCTGGGAGGACGAGGGAGCGGTGGAGCGCTGGCGCAGGCTCGACGCTCACCGCAGGGCGCAGGAACAAGGGCGCGACGAGGTGTTCGCCGGCTATCGGCTTCGCGTCGCGCACGTGATGCGCGATTACGGCATGACCGACCGCGCGGAGGCCCCCGCCGACAGCCGCGCCGCCCTCGGGGAGTAGTCAGGGCCGTCCGGATCAGCCGAAAGCCAGCGACAGCCCGCCAAGGGCCGTTGCCCCGCCCAGCAGGCGCAGGACAATGCCACTCCCGGCGCTCAGGGCACGGGCAAAGAGCACTGCCACCGCAAGCCCGGTGGCATGGAGCCCGGCAGTGGCGATCATGAATCCGGCGCCGAAGCTCAAGGCCTGCGCTCCGCCCAGTTCGCCGCCATGCGCGTGGCCGTGAAAGAGGGCAAGCACGCTGACCGTGAGGATCGCCACGAATGTCTCGGGCCGCAACGCCAGTGCCACCAACGCACCCAGAATGAAGATCGAGCCAAGGATCGCGGGTTCCACCAAGGGCAGCGGCCCACCCGCCAGCGAGACCCCGAACCCGGCAAGCATTGCAACGACGAAGGCGGTGGGCACCTGCCAAAGCGCGCGCCCCCCGATCTGCGCGGCCCAGAGGCCCACGGCGATCATGGCCAGAACGTGATCAAGCCCGAACAGGGGGTGCGTGACCCCGGCCAGAAAGGAGCCGTACTCGCCCGGTGGCAGATGCGCGGCGGCGGGGGTGGCGACAAGTAGCAGAATGATGAAAGGAATGGTGCGTTTCACGGCAAGCGGCTCCGTCAGGTCAGCCGGGCGCCTCGGAATGAGTCGCGCCCCGGATCAAGGGAACACACCCGACCGGGCCACGCAAGCCGCGATGGAACAATGGGCACGTGGCTCGCCCATCCTTGCCTGTCAGGTGCGGGACGAATGAAGCAAATCGGCCTTCATCTTTCCGAAAATACTCCCGCCGGAGGCATCCCGGCGGAAGCGGACCGCCTCCGCCGGCGGGTCAATTGCCGGGATCAGCCGAACACCCGGGTCAGGGCATTGTCCGTCGCCTCGATGATCTCGTCGATATCGTCGCGGGTGGCGATCAGCGCGGGCGAGTAGCACAGCGTGTTGTTGTAGCCGGGCACCGATCGGTTGGTCACTCCGATCACCACACCCTGTGCCATGCAGTCCGCCACCACGGCCTGCGCACGCTTTTCGGCGACCGGCTCGCGGCTCTCCCGGTCCTCGACCAGTTCGGCCCCGAGAAACAGTCCCTGTCCGCGCACGTCGCCGATCACCGCGTGGCGCTCGGCCAGGTCATGCAGCCGCCCGGTCATGTATTCACCCATGGCGGTGGTGTTTTCCAGCAGGCCCTCCTCTTCGATGATGGCCATGTTTTCCAGCGCCGCCGCGGGCCCGGCGGTGCAACCTCCAAAGGTGGAAATGTCGCGGAAATAGTTCAACGGATCCGTGTCGTCGTCCTTGAACATCTCGAACACGCGTTCGGAGGTAACGCAGCAGGCGATGGCGGCATAGCCCGAGGCCACCCCCTTGGCCATGGTGACGAAATCGGGCTCGATCCCGTAATGCTGGTAACCGAACCAGTGCGTGCCGGTGCGCCCGACGCCGCAGACCACCTCGTCGATATGCAGAAGGATGTCGTACTTGCGGCAAATCTCCTGTACGCGGGGCCAGTAGCCCTCGGGCGGGGGGATGACCCCGCCGCCGGCGGTGACCGGTTCAAGACAGAGCGCACCAACCGTGTCGGGCCCTTCGGCAAGGATGACCTTCTCGATCTGGTCGGCGGCCCATTCGCCGTAGTTTTCCCGCGGGGCGCCCTCCTGTTCGAAGGCGCGATATTCAAGGCAATGCGGCACCCGTACGAAACCCGGCGTGAAAGGGCCGTACTGCGCGTTGCGCTCGTCCTGCCCGCCGGCGCTGAGGCAGCCGATGGTGGTGCCGTGGTAATCGCGATCGCGGTAGAGGATCTTGTGCTTGCGCCCGCCATGGTGCTTGTGGGCGATCTGGCGCACCATCTTGAACGCCTTCTCGTTCGCCTCCGACCCGGAATTGGTGTAATAGACCCGGGTCAGGCCGGGCATCTTGGAAATCAGTTTCTCGGCGAAGAGCGCCCCGGGCACCGACCCGCCCGAGCCGGCGAAGTAGTTCAGCTTCAGAAGCTGGTCGCGCACCGCGTTGGCGATGCGCTCACGGCCGTAACCAACATTCACTGTCCAGACCCCGCCGGAGACGCCGTCGATATGTTCCTTGCCCTTCTGGTCCCAGATGCGCATGCCCTTGCCCTCGACGATGATCTTCGGTTCGCCGGTTTCGAAGGGCTTGTGCTGGATAAGGTGATGCCAGACATGGGCGCGGTCGGCGTCCACGATCTTTTCGATATCGTTGTCGAGAAACTTGCCGTCCATGACGATGCTCCATCTGCTTTCGGCCCGCGCGGGGGGATCGCCGGGTATCATGACAGCAGTCATTGAGCCTGTGAAGGGTTTGCGGGAATAGGGCCAGCCACGTGCTTTGTTTAAGGCCAGTCATGCCGGGCTCTGTACCCCCGCCCGGCTAACAGCATGTCATCGTTGCGCAAATTTGTTGCGATTATCGGAAACGCCGTTTCATGAAAGCCAAAAGGCCCCGGGATGTTTCACAAAAACATTGATCGGGGCAAAAATTTCGGATCGGATGAAGGATGGATGAAGGGCCGCGCGTGGCCCATTGCCCTGCAGCCGTATCGGAGCCCCCGGAACAAGGCGGGAGCGGTCCGGCCGCAAACGACAAGACGTAAACCAACGGGAGTTAACCACATGACATTGAAGTCCAACCTCTTCTCGGCGGCCGCGGGTGCGGCAATGCTGGCAACCGGGACGGCCGCATCGGCCGAGAGCATCACGGTGGCCTATTTTCTCGAATGGCCGATGCCGTTCCAGTACAGCAAGGTGAACGGCGATTACGACGAGGCGCTGGGCATGGAAGTCAACTGGCGGGCGTTCGACACCGGCACCGCGATGAGCGCCGCAATGGCAAGCGGCGACGTTCATCTTGCCGTCAGCCAGGGTGTTCCGCCCTTCGTCGTGGCGACGAGCGCCGGGCAGGATCTTCAGGTTGTCGACGTGGCGGTCAGCTATTCGGACAACGACAATTGCGTGGTGGCAGAGGAACTGGAGATCGACAAGGACAGCGCCGGTGAACTGGCCGGAAAGAAGGTGGCGGTGCCTCTGGGCACGGCGGCGCATTACGGGTTCCTCAAGCAGATGAACCATTTCGGTGTCGATATCTCGACCATGGAGGTGGTGAACATGGCTCCGCCCGAGGGGGCCGCGGCCATAGCGCAGGGCGCGGTTGACATGTTCTGCGGCTGGGGCGGCAGCCTGCGCCGGGCCGAGGAGCACGGCAATGTCCTTCTGACCGGTGCCGAAAAGGAGGATCTGGGTATTCTGGTGTTCGACGTCACATCCGGACCCGCCGCGTTCATCGCGGAAAACCCCGACGTGGTGAGTGCGTTCCTCGAGGTCACGGCCAACGCCAACGACATGTGGAACAGCGGCGAGCACACCGAAGAGATGCTGCCCGTCATCGCCAAGGACAGCGGCATGGATATCGAAGCGACACGTGCCACGATCGAGACCTTCGTCTTTCCCTCTGCCGAGGAGCAGCTCACCGGGAAATGGCTGGGTGGCGGCGCACAGGAATTCATGAAGGGCGTGGCGGATGTTTTCGTCGAGGCCGGCAGCATCGACGCCGCGCTTTCCTCCTACGAGAGCAACGTCAATACCGGCCCGCTTTCGTCCGCCATGGGCATGTGACGCTGCGCTTCACGCGGATCACCGGCAGGGGCGGGCTTCGTCACGGCGCGCCCGTCCCCGCCGCACCCCGGCCATGACGGACAGGAGGCGTGGCGATGTCCACACTGACCATCGAGAACCTGTCGATGCGTTTTGATCTGCCCAACGGCGAGCATGTTCAGGCGCTGAAGGATGTTTCGCTCGAACTCGGAACAGGCGAGTTAATGAGCGTTCTGGGGCCTTCGGGCTGCGGCAAGACGACCCTGTTGAACATCGTTGCCGGGTTTCTGGCCCCGACCGAGGGGCAGATCACCCTCAGCGGGCACAAGGTCAGCGGCCCCGACGCGGAGCGCGGCATGGTGTTTCAGCAGGGCGCGCTTTTCGAATGGATGAGCGTTCGCGACAATGTGAGTTTCGGGCCCCGGATGCGGGGGCAGCGCAAGGCGGAATACAAGGAAACGGTTGATCACCTGCTGGAGGTGGTGGGTCTGAAGGATTTCAAGGAGAAGGCGGTTTACGAGTTGTCGGGCGGCATGCAGCAGCGCGTGGCGCTGGCACGTTGTCTTGCCAACGATCCGGACGTGATCCTGATGGACGAACCGCTGGGTGCGCTGGACGCGCTGACGCGCGAGAAGATGCAGGGCCTTGTTCTCAAGCTCTGGAAGGAAACCGGCAAGACCATCATCCTTATCACCCATTCGGTCGAGGAGGCGCTGTTGCTGGGTGAGCGCCTCCTGGTGATGGCGCCCCGCCCCGGGCGTATTCACAAGGAATACCGCCTGCCCTTTGCCGATAACGGCGTTGGCAAGGACCTGCGCGAAGTCAAGAAAGACCCGGAATTCGCAGTCAGGCGCGAGGAAATCCTTTCGATGATCTGGGATATGGAAGAAGAGATCATGGGCCGGTCCGAGGGGGCAGGCGCATGACCTTGCTGTTGATATACGTCGCGGTTTTCGCGGTTGCCTTCGCCGTGGTGCGGCTGGGCCTGAAGCGGATGATGGAGCGGCACGATTTCACGTCGCTCAAGACGGTCACGTTCGGTGACGAAAGCGCCGTGAGGCCGGACCGTTGGGCGAGCGTGATATCGGTGATCACGATATTCCTGCTGTGGGGCGCGTTCACCGGATCGTCCTGGGTGCCCGTACATGCGCCCGGGCCTTTCGTCGGCGATACCGAATTCACCTACACCCTTGAGGCGCCGGACGGCCGGACCGACGATGCGACGATTTTCGCCCGCGTGTTCCGCGTCGGCGACGATGTGCAGGAGCGCGAAGTCGAGCCCGGTGAAGGATTTGCCAAGAATGACTCGATCACCGTTGGCGCCTGGCGGTCGGACCTGATCCTGATGGACCGGAACGACGAGGTGACGCGCAAGGACGGGGCGCAGGTCATCGCCGTGGACGGCAAACCCATCACGCCCGGCAAGACGGTGCGCGTGGATGACGGCAAAGTCGTGATGTCCTCCAAGGGGTCGCTCAATTTCAGCCCGGCCAAGGGCATGCAGATGGAGCCGATATGGCTTCCGCCCCCCGAGGACGTGGTGGCGCGCGTGGGCGAAATCTCACGCGAGGGGTATCAGAACTTCACGCTCTGGGAACACCTCTACTGGTCGTTGTACCGCGTTATCGTCGGCTTCTTCTTCGGGGCGCTCGTGGGCATCCCGCTGGGCTATGCGATGGGATTGAGCGACTGGTTCCGCGGCTGGTTCGATCCGATCGTGGAATTCATGCGTCCGGTGCCGCCGCTGGCCCTCATTCCACTGGTGATCATCTGGGCGGGTATCGGTGAGAGCGGCAAGATCATCCTTCTGTTTCTTGCCGCGTTGTGGATCATGACGATATCGGCGCGGGCGGGCGTTTCCGGGGTGGCGATTTCGAAGGTCCACGCGGCCTATTCGCT
>Ga0102929_1000783_pt1 | contig 18740 bp, 20 predicted proteins | sample SalPonR1_B_D2_MG_FD_78510 | JGI IMG/M metagenome (GOLD analysis project Ga0102929, IMG submission 78510) | Salt pond soil microbial communities from South San Francisco under conditions of wetland restoration - Salt Pond MetaG R1_B_D2_MG | ecosystem: Environmental > Aquatic > Marine > Intertidal... | reverse complement strand
TATTGAAGAAAAAAACGCTTCAGCTTTTTTTCTGTGCCCGGGGTCTTCACAGAGGTCAAAAACGCACTTTCCGGCTGCATCAGCTGCTTCCTTAAAGCGTTCCACGTAGGCCTCATTTAAATACACAATAACCCCGTTGAGATCAATGATCTCCATCGGAAAGCGAATCATTTCGAGGGACTGAAAGAATGTCTTATCCAATTTTTGAAGAAGCGGGTTGTTCTGATCAATAAACAAATCAAAAAACTCCTGATGTGAAAGATTCAAAGCTTATTGTATTTTAGCATAAATCAAGCCGGTTTTTCTGTTGGTTCGGTTTTCAGAATTGTCCGAAATATTGTATACTATACTTGAAAAGGGAACAAAATCAACGGTTTAACGGGGGAGGTAGTAAAATGGATTTTTCAAACAGGATTAGAGAGATGCAGTCCTCACCGATCAGGAGACTCATTCCTTATTCGGAGGAGGCAAAAGAGAAGGGTGTGGAGGTACTCCATCTGAATATCGGCCAACCGGACATTGAAACACCAAAGGCGTTTTTCAAATCGATAGAAAAACGGGCGGGTAAGGTCATCCCTTATTCACATTCAGCCGGGATCAAGGAGCTGAGACAGGCCTTCTCGAAGTATTACAAAAGTTGGGGGTTTGAGGTAAGTCCTGAGGAGATGCTGATTACAAACGGCGGAAGCGAGGCCATCATCTTCTCACTCGGAACGGTTGCGGATCCCGGGGATGAAGTTGTTGTACTCGAGCCTTTTTATGCGAATTATCGAAGTTTTGCGGGGATGCTGAACCTTCAACTCCTTCCGGTCACAACCGATCCGGAAGCGGGTTATAAGGTACCGGATTTATCTGAATACGATGACAAGATGACCGCCAAAACCAAGGCTATTGTCTTTTCCAATCCCTGTAATCCGACGGGAGCCGTTTATCCGAAAGAGGATATTAAGCGCATCCTCGAATTTGCCAAAAAACATGATCTTTACGTCATAATAGATGAGGTCTACCGCGAATTTGTCTTCGACGGGTTGGAGCCGTTCAGCGGAATGGAATTTACCGATTATCACGACCGGCTGATTATGGTTGACAGTGTTTCAAAACGTTTCAGTGCATGCGGGGCAAGAGTTGGCGTTATGGCCACCAAGAACAAGGATATCCTTGAGCAGGCCATGAAGATGGCTCAGGCAAGGCTTTCTCCGCCCACTGTCTCACAGCTTGGGACGATAGGGTTTTTGGAGATGGACCCCAATTATCTGATAGAAGTCCGGGAAGAGTATCAGAAGAGGCGGGATATCGTCTATGAAGAGCTTTCAAAGGTAGAGGGGCTCTATTTCAAGAAACCAAAAGGGGCTTTCTATGTCTCTGTCAAACTGCCCGTTGACAACAGCGAGAAGTTTGTCAAATGGATGCTTCAGGAATTTTCCGTCAACAATACAACGACTATGGTTGCCCCTCTCGACGGGTTCTACGCAACACCCGGCCGGGGTCTTCAGGAAATCAGGATAGCCTATGTCCTTGAGGAAGAAAAACTGAAACAGGCATGCGAGATTCTGAGGAAGGGCCTTGAGGAATACAGGAGAAAAGCTGCCTAAATCTCTCTGGAGGTAAAAACGTGGTACAGAAGACGCTTGATCCCAGGAAGTTTAAGATACCAATAGACCGAATACGGGCCGGGTATTATTCCGATAAATATTTTACAAGATTTGTTGAAGTCCTGAAAAAGACCGGGAAGGAGACGGATGTTGTCTACCAGTTTTTCCCCCGTAAAAGGGCTTGTATAGTCGGACTTAACGAGGCCCTTGCGATTCTCCGGACATGTGCCGGTTATTACAGTGATCTGGAAAAATCAAAAGACCTCTTCTCCAAAATGCTGGAGGTTGAATACGATATTCAGTCCTCCGCTTATGATTTGGAGAGAAGCAGGATGGAAGAGGCGTTCAAAAGAAAATGGGACATCAGGGAACAGTTGAACAATCTCTGGGTTGACAAATGGGACGAGGTCGAGGTCAAGGCGCTAAAAGACGGGGATATGGCGGACAAGGATGAAATTGTACTGAGGATAGAGGGCAACCCCCAGTATTACGGCTATCTGGAGACGGTTTTGCTTGGGGTCATCGCCAGGGCATCCAGCACGGCCACCGCTGTGAAAAAGGTCGTATCAGCTGCAAGGGGCAAGCCGATCCTCTTTTTCAGTGCCCGGTTTGACCATCACTGGGTTCAGGCAACCGATGGCTATGCTGCATTCAAAGCGGGAGCCTTCGGAGTTTCAACCGATGCCAACGCGGATTACTGGGGGGCAGAGAGTCTTGGCACCATTCCGCATTCGCTGATTGCGGCGATGGAGGGTGATACAGTCAAAGCCGCCTATGAATTTGACCGGTATATCTCACCGGATGTTAACCGAATCGTGCTTGTCGATTGGGAAAACGATGTGATTAAGACAACAAAGGATGTCCTTTATGATATGTACGAGCGAAAAACAGGAGCCCCGTTTCAAGAGGGTGTTTCAAGCGTAAGTGAGCTTATCGGAAAGGGTCGTGGAAAGATATGGGGTGTCCGCTTTGACACTTCCGGTTCTTTACGTGACCGTTCAGTGGTCCCGGTCGATTCAAGCTCGCTCGGGGTCTGCCCTGAGTTGGTATGGCGGGCGCGGGATGAGTTTGACAGGATTGGCGGACAGGATTTGAAGATCATTGTCTCCGGCGGGTTTAACGCGGAGCGGATCAATCTCTTTGAAAAGCTGGAAGCGCCTGCTGATGTTTACGGGGTGGGGTCGTCGCTGCTCAAGCAGAAGATAGATTTCACGGCCGATATTGTCAAGGTGAACGGGAAGCCGTGTGCGAAGTATGGGCGAAGTATTGGGGATTATTCACGTCTTGAAACGGTGGAGATGTTATGATAAGGACATGAGTCGGGTAAGATCGGAAGCATATGGACATGAGCCAGGGGACTCATGACGGGATTATGGTGACAGGCCGGGGACCTGTCACCAGGTGAAAGGGCCGTTTAGAGAAACGGGGGCTCGGCAGCCAGGGGACTCATGACGGGATTATGGTGACAGGCCGGGGGACCTGTCACCAGATGAAAGGGCCGTTTCGAGAAATGGGGGACCGGGAACCGGGGGGCTCATGACGGGATTATGGTGAAAGGACTTGTCGCCGGATGAGAGGGTCGTTTCGAGAAGTGGGCGACCGGCAGCCGGGTAAGGGATATGCAGCCGGAGAAGTAATGTGATAATATCAATTTAACGAATCGAATAAATGAAGTGGAGGTTTTAAAATGGAAAAGAAGGGGACGAAACTGGTTAAAACAGGGTTTGCGGACATGTTTAAAAACGGTGTGATCATGGATGTCACGACGGCCCGGGAGGCAAAAGTTGCGGAAGAGGCGGGAGCTGTTGCTGTTATGGCACTGGATAAGGTGCCCTCGGATATCCGGAAGGCCGGCGGGGTTGCGAGAATGGCGAAAATCCCCGTGATTAAGGAGATACTCAAGACAGTCAGTATTCCCGTTATGGCGAAATGCCGGATCGGACACCTTGCAGAGGCGAGGATACTCGAGAGCCTTGGGGTGGACTTTATCGATGAGTCAGAGGTCCTGACGCCGGCGGACAATAAATATCACGTTAACAAATATGATTATACGGTGCCTTTTGTATGCGGATGCAGAAATATCGGCGAGGCGCTGAGACGGATCAGCGAAGGGGCCGCCATGATCAGGACAAAGGGAGAGGCCGGAACCGGCAATATCGTTGAAGCCGTTAAACATGCCCGGTCGGTCATGGATGATACCAGACGACTGACGAATATGCCCGATGATGAACTGGTGAGCTTTGCCAAGGAAACCGGCGCACCGGTTGAGCTGGTAAGAAAGGTCAAAGAGCTGGGAAGGTTGCCCGTTGTGAATTTTGCGGCCGGCGGTGTGGCGACACCGGCAGATGCGGCACTCATGATGATGCTCGGGATGGACGGTGTCTTTGTCGGCTCGGGAATCTTCAAATCGAAAGAACCCCCTAAGATGGCAAAGGCGATTGTGCAGGCTGTTCTGAACTGGGATGACCCCGAAACCCTCGCCCGGATCAGTGAGGATATCGGAGATGCCATGCCCGGCCAGAACGTTGACGATCTCGAGGACCGTTTTCAGGACAGAGGCTGGTAAAGTGGCGTACACTTTTCCAATTGAAAAACCGGTCGGGATCCTCTCCATGCAGGGGGCAATTGAGGAGCACGAAGCGATTTTCAAAAAGATGGGCGTACCAACCCTGCGTGTCAAGAGGGAAAAGCATCTGGAACAGGTCAGCGGGATAGTCTTTCCCGGCGGGGAAAGTACGGCGATGATTCGTCTCCTGAAACTGAGCGGGCTGATTGCGCCACTCAAATACTGGATATCGGAATGTTCCATGCCCGTTTTGGCAACCTGTGCCGGGATGATTCTCTTGTCTTCGGGGGTTGATAATTTTGAAAATCAGGAGACGCTGGATCTTTTAAATATCAGAGTCAAAAGAAATGCCTTCGGAAGGCAAATAGAATCGTTTGAAGAGCCGCTTACGATAAAGGGTTTTTCTCAAGCGTTCAGAGCGGTCTTTATAAGAGCACCGGTTGTGACACGAGTCGGAGACGATATCGGGATACTGGCAAGCCATGAGGACAAGATTGTCATGATCAACCGGGGCAATATACTGGCCGCTTCGTTTCACCCGGAGTTGACAAGTGATACCAGAATACACAAACTCTTTTTACAAAGGATTGAAAGATGGGTAGATTCGCAAAACTTCAGAGCGCAGTGCTCTTAGGTCTCAACGCAAGAACGGTCGTTGTTGAATCCTATGTGGACAAACAGTCGGTCAATCACAATATCGATGTTGTTGGACTGGGTGATACGGCAATAAAGGAAAGTATCAAGCGAATAAAGAGTGCGATAAAGAGCAACAGATTCCCCATGCCGAGAGGCAGGGTCGTCATAAACCTGGCGCCAGGGGATCTAAAAAAAGAAGGAACAGCCCTCGATTTGCCGATGGCTGTTTCTCTTTTGGCTTGTTCGGGGATCGTTGAAAAGACCATAGACGAGGAGCTTTTTTTCTTTGGGGAACTGTCCCTCGACGGAAAAATCAGAAAGATAAGAGGACTCCTGCCGACGCTCATTGCCTTACAGAAGGGGAACGGCGCATCCGGAAGTGACCGGAAGAAAGTCATCGTACCGGTGGAAAATGAGGAGGAGGCCTCTCTTGCCGAGGGCCTTGATCTGCTGGTGGCCTCGGATATCCGGGATGTGATAGGCTATCTCAACGGGGCTTCAAATCTATCCCGCCCAAGAAAAAAGATCGGCGATATCGCATACAGTACTGAACTGGATTTTTCTGAAATACACGGTCAGCAACAGGCCAAGAGAGCGATGGAGATAGCCGCCGCCGGGGGGCACAATGTGTTATTAAAAGGTCCCCCGGGATCGGGAAAGACGATGCTCGCGAGAAGAATCCCGACCATTCTCCCCCCGCTGACAAAAGACGAATTCCTCGAGACGGTTTCTTTGTACAGTATCAGTGATAAAATGGTTCAAGAAGGCCTTAAAAAGACCAGGCCGTTCAGGGCCCCTCATCACAGTGCATCGAGGGCCTCTATAACCGGAGGCGGGCAGAACGCCAAACCCGGGGAGGTCTCTCTGGCGCATAACGGGGTGCTCTTTATGGATGAGATCCCCGAGTTTTCACGCGATGTGCTTGAGGCCTTAAGACAACCGATGGAGGATGGTATCGTCAGTATCTCACGGGCACGGCTTTCCGTTGATTATCCGGCAGATTTCACCCTGGTGGCCGCTCAGAATCCCTGCCCCTGCGGAAATTACGGTGATCCGGAAAGAGAATGCACCTGTTCAATGCGCGATGTGATCAGGTATAATCGTAAGATATCGGGGCCCCTGCTCGACAGAATGGATATGATCGTCGAAGTTCCACGTATGAGCTATAAAGAGTACAGCGAAAATTCCGATGAAGAGTCATCAAGGAAGATTAGAGAGAGGTTGAAACCCGCCCTTGAGAGGCAGGAAGGACGTTTTAAAGAAAACACCTCGATGCGATTCGGAAAGAACAGCAGGATGAATCAGAAGATGGTCAAAGCGTACTGCAATCTCGATAAGAAATCCGAGGGGCTTTTGGAGCAGGCGGTCAAGCAGTTTAAGCTGACCGGACGAGGAATCAACAAGATTCTCAAGGTATCGAGGACAATTGCGGATATAGAAGGCAGCGACAAAATCGGCATTTCTCATTTGGCAGAAGCGGTACAGTATAGAGAGAAGACACAAGAGGAGTGATTTGATGGATGTAAAAGTAATAAACGCCATGTTAAAGAGCCTGGTCAAGGTATTTTCGGAATCAATCAACACCAAGGTGGAACTGGGTAAGCCGGAGATTGCAAAGGATCTGGCGCGTGGGTATGACCTTGTGACAGTTGTCGGATTCAACGGGAACCTTGAAGGGAACCTTGTGTATGGATTTACAAAAGAACTGAGTCTCGAGATCATCCAGAAGATGATGGGTATGCCGTATGACAAACTCGATGATCTGGCGATGAGTGCGATCGGGGAACTCGGGAATATGGTATCGGGGAATATTGCAATGAACCTGGAGCAGATCGGAAAACCCATCGATATCACACCCCCTTCCGTGATATTTGGTAAGGAGATACATGTGAATGTTGAGGGGGTCATTTTGAAGATACCGGCAGCCATCGCTGATTTCCACTTTGAAGTGAACATGGTCTTGCGTGAATGAGTGATAAAGAGAAAGAGAAAAAGCAATCGGATACTCTGCCGAATGAAATGAAGAAACTGAATATCATTCCGTTTTTTGGGTTTACAGTCTTTGCCAACACGGCGGTGGCAGGTTTGATCGGGTATTACATAGATAAATGGACGTTTGATAACAACATCATCCTGATCATCTCCCTGATCTTTGGTATGATATCCGGTCTTTATAACGGGATTAAAGAGCTGTTGAAGGAATCAAAAATATATGAGGAAAAAGAGCACAAAAAAGAGAAAAACGAAGAAGAGATACAGGATCGCGAGAAATAAAGGAACAAACAAAGATATTTTTAAGACCTTTGTGGTATTATATGTTTATGGTATCATATTGTTGAATGCGGGGGCAGCTGTTGCCGGATATGTATTAACAGGATGGAATTTTGTTTACGGGATTGGAATCGGTCTGGTTGCTTCGTTGTTTTATCTCTGGAACCTCTATGAGGAGAAGAAAAGGATCCTGGTATTAGTTGAAAACAACGGGTTTTACAGAGGATACAGGGGCTTTCTTGTCAGATATGCGACGATGGCGCTTTTTCTGGGTCTCAGTGCGTATATAGCTGTGGATTCGCTGATAGCAACGTTCTTGTCCCTGTTTATGATTCGATTGGTAATATATTACATCGCATACAAGACAAAGCATGAATGAGAGGGAGGGATTATATTGAGCCTTGGCAAAGGGGAGAAGGTCTTTGTAGGCATTTTACTGGCAGCAATCGTTGTGATCTGGTTATTTGCCCTTCCCAATATCGGTGGAATGGATCAGCTCAGTAATATGGGTATCGGTACGCAGTGGATATACACGATGGGAGAGGAACAAGGCTTCTTCACAAGGATCAACTTGTTGACGGTGATTATGGGTGGCGTTATCGTGATTGGAACGATCATATTCGCCGGGGTTGTCGGCCGGAAATTCAAAATGATACCCGACAAACGGCAATCGGCCGTTGAGCTCCTGCTTGATTTCATGTACAAGACGGTTGAAGACGCGATAACGAGAAAAGAACTGGTTCGCCCGGTCTTTATCATATCGACCACTCTTTTTATATTCATTTCAATTTCCAACATCATCAGCGGGATACCCGGTCTGAACGTCAGTGTTATCAACGGAGAACCGCAATTTTCGCTGTTTCTCAATACATGGTACACACCGACATCCGATCTGAACACAAACGCAACTTATGCCTTGATGACACTGGTCTTAAGCCATGGGTTTGCCATAAAAGTAAAAGGCTTTAAGGAGTGGTTCAAGTCCTTTTTCGAACCCAATCCGCTCATGCTCCCGATGAATCTTGTCGGAGAGATCTCGAAGCCCATTTCACATTCGTTAAGGCTTTTCGGAAACATCTACGGAGGAGGCATACTGGTTTTGATTCTCAGTTACATGGCCAAGTATCTGATCCTTCCCGTTGCGCTCTGGGGCTTTTTCGGAATGTTTATCGGATTGATTCAGGCGATGGTGTTTGCGATGTTGACCGTTGCCTATATTGCAGGACAGGTTGAATAAACCAATAATAATATATTCAGAAAAAATCTTAAGGAGGTAGAGTTAAATGGAAGAAGCCATTGTAGAAGCAGCAAAATACGTCGGAGCAGGATTGTGCATGGGAATTGGAGCCATCGGTCCGGCCATTGGTGAAGGTAATGTTGGAGCGCATGCGATGGATGCCATGGCAAGACAGCCGGAAATGTCCGGGAGTCTTGTAACCAGGATGCTTCTGGGGATGGCCGTATCCGAATCAACAGGGCTATATTCTCTTTTAATAGCATTTATAATCCTCTTTGCCGGATAAATGATTGACAACTCCTTAAAAGAAGGAGGTGTAATAAGTGGAGTTGCTGGAATTTAATCTAACCTCGATCGTTATGCTTTTGCAGTTTATTCTGTTGGCCTTTGTTCTTTATAAATTGCTCTATAAGCCCTATTTGAATATGACGGCCAAACGACAGAATCAGATAAAAGAAGAGCTGGAAAAGGCTGACGAGATCAAAGCTCAGGCGCATGAAATGAGGGAAAAGGCGAACAAAGAACTTGAAGAGGCAAAACAGCAATCTGAAAAAATAATTGAAAACGCACACAAATCCGCTGACAGATATTCACGGGAGGAAAAGGAAAAGGCAAAGGATCAGGCTGAAAGAATGATCAGTTCGGCTTCTGAAGAGATTGACAATATGAAAAAAGAAGCGAGAGAGGGGCTCAAAAGAGAGACGGTTAACCTGGCGGTGTTGATGGCTTCCAAGATACTTGAAAAACAGCTGGATCAGCAGACACAGCGGGAATATCTTTCCGGAATGATAGAAGAAGCGGGAGAGGGTGACGAAAGTTGAGAAAATATCCCCCTGCGGTGGTGAGATCGTACGCCTCTGCTTTACTTGAAACGATCCCGGAGGAGAAAACAGGCGACATGATAGAGGTTTTAAAGGTGCTCGCCGCAGCCTTTGAGGATGAACAGTTCACCGATGCGATATTCAACCCGACGACAGGAGCAAACCAGAAAGCAGATTTGCTCAAGGCGGTTGTTGATATGGCGGACGGGGATTTTCCTCAGCTTAAAAGATTAATAGACATAGTGGTTGAAAAGGGCCGGGAGGCGATCATGTATGATCTCTCCAGAATATTTGAAAGTCTCGCTTATAACAAGGCTCGTATTTCCAAGGCGTATGTGTTGACTGCCGGGGAAATGGATAAAGATCAAAAGAATACATTAAAGAAGCTGCTTGAAAAGAAGCTGCATCGACCAGTGGAAATGGAAACAAATGTTGAAAAATCGCTCCTGGGGGGCGTAAGAGTCTTTGCGGATGATCAGGAACTTGATCTATCAGCTCAGGGACAACTGGAAAGGCTCTCAAAACAGATGATCTCAGAAGAGAGGTGACACGGTTGAGAATTTCACCGGATGAGATAACCAGAATATTAAAAGACAGAATTGAAGGATATGAAAAAAAGGCGAACCTGGAGGAAACAGGTCGTGTTGTACAGGTTGGGGATGCCATAGCGGCTGTTTACGGTTTAAAGAAGGTCAGATCAAATGAGCTGGTTGAATTTGAAAATGGCACATACGGGATTGCCCTGAACCTGGAGGAAGACACGGTCGGTGTCGTTGCCCTCGGTGAATACGAGGATATTCAGGAGGGGGACATTGTCAAGCGGACCGGACGGATCATCTCGGTACCCGTCGGAGAAGCCATGCTCGGCAGGGTTGTCGATCCCCTGGGCAGACCAATGGACGGGAAGGGTTCTGTTGATACAACCGAAAACCGGGAGGTGGAGGTCAAGGCCCCCGGCGTTATTGAAAGACAGCCGGTTGATACCCCGCTTCAAACCGGGCTAAAGTCAATAGACTCCATGATCCCTATCGGAAGAGGACAGCGTGAGCTTATCATCGGCGACAGGCAGACCGGTAAATCCCAGATAGCCCTTGATACGATCATCAATCAAAAAGGCACCGGCGTGAAATGTGTTTATGTTGCAATCGGCCAGAAGTCAGCGGGGGTTGCCCGGATTGTCGATCAGCTGGAGCGATACGGGGCAATGGAATACACAACCGTCGTATTGGCATCGGCTTCTGATCCTGCTTCCTTGCTTTATATTGCACCCTATGCGGGCTGTACGATTGCTGAATTCTTCATGAACAAGGGGGAGGACGCACTGGTTGTTTACGATGACTTGAGTAAGCATGCGGCAGCTTACAGAGAGCTTTCTCTTCTTTTAAGAAGACCCCCCGGGCGAGAGGCGTATCCGGGCGATGTCTTTTACCTTCATTCCAGACTGCTTGAAAGAGCCGCAAGATTGAATGACAAAGCAGGCGGCGGTTCATTAACGGCGTTGCCCATCATCGAAACCCAGGCAAATGATATGTCGGCGTATATCCCCACAAATGTCATTTCCATAACAGACGGGCAGATCTATCTGGAAGCGGGTTTGTTCTATGCGGGTTTCAGGCCGGCCATTAACATTGGTCTATCCGTATCCCGTGTGGGCGGGGCAGCACAGATAAAGGCCATGAAGCAAACAGCCGGAACACTGAGGGTTGACCTGGCACAGTACAGGGAGCTGGAGTCATTCTCCCAGTTTGCCAGTGAGCTCGACGAGGCAACGCGAAATCAGCTTCACAGAGGAGAAAAACTGATGGAGCTCCTGAAACAGCACCATTTTTCACCCATGACGGTTGAAGAGCAGGTAGTGGTTCTGTTCTGTGGTGTCAAGGGGTTACTCGATGACATTGACACAAATAAGATTCAGAAGTTTGAAAAGGAATTCCTCAGATACATGAAGACGGAGAAGAACGATCTGATGGAGGATATAAAAGAGGGAAAGAAACTGACAGACGAGATATCTGAAAGGCTTCTTGAGGCGGTTAAATCCTTCAAAAAGACATTTTCAGCATGACCCTCAGGAGGTGTAATCTTTGAGTAGAGGCCAGTTAAGGACAATAAAGAGAAGAATTGCTTCAACGAGATCTACTCAGCACATAACCCATGCAATGGAAATGGTTGCAACCGCCAAGGTGAATAAGGCGCTGAGGCGCTGGAGGTCTTTTTCAGATTACGTCAAACGGGTTGATGAGATCGTCAAAGATTGTGTTTCCGGTCTTTCTGAAGACAGCCACCCGCTTATTGCATCGGAAAACCAGAGACGCGAAAAGACGGCTTTGTTCGTCATCACATCTGATATGGGGTTGGCCGGGGCCTACAATCTTGATCTGATCCGCTTTGCTGAAACCGAGGCAGAAAAGCTTGGAGAGTCATTCGCCGGTTATCTGGTGATTGGAACAAAGGGCTTGTCAAATTTCCGGTATTCTAAAAAGAAGACACTCTTCAGCGAGGACCGGTTTTACGACACACCGGACTATTCAACGGCAGAGATGCTGGTGAACCGGATCCTCTCAATTTATGAAGAGGGGAAAGCGGATTCGTTTAAGGTGATATACAGCGAATTCAGATCATCCCTCATTCAAAAGCCGACGGTCATCGATCTGCTTCCGATTGCCCCGACCAGTCAAAAGGAAACGAAGAGTGACTATAGGGTGGAATATGAATTCGAGCCGGAACCGGAACAGGTTCTCGATTCTGCTATCCCTTTGTATCTGTCATCACATCTCCTTTACATGCTTTATGAGGCACAGGTGAGCGAGCTCTATTCGAGACAGAATGCGATGAGAAATGCAACGGAAAATGCTGAGAATCTGATAGATGAATTCACGATTGAATACAACAAAGCCAGACAGGCATCGGTAACACAGGAGATCATTGAGATTGTCAACAGTGCGGAAGCCTTGAAGGGATAAAAGTGAACAGTGAGAGGATAATCAAAACGGCCCGGACAATCGTCGAACGATTTCCAAAGGTGCACAGCGACAAGGACCCTTTTAGAGTGCTTATTACAACGATTCTCAGCCAGCGTTCAAAGGATGAGAACACGGAAATAGCAGCTGACAGATTATTCAGCACTTACGGTAAAATCACAGAAATAGCCTCTAAAGAACCCGAACAGTTGTATGACCTTGTCAGACCTGCCGGGATCTACAGACAGAAAAGCAAGCGGATTATCGAGGTATCACGGATACTCTTAGAAAAATATTCAGGAAAAGTTCCTGAAAATATAGATGAATTGACAAAATTACCCGGAGTGGGCAGAAAGACTGCCAATATTGTACTCTGGGTTTCTTTTTCCGTGCCGGCGCTTGCAGTGGATACACACGTTCACAGAATTGCCAACCGCCTTGGATGGATTAAAACAAGGTCTCCTGAAAAGAGTGAATACGCCCTGATGAAAGTTTTGCCGGGGGAGTTATGGGGGCCTGTAAACGGGGCGATGGTGGAGTTCGGGAAAGCGATCTGTAAACCAAGGCGGCCGCTATGTCGCGAGTGTCCGGTAAAAACATACTGTGACTATTATGCCGCTGAACGTAACAGTGTCGAGGAAGAAACCGGATGATACTGGGGCTTGGTATTGATATCCAGGACATGAAAAGACTTGATGAAAAGAAGATAGAAAGACTTGCCAAAAAGATTTTCTCGGATAGTGAGATGGAAACGTTCTCCGGTTTAAAGACAGTCAGAAGAAAAAAAGAATTCCTTGCCGGGCATTTTTGTTCCAAAGAGGCTTTCTATAAAGCAACAGGCAAGGGGATCAGAGACCACAATCTACGAGAAATCAATGTCTTCTACGATGAAAACGGCAAACCGGGAATGGATGTTTCAGAGGATATGATGAAACATTATTTCAAGAATAAGGTTCAGTGTCAACTCAGTATATCTCATGATGGGGACTATGCGGTAGCGGTTGTTCTTGTGGAAGGCCTGGAGTGATGGCATATGTTTGCGAAAGGCGTGACTGTGGAAACGTTGTTGGATAATGTTCAAATCGACAGTTTATACCGTCAGGATGAAACGATCTCTTATTCTGTGTTTGATGAGATCTTCGACGATTCCTCTTCCTATATATCCGGGGCGCCGTCCATACATTATACATTCGAAAAGGCCGGTGATGAGCTCACCATTTTGGTCTATCTGGATCTGAAGAGTATGACCTATTCCTTTTCATCGAAGATGACAGAGGAGGTCAATATTCCGGGCGATTTTAAGAAGATGATTGAGGATTATGTCTTGGAGAAGTCAAAGGTCGCTTCCGTCATGTCTTCCGGCATCGACGATATTATCGGGGAGATAAGGTATTTTACCGGATACAGTATCCATGTACTCGGATTTGCATCAACCAGCAGGGAACGATTTGAGGAGCTGGAAAGGGAAACGGAGGATTTGGAGTGTTCATTTTCCTCCGAGGTGACACAGAAGACCCGATACAACGCCATGCTGATCAACCTCATTGCAAGAGAGAGTAAGATATATGAGGGATACTCTCAACAGTATCTCGTCCCGAACGTGGGGATGGAGGGAATGGAGCTTTCTCTGGGGACCAATCCGCGATTTTTCCTCAATATTGTGGAAGACAGCGATGACGATTCCATCAAGACGTCAAAGAAATACCTGTACAATATTATGTTTGAAAGGATTTCAAAATACCTGACAGAGCGTTTTGAAGTCTCGCATTATTCCACTTCAAAAGTAGAGAAGGCCTTTATCATCGAAGGGTTGTCCATTGAGAGAATTGAGTTATTCCTTGAAAAAGTCAGTCAAATAAACAAAATGGCGCCCGGGTTATTCAAAGAATCAATCACCCAGTATTGTGAGAAGCTGGGGTATTACATCAACAACGCTGAAAAAAAGGTCAAACAACTCGGTAATTTTTACGATGAAAACAGCATTGTGGGATTTGTAACGCATGCCTACACGGATGAAGATGAGCTTCACCGGCAGCTGTTAGAGGTTCTGCTGGATGACACAATCCCCACATTGATAGCGATTGTGAAGAAAACGGTTGCCTTTATTGATCAATACCTTGAGAAAAAACTGGCTTAAACGCATGAGGAATGAGAAAAAATCAAGTTGTGCGTCATTGTTGCATTCATGCAGAACTTGAGTAAGCAAATAACTTTCAAACGTAGAATCACAGGTGGTGAGCCCAAATTGTCTCAAAAAAAACACAGTGTTGTCTTTGTCCTGACCCAGGAGATGGCGGATAAAGACCTGAATGATTTGAAAGAACTGATTGATGAGGATGATATGGAATTGAAGGCTGTTGTGAAGAGTTCCAGGGAGATCGAGGCCTTCAAGGAAACACTCTTCTGCTTCTTCATGGAGGAGCATTCACTGATTTACACCTTCGGCGGGATAGGGATGGAGAGTGATGACATCGTCCCCGAAGCAACCTCATCGCTTGTCGACAAAAGACTTCCCGGGCTTGAGGGAGCCATCATGTACAGTCTGATGGAAAAAGGGGCGTATTCGATCATCAACAGAGGCGTCTGCGGGATCTTCCACAACACGGTTGTTATCAACCTTCCGGGAAAACCGGTCCTTATCAGGGAAATTCTGAATACCATAACCCCTTTGATCAAACAGGGGCTGTACAAGATTAAAATAGGTAAGTGAGAATATGGAAACGAAACGATCGAAACGATTCTGGAAAGAAACGCTGCATGCCTATCTCTTTCTTCTCCCTTCCTTCATTGTATTGGGGATATTTGTCTTCTGGCCGATAGGCTACTCTTTTGTGTTGAGCTTTTTCAAATGGGATTTTGCCAATCAGAAGAATCCTTACTTCAACGGGCTTGAGAATTATGCCAAACTCTTCAGGATGGATATGGAACTGCCCTATTCTTTCTGGGAGGCACTGGCCTATTCTGCCGCCTATATCATGACAGCATTGGCGGTTGTCTCATTGGTCAAGGGATTTACATTATCTCAAAAGCACTTCGGTGACAGGAGTTTTGATCCTTTCAGAAAACGAAAATTCGTTTTCATGAGCCTTGTTGCCATTCTCTTTATTCTAACACTTGCTGCGGCGGCCTTTGAATCAATACCGGCGCTGATGGCCATGGTTGCAGCGGGTTTTGTACTGGTCATGATCATGAAAAAGACCATCTCCACAAGCGAGGGAACCGGGATGTGGACATCACTGCTGGTCATTGTAGGTGTTTATATTGCCTTTAAAACCCTGAGTGGTGTGCGGTATGAACTCTTCGACTTTCTTTTGGTGACAAAGGAATCCTCTGTCTTTATTAAGGCAATTTATAACACCCTCTATTACGTCCTGCTGACAACGCCCACCGGGATCGCGATCAGCCTTGGAATCGCCCTTATTCTGAATATGCCCTTGAAGGGGAAGATCTTTTACCGGACATCATTCTTCATACCGTATATCACATCCGTGGTGGCCATCTCGCTGGTCTGGCAGTGGATATTCAACGATGAATACGGTTTGTTGAATTATATGCTGACCCTTCTGGGGGGAGACAAGGTCAATTGGCTCACCGATGAGAAATGGACCATTCCCACAATCGCCATCGTATCCGTCTGGAAGATGGTGGGTTATAACGCGATCATCTTTCTGGCGGGGCTTCAATCCATTGATAAATTCTATTACGAGGCGGCAGAGGTTGACGGTGCCACCAAGTTCCAGCAGTTCAGACATATCACGTGGCCGCTGCTCTCGCCGACGACTTTCTTTGTTTTGATTGTCTCGGTCATTGCCAATTTCAAGGTTTTCACACAGGTCTTCGTGCTTTACAACCAACTGCCCGGACCGTATAACAACAGTGGTATGACAATGGTTTACTACATATTTGACAAATTCTACAGTGAGCAACGGATGGGCGAGGCAAGTGCGGCGGCCTATGTGCTGTTTATGATTATCATGGTCCTGACCTTCTTCCAGTTCCAGGCCGGAAGAAAACGGGTCAAATACACATCCTGAGGGGTTGATCCAGTTGAAAAAGACTTTTTTTAGAGGAATCATCTATCTCATCGTACTCCTTGGCGTTCTGCTCATGCTGATGCCGTTTGCCTGGATGATCATGACCTCTTTCAAACTCAACGGAGAGGTTGAGGCCTGGCCACCACGGTGGACCAGTGATGCCTTTAGCCTGCACAGGGAACTGAACCTCAAACTGGTAAGATCAGAAGGGGTGTCAATTGATTTTTCATCGTTGACAATCGAGGAATTTTTCAATCTCAACACCATCATTCAATCACAGAGTTCTGGAGAAACACCACTGATATACACCATCAACGATGATCCTCCATACAGAGGAGAGTTAATGCTTGACCTGAGTGCAAATGGTAACCGTGTTGACTATACAAAGGAAATGAGTGCAGAGGATGCCGGAAGAATGCAGGATATACTTGATGAGATCTCACCGCTTCCCCCGGAATTAACAGAAACCATTTCAAACATGCAGATGATAGAGGATCCTGTACTGAGATTGAACGCGATTATGAATTATCTGTATTATAAGCCGGACAGTCCACTTTCAAGGCGAAATATAACCGGAGCGCTTGACGAGACCATGGAGGCTGTGAATGCATTCAGAGAAGAAAACAAGGAAAAACTACTCAATCACAGCAGTTTCTCAGAGGACGCCGGAGAGTCAGCTGAAGAAAAGACGAAGAGACTCCGGACAAAGGAATACGCTGAAAGGGTTTTAAACACAATCGATACAAAGATCGGCAGGATGAAGGTTTTCCTGAATGATTTTGAAAAGGGGGAAAGTATTTTAAGCATAGCAGAAATTGCAGAACTGCATTCGAAAATGAACGCTATATTCAGTTTCGGTCCTCCGCCGGTTGATTTCAGGGAAAATGCTGTTCTACGTCTGATCAACAAAAATATCATATTGCCTTTGAACGCCAATATGAACACCGTCCGCCTTGGAAAAGACATTTACAGCTTTTATGAGGCGTTGCAGGTCAGCGAGTTGACTGAGACTCAGCTTGTCATGCGCTTCAAAGACAAAGAGGATGTCAAGCGCGATGTGCTCGAAAAGATAGAGGAGTCCTCTTTTAGTGCACAGGAAAAAGACCTTGTCGAAAAAGTCATTCACAGGAATTTTGAAAAGAGTACCAACCTCCTCTTCAGAGAACTGGATCAAAGATATGAGGACGAGCTGGCCGAAGCCGGTGTTTCAAAAGAAGGCATTGCAACAGCGCTTGCCAGCATTAAGACCATCTCCAACAACCTTGATACAGCCCTCGTTGAAAATACGAACCTCAGGGATGATATAAGAGAAAATCTCAGAAACGGGCAATCAGTCAACAGTATGATCGAAAGCTCACTTCTTCCCGAAACACAGAAAAAGATACTGTTAGATAACATCAACAGGACGCTTTCGATCCTTAAAAATGAAGGTCTCAACGAAGAGACCATTTACAGACTCATCGATCAACGATATGAGATGGATACCTTCTCCAAATACTATACGAATCTCTTTTCAAGAAGCTACTCGGAGATGGCGTTAGTCGAGGCGCCTGAAATTGTGAAGAGTGTGAGATACAAGAACCTTCGTTCTATAGAGGTCGAGCTTGAGGGAATCAACCCCATCTGGTTCTGGGACGAGGAGCCGGCATTGGAAGTTGATTACACCGCCATGCAGATGCTTGCCAATGTCTTTCAGAACTACGTCAACGCCTGGAAGGCTGGTAAATACTTTGGTTATTATTATTTCAACACCGTTTTTGTTGCTTTGGTCACGACACTTCTGGATATCGTCTTTGCCTCAATGGCGGCTTTTGCGTTCTCAAAACTGAAATTCTTCGGGAAAAACTTTATCTTTATGACGTTCCTGGCAACGATGATGGTCCCCGGCGAGGTGCTGCTTGTTCCGAACTACATTACACTCTCAGCCTTCGGCTGGATTGACACCTATCTTGCCCTGATCGTCCCCTGGACGGTGAGTGTCTTTGTCATTTTCCTGATCCGGCAACACTTTATGTCAATTCCCGATGAACTCTACGATGCGGGGAGGATTGACGGTATATCCAAATGGGGCTTTTTGTGGAAGGTCATGGTTCCGCTCTCAAAGCCGGTTATTATAACGGGATCACTGCTCAAATTCATCGGAAGCTGGAATGCCTTCCTCTGGGTCCTGATCGTGACGAAGAGTCCGGAAGTCAGAACCCTGCCGGTCGGTCTTGCGAATTTCCGTTCTGATGTCGGGACCATGTTCAATCAGCTGATGGCAGCCTCCACATTCTCAATGCTGCCGGTTGTCATTCTCTTCCTCTTTGTTCAGAAGTACTTCATACAGGGGATTGCGAGAACGGGATTGAAGTGATGCATGTACAAGTATCAGCATAAACTGGAGGAAAAATTCTCTGAGCTGGCAGGTTCTGCCAGGGAGAAAAAGGGCTGGATCCTGAATCAGGATTTTTTCAGGGATTATCTGTTGAGTGTCAGCGTATTTGATCAAAACGGCAGAAATAGGGGAAAATTCAATCTCTATTACAGCCCGAAAAGAGACCGCTTTAAGTTACAAACCAAGGGGCTGGATCAGCCGGTAGCGGATTTTCTTGAAGAGCTGCTAACCGGAAAAAAAACCCGCTCT
>Ga0102929_1000778_pt1 | contig 18803 bp, 15 predicted proteins | sample SalPonR1_B_D2_MG_FD_78510 | JGI IMG/M metagenome (GOLD analysis project Ga0102929, IMG submission 78510) | Salt pond soil microbial communities from South San Francisco under conditions of wetland restoration - Salt Pond MetaG R1_B_D2_MG | ecosystem: Environmental > Aquatic > Marine > Intertidal... | reverse complement strand
TTCAAAGTCAACTTCATTTCGCCTCGCGATCCAGTTTCCTTTGGCTGGCTTTTGCTTCAACTTCATTTCGCCTCGCGCTGCGCGCTTGCAGGCGACCTGCTTTTCACAAGCGCCTGAAAAGTAAGCACAAACGCTTTTTAGAAGCGGCAGCTGTTCGAGGCGCCGGTCGGAGCGGTCTGGGGTTGGGTGCAAGGCATCGGGCTTCGATCCCGGATCTTCTTGTCCGCGCGGTGTGTTCGTCTTCAGCTTACGGGTGACGACCAGATTCCGGCTTCGATAATTATCGGAGCGGGGTTGTCATGATTGTGCCCGCACTTGTCCGTCGGGGATGCTGAAGCAGGTTCCAGTTTCCGACGATGAGGGAGATTTGGGCCTGCTCTCGAACTGTGTTCTTGTCCGGTGGCGGGCATGATGACGTTATCCGAAATCTCTTGTAGGAGCGGTCTCCCGGCCGCGATCCGGTAAAGCCCTCGGCGCCTGGAGACGCCTCCTACGGAAACATGCAAGGCAGCACCCGGCACGCAACCAAAGGCAGGAAGCGTCCGGCAAGCGGTTCCAGAACCCCAAAGCCGACAGAGCCCCGGAACCCACTCACCGCCCCAAACTGGAACCCTCTTCAGCATCCACCGATGATGACGATGACCTCGTTCGACACGACCCCGCTCCGATAAAGATCGAAGCCGAAATCCTGGCGTCACCCGCAAGCCAGGGCGAACATGACGAACGGACAGAAAGATCTCCAGCCAACGCCGCGATCTAATACTTAACCACCTGTCCCACCAACCCGCAGCGCAACCCTCTGCTGCCTGTAAAAAGCGCTTTTGCCTACTTTTGTCGCGACTGACAAAAGCAGGTCGCCCGCAAGCGCGAAGCGCGGGGCGAAATGATGTTGAATTTGACGTTGAATTCAGCGAACCGCCGCAACCGGCCGGGTGCAGAACACCAGCCGGGCGAAGCCCCAAAGAATCAACGAATGACCCGATAACAAGGCTCGTAAGCCTTGCCCCCCGGCAACTTCATCCGATGCTGCCGGACAAACCGGTCGAGCAACCGGTCAAGCTTATCCATCAGATCGGCCTCGCCATGGATCTCGAACGGACCGTGCTCCCTTATGCGACGAATACCGTCGGACTTGACGTTGCCGGAAACAATCGCTGAAAACACGCGCCTGAGATTGGCGGCGAGTTCATGGCGCGGGAGATCGCGCGCCACGGACATCGCAGCGACGGCTTCGTGCGTCGGATCGAAAGGCCGCTGAAACTGCGGATCGATCTGCAGTTGCCAGTTGAAATAGAACGCGTCCTTGGTTTCGACACGGTAGTCACGTACAGCCTTGAGGCCTTTCTTCATCTCCACCGCCACCGCTTCCGGGTCGTCGATGATGATCTTGTAACGCTCGGCCGCATCGTCACCCAGCGCGTAGCGCACGAACTGGTCGATTTCCTCGAAGTAGTCCGCCGAAGACGCCGGGCCGGTAAAAATAAGCGGAAACGGCATCTCGCTGTTTGCGGGGTTAAGCAGCACGCCAAGCAAAAACAGGATCTCTTCCGCGGTTCCGGCACCGCCGGGGAACACCACGATGCCATGACCCAGCCGGACGAACGCCTCGAGACGCTTCTCGATGTCGGGCAGGATGACCAGCTCGTTGACGATCGGATTCGGCGACTCGGCGGCGATGATGCCGGGCTCGGTAATGCCTACATAACGCCCGGGAAGCGTTCGCTGCTTGGCATGACCGATGGTGGCGCCCTTCATCGGTCCCTTCATGGCGCCCGGCCCGCATCCGGTACCGATATTGCAGCCACGCAGACCGAGCTGGTAGCCGACTTCCTTGGAATAGTCGTACTCGAAATCTGGAATCGAGTGGCCGCCCCAGCAGATCACCAGGCTGGGGTCCTTGTCCGCATCCAGCAGCCGGCCGTTGCGCAGGATCTCGAATACGGTGTTGCTGAGGCCCTCGGAAGATTCCTGGTCGAAATACGGGTTGGGCCGAATCTCGGTATGGAAGTAGACGATGTCGCGGACCACGGCCGATAGAAGTTCGCGAATGCCGTAGATGATCTCGCCGTCGACGAACGCGCAACCCGGCGCATTTTCAAGCTCCAGCCGAATACCTCGATTCACCTGGTTGACGCGAATCGCGAAGTCGCTGTATTGCTCCAGCAGCGCCTCGGCGTCGTCGCCCGCCTCGCCGCTGTTGAGTACCGCCAGCGCGCAGCGCCTGAGCATGTCGCCGACTTCCTCGGTCGCATCCGACAGGCGCGACACTTCTTCGCGCGAAAGAATGTTCAGGCTGCCGGCGGGATAGACCCGGGTCGAGTGGGTCTGGCGTTGGCAGTTGAGCGTGCTCGCGGCTTTTGACATTGGATTCCTGGCGTCTTGGTCGTTTGATCGTTTGGTCGTTTGGTCGTTTGGTCGTTTGGTCTTTTCGAAACGACGAATTGACGAAACGACGAAGCGACCAGCCTTCCGGCTACCGTTTTCCGGAAACCGGAAACCGGAAACCGATAATAGTATGTCCGGGCACCGGAAATGAAAGAAGCCAGCCGGATGGCCGGCTGGCTTCTGGTGATGACCGGACGGTGTCGATGGCGCCGGAGCGCCGCTGCGATCAGAAATCGTAGCGCAGCGTCAGGCGGATTTCGTAGACCGAATTCGAACGGCTGGTGAACGCCGTCGGGTCGTCGTCGAAATCGTTGTAGCGATAGAGACAATCGCTGGCCTGCAGGCAGGTCGTACGCGGCGCATCGCCGGTCAGCGCAGCCGCACCATCGATACCGTTGGCGGCAACGTCTGCAGCAGACACCAGGTCGGCCCGGACGATGCCGGCCTGGCCGAAGAACGGCCCGTTGGTGAACCTGCCCCACTCGCTGTTGAGCAGGTTGGCGAAGTTCTCGATATCCAGAATCAGCTTGAAGCGGTTTTCGCCGACGAAGCGGCCGAGACCCGGAATGCCCGGAAGTTCCTGCTGGAACCGCAGATCCCAGATGTTGTTCCAGCTGTCCACGCTTTCTGAATACGGGTCGTGAATCTTGCCGACCGGTATACCGTTTTCTTCCACGTAACCGAAGAAGCCGGCAACGTCGAACCCGGAACCGTAAACCACGCTCGGATCGTTGACCGGGGTCGGGATGTACAGCGGATTGTTGTCGAACGGATCCTCGCCCAGCCCGGCCCGGCCAAACAGCGCATTGTTGCGACCGATATCAAAAGAGGTACTCCAGACGTCACCCTTGAACAGGCGTCCGAACACGTCGACGCGCGAAGACAGGTTCGAGATGAAGTTACGCTCGTAGCCGAAGTTGAACTTGAACGAGTGCTCCTGCTGGAACGGCGAGGTGCGTGGATCCGGGTTGTTGCGGTCGACCGCGAACAGCGCGCGCCAGTTCGAGATGCCGCGCGAGGAGGTGCCTTCGCTGACAATCTCCGAATCGGTGTAGGCATAGCTGACGTTGAAATCCAGGCCGAAGTCGTAGCGCTTGGCAAGCGCCAGGGTCAGCACGCTGGTTTCGGCGCCGTCGTTGTTGGTCAGGCGGGTCAGGTTCGGGATTCCAAGATCGTTCAGGTCGGCATAGATCGGGCGCCCGTCCGGTGCAACGCCCGTGGGCAGTGAATCAGACAGTTCGGTCTGGGCAATGTTGACCCAGTTGAAGCCGTCCTTGGCCCGCGTGTACAGATACTGGGCCGAGAATACGTAATTGTCACCCAGATCCATGCCGCCGAATTTGGCGTCAAAACCCTGCTGGAAGCGCAACGAGGCCTTCCAGTCCGACGGGGTATCGAAGTCTTCGCCGATATAGTCGATCGGCTGCGCGACGCCCGTGGCTACGGCGTCGAGAAGCTCCTGCGGCACCTGCGTCAGGTCGACCTGGCCCGGCATGAAGGCGAATTCGCCGAAGGTCGGCAGCTGGAAGGCATTGGACACCCAGACTTCCGGGTTTCCGCCGGAGAACAGCCCGACGCCGCCGGTGATGCTGGTGCGAGACGCCGGCGTCCACAGGAAGCTGACGCGCGGCAAGAACAGGTCGTTGCCGTCCAGGTTGTTGTCGGTACGCACACCGTAGGTATCGAACACCGGCTGGCTGAACACCGGCTTGTCGTCCTGCTCGAAGCGCTCGTAGCGCAGTCCGTAGCTCAGCTCGAAGTCCGGCGTGATCGCCCAGCTATCCTGGAGGAACAGCGCGATCCGGTCGTAGCCCCACTTGGCTGCACCATCGTTGGCATTGTTCGAAGGCACGTTGACGTAGAACACGCCCAGCGGATTGTTGTTGATCAGTTGATCGGCGGTCTCGAAGATGAAGTCGCCCTGCGAGAACGGTACGAACAGGTTGAACAGTTCGTACTGATCGATCTCGGTACCGAAGGTCAGCACGTGATCGCCGGCAACGTATTCGCCGGAAGCCAGAATTTCCAGCCGCTCGTCGTCGAATTCGTTGGCGTGACGGAAATTGTCGCAGCCGGCGACAAAGTCAACACCCTCTGTCAGCAGGCCTTCCAGCGGCGTGCCCGCGAGGTTGCCCGGGAAATCGTCTTCGAAATCCAGAGAAATCTGGCCGATGCCGGGACCGGCACGACAGTTCTGGCCGCGGGTGAATTCGGTGTAGTTGACGCGCAGGTTGGTCGAGAAATTGTTGGTCCAGTCCGAGAAAAGCTGGGCGGTGTAGGCCTCGATTTCCAGCGGCGTGTCGTACCAGGCCGAGGTGAACTCGTCGGCGCCGACGCTGACATCGGATTCTTCGGTGTTCTGGTAAGTGAACGAAAGGCGGTGGTCGAGATTGACGTTCCAGTCAAGCTTGACCAGCGTGCGCTCGGACGTTTCGGGGACATTCGCCACATCGGGGCGGGTGCCCGGATCGAAGCCGTAGGTGGACTGGATGATATCCCGAACCGCGTCGAAGAACCCCGGCTGAATGCCATTCTGCTCATCGAAGTTGGTGAAATCGACCGGTGCGGCGTTCTCGTACTCATCGTAGGAGACGAAGAAGAACAGCTTGTCCTTGATGATCGGGCCACCCAGGGTGAAGCCGTATTCTTTTTCTTCGAAATCACCCGCGTCGAAATCTGCGCCGTTGAAACCGTCGCCGAATTTGTCGCCGACGAAGCTGTCGTCCTTGTAGGCGTAGAAGACCGAACCGTCGAATTCATTGGTGCCCGACTTGGTTACCACGTTGACCGAGCCACCGACGAAATCCGAGGCCAGGACCGAATAATCGGCCACCGCCAGGGTGGCGGATTCAACCGCGTCGAGGTTGATCGGCGAACGCGAGGTGGCGTATGTACCGTCGCTCAGGCCGAAGTTATCGGTCTGGGTAGCGCCGTCGATCGAAAACGTGTTGAAGCGCGGGTTCACGCCGGCCACGGAAAGCAGGCCTTCACCATCGGACTGGGCCAGCGGGTCGCGCAACAGCGTCTTGATGACGTCGCGGTCGATCGCCGGCTGTTCGGCGATATCGGTCGCACTGAAGGATGAACCCACGCCGTCATTCAGGTCGCCCAGCACAGATCGCTGAGCCGTGACCGTTACGACATCCGTGGTCTCGCCGGCGGGTTCGACGCTGATCGCCAGCGGGTTTTGCGAACCCGGCTGCAGGAATATGCCGTCCCGCACGACGGTCTGGTAATCGGCGGCGGTCACCCGGATTTCGTAGGGCCCGCCAACGCGCAAACCGCTCGCAAAGAATTGACCGGTGCCCCCCGTCTCGCTTCGCGCCACCGTTCCGGAAGGCACGTGCCTGATGCTCACCTCTGCTCCCGCGACGGGATTGCCGTCGACGGAAACGACTTGACCGCGGATGCTGGACGAGGTCTCCTGCGCCATAACGGCTTGGCCGGAAAGGCCGCATGCCATTACCAGCAGCGCCAGCAACGGCAGCGCCCGCGCGGCGCGGGCCAGTTCAACGATTTTCATGTGCACTTACTCCCAAAATATGTGACTTGGTGGACTCTTGACAAAGCGTTCAGACGAACGAAAAACTCACGCAAGAACCGATTCAGGTTCCTGGAAGCGCGAACAGAAGGTTAGCTATCCCTGATGACAGACTCGTTAAAACTTTATGCAAATTTAACAGAAACGACCCTGCGATGGGACGATTTGACCGGCCTGTCGACCGATTTTTCGGCGTGCATTCGATTTGCTGCCCCAAACTCCCCGATCTTGTTGTCAAGCAAAGCGATCTGCAGTACAATTGCCGGCTTGATTTCGGGGTGTAGCTCAGCCTGGTAGAGCACTGTCTTCGGGAGGCAGGGGCCGGAGGTTCGAATCCTCTCACCCCGACCACCATTTCCCTGCGACGGGATTCCGGTGGTCGTCGATTCGCGTCATCCCGGGGCGCGTCAGGGCTGGAATTCTCAAGCCCTTGAAAATCCTCAATTATCTTTTGAAATTCGAGACGCGCTCGGCCGGTCAGCGCGAGCGCGTCAGATTATCGGGCGTCTCGGCATGCACGACGACATCGTCTTCTATCCTGATTCCGCCATACGGGGCAAGCGTCTCGATTGATCTCCAGTCGATGCGCCCCGAGATCGGCCGCTCCTTCAGCTCCGCCAGCAGACTGGGGATGAAGTAGAGCCCCGGCTCCACCGTCACCACGTTGCCGGTCGCAAGCTCGCGCGTCAGCCGCAGCATCGGATATTCGGACGGCGGCGGCAGCGGACTGCCGTCGGGCGCCAACTGTCCGGCCACATCGTGCACCTGCACGCCCAGAAAATGCCCCAGCCCGTGCGGCAGGAAGGTCGATGTCACCCCCGCTTCGAGCATGGCATCTATCTCCATGTCGCAGATGCCGGACTGGCGCAGGATTTCGGCCACGCCCCGGTGCGCCTCGCGGTGCAGGTCCACGTAGCTGCGTTCGGCCTGCATGCGCCCGGCCAGACGCTGCTGCAACGCGTCCATTTCCCGGATCAGGCTGGAGAACAGGCCGTCGTCGGCACTGTAAGTCCGGGTAATGTCCGCGGCATAACCGTGGCAATCCGCGCCGGCGTCGATCAGAAAACTCCTCGACTGGCGCGGCGGCGATACCTCCCGGTACTGGTAATGCAGAATTGCGCAGTGCTCGTTCAGACCGACGATGCTGTTATACGGCAGCGTATTGGGCTCATGACCCGCGGCTTTCAGGTAGGCCAGGTGGATCTCGAGCTCGGACGCGCCGGAGGCGAAGGCCCGGGCAGCCGCCTCGTGCCCGCGCATGGCAATGCGATTGGCGGTACGTATGCACTCTATCTGCCAGTCGGTCTTGACCGTGCGCATTTCGTCCAGCCGGCCGAGCAACTCGGTCGGGTTCAGGTCGGCGTGCCGCCCCAGCGTCCCGAAATCGACGGGATCGCCGATCAGCGCGGTGGCCGTCGGGGCTTCCAGTACCGGCTGCCAGGCATCGGGCCCGGTAACGATCTCGATATCGTAATGATCGGCCCACCACGAAGCCGGCGACTCGGGCGGCGCGTGCCAGAAATCGTCCGGCAGCACCAGCCACAACGTCGGCCGTGAGCCAGGCTGAATCTCGAGCAGACAATCGGCATTCTGCGGCAGCGGCAGCCAGGCCACAAAATGCGGATGAGCCCGGAACGGCGGGTGGTAATCGTCCTGGAAGCGGGGATGAGAGCGGCCGGAGTGCAGCAGCAGGCGGTCGTAGCCGGCGCGTGCCAGCGCACGCTCGGTGTTGTCCGTCAGGGTTGAGACATGTTGGCGATAGAGCGAATCGCGTTGCTCGGGCCGGGGCATTTCGGTCATGAATTCGATCTCGATCCGGTAGACTTCAGGAAAAGAATTCTAGCCTACAGCGTCGGCGCTGTTTTCATGCACCGGCCGGGCCCTCTTCCACCTACAGAAATCCGGCAATCGACCATGACGCTGCAGCTCTACAACACGCTGACCCGATCGAAACAACCGTTCGAGCCGCTGGACCCTGCTCGCGTGACGATGTACGCCTGCGGCCCGACGGTCTACAACTACGCACACATCGGCAACGCACGTCCGGCAGTGATCTTCGATCTTCTTTATCGCTTGCTGCAGACCCGCTACCCCAACGTGATCTACGCCCGGAACATCACCGACGTGGACGACAAGATCAACGCCGCGGCAGCCGAGCAAGGCATAGCGATCGGCGTCATCACCCGCCGATTCACCGAGGCCTACCACGCCGACATGGCGGCACTCGGCGTTGGTCGTCCGACACTCGAACCACGCGCCACCGAACATATCGGCGAGATCGTCGCGATGATCGAGCGGCTGATCGCGTCCGAACATGCCTACGAGGCCGAGCAGCACGTGCTGTTCGACGTCGACACCTTCGAAAGCTACGGCCGGCTTTCGGGCCGGGACCGCCGCGAGATGATCGCCGGGGCCCGCGTCGAGGTCGCGCCCTACAAGCGCAATCCGGGCGATTTCGTGCTCTGGAAGCCGTCCGACGAAAGCCAGCCGGGCTGGGACAGCCCGTGGGGCCGCGGCCGGCCGGGGTGGCATATCGAATGCTCGGCGATGAGCGCCGCGCACCTGGGCGAAGTGATCGACATTCACGCCGGCGGCCAGGATCTGGTGTTCCCGCACCACGAAAACGAGATCGCGCAGAGCTGCTGCGCGCACGGCTCGAAGCTGTTCGCCCGTTACTGGCTGCACAACGGCTTCGTCACCGTCGAGAAGCGCAAGATGTCCAAGAGCCTGGGCAATACGCTGGTGGTGCACGAACTGCTCAGACACTGGCCCGGTGAGGCGATGCGATACCTGCTGCTTTCGGCCCACTATCGCCAGCCGCTGGACTGGTCGGAAAACGCCCTGCGCCAGGCCGTGACCACGCTGGACCGCCTATATCGCGTGCTCGAAGACCATCCGGTTGAGCAGGCAACCGAGCCTGCCGCGACAGTTGTCGATGCGCTCGACGACGACATCAACACGCCGGCGGCGCTTGCAGCGTTGAATGCCCTGGCGCGTGAACTCGGTCAGTGCGAAGACGCCGGTCAAAGCACTCGCCTGGCCGGGGAATTGCGGGCGTCGGGGGAATTGCTGGGATTGTTGCAGCAGCCGGCCCAATGGTCGGAACAGCGCCAGGCCGACGCCGGCCTCGATCCGGACCACATCGATCAACTGGTCGCCCGGCGGACCCAGGCGAGACAGCAGCGCGATTTCGCCGAGGCCGACCGGCTGCGCGACGAGTTGGACACCATGGGGGTTGAGCTGGAAGATTCGCCGGACGGCACCCGGTGGCGCGTCAAGGCTCGGGAAAGCGGATCCCACAGCGAGGCTTGAATCAAATGCCTTCGGAAAGGTGAATAAAGAGATGACCATAGACGAGGTGCAGGACGAGATCATCGACGAGTTCTCGCTGTTCGACGACTGGCTGGATCGGTACCAGTACATCATAGATCTGGGGCGCAAGCTCGAGCCGCTGACGCCCGAGGAAATGCGCGACGACGCGCTGCTCGCCGGCTGTCAGTCGAGCGTGTGGCTGCACGCCTCCGGGGATGCGGACTGCCTGGAGTTTCGTGCCAACAGCGACGCAGCAATCGTCTCCGGGCTCATCTATCTGCTGCTGCGGGTCTACTCGGGCCGCTCGGCACGCGAAATCCTCGAGGCGAGGCCGCGATTCGTTGAAGAACTGGGCCTGAGCGAACACCTCTCCCCCACCCGTGCCAACGGCCTCAGCGCGATGCTGGGCGCGGTCCGTGAAAGCGCGGACCGGGCACTGCAATGACGTCGGACGGCAAAACGACCGAAAAAATGGCGGGCGGCACGAGCACCGCAAGACCGGCAGCGGCTTTATCGTGAAGTCATCGGGCCGACCGGCAGGCAGAAAGCGGCCGTTCTGGGACCAGGTCAACAACAATCTGGTCGCGCTTATCAGCCTGATGCTGGCCATCACGTCGCTGGGCTACAACACCTGGCGCAACGAGAAAACCGAGATGCAGCGCAACTGGCGCCAGGCCTCGTTCCAGATCCTGGTCGAAGTGGGCGAACTGAATCAGATCATTCTGATGCGCCGTTACTTTCCCGAAGCAACTCAAATCGAGGAGAATCAATCCGGCGAAGTGCGGGGGGCACACAGCTGGGTCTCCGGTTGGGGCAAAGCCACCATGATCCGCGACCTGGCGACCGTCATGCCCGAACCCATGCCAAAGGCGGGTCAACGACTGTTCGAAGCCTGGCAGGAGCACGCGGACGATCTTGACAACTCCGACAACGAGACAGCGCGCGAGACGGCATCGAGCGAGCTTCTGGACGCCGTCGAATATTTGCGCAACTCGACCGTGGAACTGATTGGCGACCTAAGCTGAAATCCTAGGGAACCCCGGCACTCGCTGGTGGCAGCGAACCGTGTCCTGAAAAAAAAGACCCGCCAGCGGCGGGTCTTTTGGTGCGCGATCCGAAATCCGGGTCAATTGCGCCGATTCAGGATGGAGAGCACGACACGTCGATTCTGCTGACGGTTTTCGGGGCTATCGTTCGGCACCTTGGGCCGCGTTTCGCCGTACCCGACCACGCGCAGACGATCGCGCGAAACACCGTTCTGCACCAGGTAGTCGGCGACCGACTGGCCGCGTCGAATCGAAAGATCCTGATTGTATTCGTTGGTGCCTATGCTGTCGGTATGGCCTGCGACCTCGATCAGGATGATGTCGTCGCGAGGGGCAAGGATGTCAGACGCGCGATCGAGCTCGGCACGGGCTTCGGGGCGCAGCGCCGAAGAATCGAAGTCGAACAGTACCGTGCTGTCGAACTCGAACATCACTTCAGGCTCCGGCTGCGGGCGCGGAGCGGGCGGGGGCGGAGCAGGACGCACCGGCTCGCTGGGCGGCGCCGCGGGCGCAGGCTGCGGCGGGCGCGGCGGCTCGCCGAACGAGAAGCCCAGCCCGATCGATGCGATCATGTCGCCAAAACCATGGCTCGTGTTGCGGGTTTCCCGGTCGTTATCGTAGCGGCCTTCCAGCTGGGTCCTGAGGCGTACGTTCTCGCCGAGCTTCGACTGGATGCCCAGGCCCCAGGAGATATACATGTCGCGGCCTTCGTCGAAGGCATTGTTATGTTCCTGGATGCCCAGACCCACGAGCCCGTAGGGTCGATGCCGATCACCCATGTCGCCGAAATGATAGCGACCGGTCAAACCGTAGCCGAATATATCGAAGTCCCGATCAAAACCGATTGGGACGTCGAATCCGATACGCGCCAGTTCATCGCGCTCGAAGTCGGTTGAATACGAGTCGATCTGCAGGTCCAGACTGAAATTCTGACTGAAGAAACGGCCGAAATAGGCACCGAAATACGCCGTTTTCGATCCGGTCAGACGGTCGTCACCCGGGCGCGCGATTCCTCCCATGACACCGGTATACCAGCGATCGTCGAGCACGACGTCTTCGGTCTGGGCCGAAACGATGGTGGATCCCAGGACTAGGCCTGCCAACAGGATGCGCTTCATGCTGATGCTCCAATTGAATTTGAAACTACGGTTATATGGATCAAAATGATACCTGATCGACAGCGGAACGCAAACAAAGCCTGCTTCCAGCAGCTCGAGCAGTATTTAGCGACTGTCCTTCATCTGCTTCTGCTTGAGTTCCCAGCGCTCTTGAGCGTCCAGGCAAAGCGTCGCGATGGGACGTGCTTCCAGGCGCGCCAGTCCGATTTCTTCACCGGTCTCTTCGCAATAGCCATAGCTGCCGTCTTCCACGCGCGACAATGCCTGGTCGATCTTGCCCAGCAGCTTGCGGTAGCGGTCGCGGGTGCGGAGCTCCAGACTGTTTTCGGTCTCTCTGGACGCCCGCTCGGCCTCGTCGCCGACGTCACGAACTTCGCCCCGAAGGTTGTTGATCGTCTCCTGAGACTCCTCGATGAGATCCTGACGCCAGTTGAGAAGCTTCTGGCGGAAATATTCCAGCTGCTTCGGGTTCATGTATTCTTCCTTCTCCGAAGGCCGGTAATTCTTAGGCAGCTTTACTTCTTTCTTTGTCATGTGTCGGATGCCCTCAAGACTCGCGTCGTAGCCAACAAGATGGTGGGAAGCCGGCGATTATATACCGCGTTCGGGGAGTAGAATCAACCATCGTGCAATCCTTTCTTATCAAAAGCATCCACGTTTATCGTCGGCTGCTCTCTCCGGTGATCGGCCAGCAATGTCGATTCACGCCAACCTGCTCGCGCTACGCGGAGCAGGCCATCGAGCTTTACGGTCCCGGACGGGGCAGCTGGATGGCGGCCAAACGCATCCTGCGCTGCAACCCGCTGTGCGACGGCGGTCACGATCCGGTGCCCGGCAATGAGGACCTTTGCCGGATGGACGGGCACCCCCAGGACGATCAGCTCGGACAAGAAGATCAGCTCGGATGAAATGGCTCGCCCGGCGCCTGGATCATCTGGGGAGCGCCACCGCCGGGGGCGCAGGCGGGCTGGGCTTTTCACAAGCGCCGGCGTTCACCCATGCATACCTGCAGCGCCTGGGCGGCCATATCGACGAAGCGCGGCGAACCATAGACAAGCTGGCGACCGGGGACATCCTGCCCTGGCTGGGTGGAGAAAGCCGCGAGCAGGCCGTCGCCGAACTGTCGCTTCGACTGTCCGAACTCGAGCGTTTCCAGCAGGTGCTTCTGGATTCGCCTGCCCTGTTGCGGCCACTCACGCTGATGCGTCACGCCGACTGGTCGATTGCACGCGGCGCGGCAGAAGCCTTCGTTCCGGCGATACCCGTAGATCCCGCCTCGATTGTCTGGACACTGACCGGCGTCATCCTGGCGGCGCTGGCCTGGGATGCAACCAAGATTCCGTTCTGGGCGGCCGGCAAGATGCGTGCGCGGCGCGCTGCCGCTACATCGCAACAATCACCGAAACCCCGGCAAAAGTCAGGCAAACGCCGCCAACCCGCCGAAGACTCATCGGCTCCTTGAGCACCCACCAGGCAAACAGCACGATAAATGCTGCGGCCGTTTCGTTGAGCACCGACGCCACCGAAGCCGGCGCAAGTCTATATCCGCCCAGCCACAGCAGCATCGCGAGATAGCTGGCCAGGAAACTGGCGAATACGATCGTCCCCCAGGGCTGCGGGCTTCGATAGCGGGCAATCACTTCAGACCAGCTTCGGGTCACCAGTACGAACGCGAGCATGGCCAGCGTGCCGGCCGCGAGGCGCAGCCCCGCCGTGGCGAAGAAGTGGTCACCCTCGAGCACCGGCTTGACCATGACGATGCCGACCGCCATCATCATCACTGCACCGGCCCCGTAGAACATGCCCAGGCGAAGTGCGCGCGGCGAGACATCCATCCGGTTGCTGCGCCAGGTCACCAGCAGGATGCCGGCCAGGACCAGGGAAAAGCCTGCCAGCTGCCAACCCCGCAGCAGCTCGCCGAGATACAGCGACGACAACAGCACCACGAAAGGACTGTACAGGCTTGCGACCACCCCGGTTCGAGCGGCGCCCATCAGGTTCAGCGCGCGCAGGTACCAGGTGTCGGCCACTGCAATCCCGATAATCCCCGAGGCGCACACGATCAGCCATTCCCTGCCCGAAAACGCCGGGAGCGCATCGCTCTCGACCGCCAGCACGGTCAACCCCATCAGCACGACGCCAAGCAGGTTCTTGAAAAGATTCAGCTCGAAGGCCGGCAGGGTTTCGCCCGAGCGCCGGAACAGCACCACGGCAAGTGCCCAGACGGCAGCGCAGGCAATCGAGAAGAATTCGCCCACTGTGCTTCTAGTCGACGGATGGGCCGCCGGCCCGAGCGCGCAGCGCGAACCACCACGGCGCCAGCATCAGCATCGCGATGACCAGCTTCACGCCGTAATCGCCGATCGCAAGCGTCACCCACGGCATGCCGGTGGCGTAGAACGCCAGCGCAAAGAAAAGCGCCGTATCGACCGCCGAACCCACAACCGACGAAAACAGCGGCGGCTGCCACCAGGCCCGGCGGCGCAGCCGGTCGAACACCTTGATGTCGAGCATCTGCGAGACCAGGAACGCGGTGCCCGAAGCCAGCGCGATTCGCGGTCCGGCGAGAAACGCCGATACCACCACGGCCAGCGCGAATCCGAACCAGACCACCTTGCGCGCCATAACAGGGCCCTTGAATCGGTTCGTCAGATCGGTAATGAAATAGCTCACCGGGTAGGTCAATGCCCCCCAGGTCAGCCAGTTGTTGATCGGGTACTGGACCAGCCAGTTGGCGCTGGCCACGATAACCATCATGGCCAGCACCATCGTTACGGTCAGTCGCATGCACGGGGCTCCGGAGCCATTTCCGTCACGGGGCCAGATCCTCTGAAGCCGCCGAACGCGTGCCCGGAAGCGGGCAATTGCTTTCGGGCCGGTAGGAGAAGACCACGGCGCGCTTGCGCCGCTCGGTCAGATTGCTTCCGGCCGCGTGCAGCAGGGCCGCGTGGAAAAACAGGACGTCGCCGGGCTGCAGTTCCACCTGAACAGCACTGTCGATCCAGGCACGGTTGGCCTGGTGGTCGGTGCGGAAGAACCGATTCGAATCAAAGGCCCGAGTGTCGAACACCGCGTAATGGGACCCGGGAATCAGACGCATGCCGCCGTTGTCGCAGGCCTCGCTATCCAGCGCCGTCCAGGCATTGACCAGCTGCGGACGCTCGAACGACCAGTACCGGATATCCTGGTGCCAGCCGGTAGCGCTGGAATAGTCGGGGTGTTTGGTCATGATGCAATTGTGATGCGCTCGCACCACGCGGATATCCTGCGTCTGCAGCAATGCCCTGATCCAGCCCGTAACCTCGCTGCAACAGGCCCAGTCCGCGAAATCCGAACCGCGACCCAGCGCATCGAGCAGGCGGCGCACGGTCAGCCCCCCGGGTGCATCGCGATCCGGCGGTGCGCCAGGGTACGCCACATCCGCCTCGTACTCGACCGGCCCCAGGGCTGCGGCCAGATCGCGCTCCACCGAAACCCGCATCCGCTGCAGCTGCGCGGGGGGACACAGACCTGGAACGACGACGAAACCGTCGCGCTCGAATACCGCTTGCGCGGCTGACATATCGGCAGTAATCTCGGGCATAACGTGTTCTTCGATGACTTTTCGTCGACATTGACCGGTGCGAGCGGCTTGTCGACGAAAATGTGCCTGTACAGGTGGTCGAGAGACACTACACTACAAACAACGATTTTAGCACCCCGGACTTATGTCGATCCCGGTTCTCATCCTGATTGCGCTGCTCGTTCTCGTTGGCCTCTGGGCCTTCTGGCCCGCCCCGCTGGCCCGGCTGTTTCGCGCACTGGACCGGCGTGGCGGCCGGCTGAAGTCCTGCCGCGTCGAAGCCGGCGGAGTCGATTGGCACGTTCTTGAAGGCGGCCACGGTGAAACCCTGGTGCTGCTGCACGGGTTCAACGCAGACGCCGACCACTTCAACCGTGTCGCCCGACACCTGACCGGTCACTTCCGGATTCTCGCACCTGACCTGCCCGGGTTCGGCGAGACCCGCTGTCCGAACGCGATCGACTACCGAATCGAGGCCCAGGCCGAATCGGTGGTCACGTGGATGGACCGCGTCGGTATCCAGCGCTGCTATCTCGGCGGCAGTTCCATGGGCGGCTACATTGCATGCGCGATCGCCGCGCGCCACCCGGACCGAATCCGGGCGCTCTGGCTGATCGCTCCGGGTGGCGTGGAGAGCGTGGCGCTCTCGCCGCTTTTCCAGGAAATCGCCGAAGAACGACACAATCCTCTGGTGATTCGCGACCGGGCCGATTTTCGTCGGCTGATCGATTTCTGCTTCGTTCATCCACCCTGGATCCCATCCCCGCTGGCTCGCTTCCTGGCCGACCGTTCGGCTGGGCGGGCAGTCGACCACCAGCGGGCATTCGACGCAATTCGGTTCGATTCGACGCCGGCCGAGAAGTTGGCCCGCGGCCTGGATGTACCGGCATTGATCGTCTGGGGCAGATCCGATCAGATCCTGAATCCTGCGGGTGCTCCGGTACTTCAGGGATGCATGACCCATGCAGAAACCCTGATGCTGCCGGATACCGGTCACCTGCCCATGCTCGAAAATCCGCGCACGGTCGCCGAATGCTGGATCAGCTACACCGAACGGCTGGCCAGAGCCGACGGCCCCGAGCCCGCCAAACGAGAGGTTGATAGTTCGCCGCAATCGGCGTCGTGACGGCATAACCACGGCGTGGTCTGCGCGGCCCGAAATCGCGCTGCTCCACCCATCCGCGCGAATGGGTCGGTCGGATGGCCGCATGGCGTCGGCCACACCTCCCCGGTCACGATTCCCGTGGAAACGCGCCCTTGGGCTACAATCAAAGTCCAGTCACAGCGTTCAGGAAGGGCATGGCCTTATCGCGCATTCCACCGGCAGATCTGCGCTGGCGCGTCGACCCTCGCACTCTGACCGACGACGAAGCCTCGCGGAACGCACATTCCGGGACGCTCGACCGTCTGGTGAGCTCGCTCAGGCAGGCGGTGGCCGACAACTCTCCGGCTCGTGGACACATCTTCGTTCGGGGACATGCCGCCAGCGACCGTAGCCTGCTGCTGAAATCCGGCCTCGAGGCCATCAGGCCGCCGGCCCGTGAGCATCACGACTACTGCCTGGTGCACAATTTTGTTTATCCCGATCGCCCCCGGCTGCTGCGTCTGCCGGCCGGGAGCGGCAGAAAATTTCGCGCCGGACTGGGCGAGATAAGCCGTTTCATTCGAGACCAGCTCGAATCGGCGCTGGAAGCCCGCCCGATCCGCAACCGTCTCCAGGCGCTCTCGGACCGTTCCGACGCTGAAATGCGTCGCCTGACCCGGCCGCTGGAGAAGAAGCTCAAGCCGCACGGCCTTGTGCTTGTGCGCGAAGAAGTCGGACAACTGGTTCGGCTGACCGTGCACGTGCAGCAGACCGGACGGGTCATCACCCAGGACGACCTGGCCAATCTGGTCGCCAAGGGTCAGGTCAGTCCCGAGGAATTCGAGCAGATCCGGGCTGTGATACGCGACTCACAGCCGCAAATCCGCAAACTCACCGAAGCGATCAACAAGACCTGGAACCACGCCCACCAGCTTCGTGGCCGGCTGCTTCGGGCCGAGACCCGGCGGCTACTGGCCGACCTCGTGCAGCCGATGCTTCGCCAGTTCGATGATCCGGGCGTCAAGGAGCACGTCGAGGCCATTATCGGAGACGTGCTCGAAAAGCGCGTCGATACCCCAACCGGACACCTGGCCGATCCGGAATTGCTTTACAGCGTCAACCTCGTCCACGCCGCCGTAGACCATGGGCTGAACGTGGTCCACGAGCATGCGCCGACGCCGCGCAATCTGGGCGGCACGATCGATCCCTCCTGGTTGGAGAATCGGCGCTCGGTCGCTTCTTTCCTTGGTGTTCGCGGTGGCAGCCTGCTGACCGCCAACAGCGGATTTCTGGTTATCGACGCTGAAGACCTGCTGGAGCATCCCCGCAGCATCGCACTGCTGCGCAACGCGCTCACCAACGGCATGATCGGCATCGAGCCACCGCCCAATAATGCCTCGTCGCCGGCGGTTTCGCTGCGGCCGGAACCGATTCCGATCGATGCGCGCCTGATTCTGTGCGGCACCCAGCGACACTGGCAGCGACTGCAGCAGGACTTTTCCGAGTTCGTCGGGTTGTTTGCCGCCCCGATAGACATTCCGGACTCGATCCCGCGCGATGCCGCGGGCGTCGGATGGATTGCGGCAAGACTGCGCGATGCCGCCGAGCGCGTCCACTCCGCCCCGATCAGCGATGAAGCCATTGCGGCGCTGGTAGAGCAGGCAGCCCGCATGGGCGGACGCCATCGCCTTTCGACGCGCATGGGCGACCTGCTGACCGTGCTGCGCACGGCCGCGGTATTGGCCGGCACGCCGGAAAACGACCACGTGTCGGCCGTTCATGTACACGAGGCGATCGACCGGATGCGTCCGCTCCGTCCGGTCAATTCAAACCCACGTTTCGAAACGTCGGGGTTCCCGGCCCGTCAGCATCAGCTGGGACAGGTTCACGTCTGCGGCCTGGAGCGCGACGGCGACCGGAATTACGGTCAGATGATCCGTGTCCAGGCCAGCCTGGCGCATGCTCCGGACACCCGCATCGCCTTCGAAGGTGCGGATCAGGCACCCGAATCGGAAATCAGCATCAGGATCGAAAGTGCGCTGGCCCACTCGATGCGCATGAACCAGTCGATCGGACTACACGCGCTCATCAGTTGCGGTGGGACGTCGACCGGAAATCCGCCGCGAGCAGGCGGGACACTTATCCTCGGCTCGGTCCTGGCGCTTGTGAGTCGTTTGTCCGATATCCCGCTGCGACAGGATCTGGTGGTGATCGGCAGCCTGGACAGTGACTGTCGACTCACTCCGCTGGACGGGATCAACGCCCGGATCGAGGACTGCTTCCAGATCGCGCAGCAGAATCAGGCCACCGGCAGCCCGGGCGTCATCATCCCGACAATGCAGCGCGAAGAACTGATGCTTAGGCCCGAACTGATCCAGGCCGTGCGCAACGACCTGTTCCAGGTCTATGCCGCGGGGAACCTCAGTCAGGTACTGGAAATGCTCACCGGCGCCAACCCCGGTCACTGGCGAGACGGCAAGTTCACCGCCGACAGCATGTTCGACCGGGCACGCAAGCGCCTCACAGCCAGCTGATCGGCGCGTCTCCAGAGGACCGTTTCTCCGGCCGTTGATCAAAGCCCGCTCCCACTTGTTGCATCCCGGAAAAACAGGGTATAATTGCGCGCTTGATTAGCGGTGATCGGGGCTTTTGCACAAAGCCCGCCTTCGGCAGCCTTGCGGCTGTGCATTCTTCGAGGAGGGGGTTTTCTGGAAAAGCCCGGTCGCCAGACACCACGCAACATCAGTTTGCCATC
>Ga0102929_1000777_pt1 | contig 18804 bp, 18 predicted proteins | sample SalPonR1_B_D2_MG_FD_78510 | JGI IMG/M metagenome (GOLD analysis project Ga0102929, IMG submission 78510) | Salt pond soil microbial communities from South San Francisco under conditions of wetland restoration - Salt Pond MetaG R1_B_D2_MG | ecosystem: Environmental > Aquatic > Marine > Intertidal... | reverse complement strand
GGCTGATGCCCGGCCGGTCTGGTGTGATGGGCGGGAAGATGCGCGGTGGAGTCGGGTCGTTGATCTCGGTGGTCGCGTGGAGCGGCACCTTGAAGGCGATGTCCTCCTCGGTGCAGCCGTAGCAGGGATGCCCGATCCCGATCGGCCACGCGTCCGGCACGTCGTTGAAGTGCTGGACGGAGCAGTTCGCGTAGGTCGAGGGGCCCTTGCAGCCGAGCTCGTAGAGGCACCAGCCGAGACGGTGGCCGGCGTCGCCGTACCGCTGCGCGAACCGCCCGGCGTCGAAGTGGGCCCGACGCGGGCAGTGCTCGTGGATGGTACGACCGTACGCGAAGGTGGGCCGTCCCTTCTCGTCGAGTTCCGGAAGCGTCCCGAGTGTCGCGTACTGGAGGACCGTGCCCAGGAAGTTGTAGGGATTCGGCGGGCAGCCCGGGATCGTCACGACCGGCCGGTCGGTGATGATCTCGTTGAGCCCGACGGCGCCGGTCGGGTTCGGTGGCGACGACGGAATCCCGCCCCAGGCGGAGCAGGAGCCGATCGCGATGAGGGCGGCCGCGTTCGGCGCCGTCTCCTCGATGATCTCGAGGGCCGTCTTGCCCCCGATCATGCAGTAGATGCCGTTGTCCGCGGTCGGGATCGACCCGTCCACCACCATGATGTACTCGCCCGCGTACTCCTCGATGGCGGCCATTCGGGCGGCTTCGGCCTGGTGGCCCGCCGCGGCGAGCAGCGTCTCGTGGTAGGCGAGGTTGATGAGGTCGAGAAGCAGTTCGTCCAGCTGGGGAGAGGAGGTGCGGAGCAGTGTCTCCGTGCACCCGGTGCACTCCTGGAAGGACAGCCAGATGACCGTCGGCTTCCGGCCCGCCTCGACCTCCTGGACCATTCGGGCGGCGAGTTCGGAGGGCATCCCGACCGCGGCCGCGGCCAGCAGACACGCGCTCTTGAGGAAGTCCCGTCGTGCGATTCCCTCGTACTCGTGGGAACGGCTGCGTGCGAGCAGGTCGAGCATGATGCTTCTCCTTCGGGGCCGTCGCCCCGGCGTGCAGAGCTGAGACGTCCCATTCAGAATGCGCGTGGGCCCCGTCCCGGCGATGTGGGAGTTTTCACCTCACGAAGCGTGGGAAAACCCCCGAAGCTTTAACGATCCAGGGCGTGAATCGGTCGCCACTTCAAAGGATGCGATTCGACGGGACTTCGTCCGGGAACGCATCGCGGACCACCCTGGACAGCACGCGGAGGGGAGACGATGTCGCCACCACATGTCGCGCTGAACCGGTTCGGGCTCGGTGCCCGACCGGGTGAGGCCGAGAGGCTGGACGATCCGAGGGGGTGGCTGCTCCGCCAGCTCGAGGGGCCGCCACCGACGCTCACGCCGACCCCCGAGGCCGACGCCGGCGACTCCGACCTCTTCCGGTCGCTGTTCGCCGGGCTTCGCTCGCAGGACCAGGAGCGCGTCGCCGAGCTCCGCCGGGTCGCCCGACAGCGGCGACAGGCCGAGATGTCGGCCGTGCTCACCACACGCGTGACCACCGAACGACCCTTCGCCGAGCGCTGGGTGGCCTTCTGGTCGAACCACCTCTGTGTGTCATCGGCCGACGGATTCCAGACGGCGCTGCTGGCCGGAGCCTACGAGCGTGACGCGATCCGGCCCCACGTGTTCGGGCGGTTCGAGGAGATGGTGCTCGCGAGCGCCCGGCATCCGGCGATGCTGTACTACCTCGACAACGTCCGCTCGACGGGTCCGAACTCCGCGGCCGCCCGGCGGCCCCGGCGAGGAAAGGGACCGGTGGCGGGTGCGCTCCGGGGGCTGAACGAGAACTACGCCCGCGAGCTGCTGGAACTGCACACCCTCGGAGTGGACGGCGGCTACACGCAGGACGACGTGGAGCAACTGGCGCGGATCTTCACGGGCTGGGGGGTCTCGGGTGTGGGGCCGGAGCGGCTCCGGGTGCGCGCGGGGTCCGACACCGGTGCCGGCGGGTCGGGCGAGATCGGGTTCCGCTTCGCCGCGCCCCTCCACGAGCCCGGACGGAAGCGTGTGCTGGGGCGGACGTACGGGGAGGGGGAGGACGCCGGGGTGGCTGTCGTTCGCGATCTCGCCCGCCATCCCTCGACGGCCCGATTCCTCGCCGGCAAGATCGCCACGCACTTCATGGACGACGCGCCGCCGCCGGCCGCGATCGACGCGCTGGAGCGGACGTGGCTCGACACCGACGGAGACCTTCGCGAGGTCGCCCGGACGCTGGTCCGGCTCGACGCGGCGTGGGCGCCCGGACATCGGAAGTTCCGCACGCCCCAGGACTGGTTCGTGGCAGTGCTGAGGGCCGTCGACGCGCGGGAGGCCGCCGGCACCTTCCCGCAGGTCCTCCAGCAGCTCCGACACCCCCTCTGGGCGCCGCCGTCCCCGAAAGGCTTCGGAGATCTCCGGCGGGAGTGGGCCGACTCCGACGCGCTCATGAACCGGGCCGAGCTGGCCCGCACGCTCGCGCGACGCGCGACTCGGGCGGGTCGGACGCAGGGCGATCCGGCCGCCCCCCGTCGTCGCGGACCGGATATCCGCCCGCTCGCCACCGTCGTGGCTCTGGAGCCGGGCGACCCGCTCCCGGAGATGCTCGCCGATGAATCGATCCCCGTGGACGAGCGGATCGCGCTCGCCTTCGCGGGCCCCGCGTTCCAGTGGAGGTGACGGACATGACCATGAATCGACGTGAGTTCCTGCACTCGGCCGGGATGTGCTTCGGCGGCCTCGCCACCTTCGGTTTCCCCGAAGTGCACTTCGCGAACGTGCGACAGGACGGCCGGCTCGTCTTCGTGCTGCTGCGCGGTGGCTTCGACGGTCTGGCCGCGGTGGCGCCCACCTTCGATCCGGCATGGCGAGACCTGCGCGGACCGCTGGCCGCGGACACCGACCAGCTGCTCGATCTCGCCGACGGCTTCGCGCTCACCCCGGGGCTGGCACCCTTCCGCGAGTTCTGGGACCGCGGCGAACTGCTCGCTCTCCACGCGATGGCGATCCCGTATCGCACGCGCAGCCACTTCGACGGACAGGCGATCCTCGAAACCGGGCTGGACCAGCCGGAGGGGAGCGCCGCCGGCTGGCTGAACCGCCTGCTCTCGATCATGGAGGGGGAGCGGTCCGGCATCGCCATCGCGGCCGGGATGCCCAGGTCGCTTACGGGACCGGTCGAGGTGTCCAGCTGGTCCCCCACGGAGCTGGGCGTGGTCGAGGACGCGTATCTCGATCGTCTGAGTGTTCTGTATCGCTCCGATGAGGCGCTCCAGGGTCGGTTCGAAGCCGCGCTCGGCATGCTCGACGTCGGGGAGGAGATGGAGGCGATGGGTGGTGAAGGGATGGCGGGCGGCCGTCGCCCCGGCGCCGATGCGGCCTCCCTCTTCCGGGCCGCCGCCCGGCTGATGTCCACCCCCGAGGGCCCGAATGTGGCCGCGATGGAGTTCAGCGGCTGGGACACGCACGCCAACCAGGGCGGGGTCGGCGGCAACCTCGACCGTCAGCTCGGGCGCCTCGCGGAGGGCCTGGCGGCCTTCCGGGAGGCGATGGGCGAACGGTGGCCCGGCACGACGGTCGTGGTCATGACCGAGTTCGGGCGGACGGCTCGACCGAACGGCACGAGTGGGACGGACCACGGAACCGCGGGGGCCGGTTTCGTGCTCGGCACGGGCGTCTCCCGCAGCAGGGTGGTCGCCGACTGGCCCGGGCTGGCCGAGCACCAGCTGTTCGAGAATCGCGACCTGGCACCCACCCTCGATACCCGCGCGGTGCTCAAGGGCGTGCTGGCGGGCACCTTCGATCTGACGCCGACCCAGGCGGACCGGGTGTTCCCCGGCTCCTCGGGCGTGCGCGGGATGTGGGAGCTGATGAGTTGAGGCGGTCGGGGCCGGAAGGCCGTATGATGGCTGCAACAGGACGACGGTACACCGTGCGATCGCTGCACCCGAGGAGCCGACCATGAATGACCCGCGAGCCCCTTCCCGCCCGTCGCAGATTCCGCCGACCGCCGTGCTGGCCGCGGTGGTACTTCTCTCCGCCTGCGTCGCCCAGACGCTCCCCGGAGCTGCCGGTGACCCCCGGTCCCCTCCGTCCACGGGGGTGCAGCCTCCGGCCCAGGGTTCGGGTGACGGCGTGGTGGTCCAGTACCACGTCCGGTGTCGGGAGTGCTCCGTCCAGTTCACGACGCCGTCCGGCGTCGAGGTCGACCCCGACGTGAAGGGGAGTTTCCGTCGCACCGTGCAGTTCGCGCCCACATCGCAGACGGGCGCGCTGACGCTGACGGCGACGCCGACCGAGCGGGAGCGGATTCTGGATGCCGAGATCCTGGTGGGCTCGACCGTACGGGCGGAGTCCGGGCGCGGAGGTCTCGGGCAGCCGGTGATGCTGACAGCGGTCTTTCCCTGATCTCACCCCCTGATCCCAGCCCGCGGGTCGTCCGTCGCCGTGTCGACCGGCCTCAGTGCACCCGCTCGACGAGCGAGGCGGTCCTCTCTCCCCACTCCCGGTAGACCTCCGGGCCGGGGTGAAAGCCGTCGTCCGCCATCAGGGCGGCGTCCCCGGTGAAGTCGAGCGGGAGGAAGACGCACCCCGTCTCCTCCGACACCACCTCTCGGAGCGCGGCATCGAGTTCTCTCGCCCGCCGGCCCAGGTGCCACCGAAGTGGTTGCGGCAGCGCCGGGAACCCATGAACGGGTGGCAGCCCGGACACGACGATGGTGCGGACGTCGAACCGCTTGCGGAGAAGCGTCCGAAGGCGCGCCTGATCCTCGAGCCATCCACCGAGGCGGACGCCCGAAAGGACGTCGTTCACGCCGAGGGCGGTGACCGCGACGTCGAACGTCTCCGATTCGAGGCGCTCGAGATGTCGAAGCGTCCCGGCCGTGGTCGCACCGGTCCGGGCCTCGAGCCGCCACGCCACCGCATGGTTTTCGGACAGGCTTCCGACCACTCTGCCGAGAAGCGCCTCCTCCTGATGCTCCGCGCCCACTCCGGCTCCGGACGAGTCCCCCACCATGAGCAGCCGGAGAGGTTTCGCCACCGATGGATCGGTGATGCCTCGCCGGGCTCCCGGCGGCTCGGGCAACCTGTGTGTGCGCGCTCGGGCCCACCTGCCCTGGGCGAGCAGGACGGGCCCGAGGGCGATCGTCGCGAGTCGGTGTCCCACGGTCGCTCAGGCCGTGGAACGTCGGGACCGGACCAACGGCGACCGCATCACGCCTGCGGTCCGTCCCAGCCCTGTATGCCCATGCCCTCGAGCGATGCGCGGCGAACGGGGTCCGTCACGCGGTTCATCTCCCCGAGCCCGAAGTCGAGTCCGGCGATCGTCCGAATGGGGCGCTTGCCCTTCGGCGTGTCGATGAGGCGGGTGAAGATGTCGATGACGATGCTCGGGTCGGTGGGGGCCTCCCCATCGAGGAACAGTTGACCTGTGGTCTCACCAAAGCCGTCGAGGAACTCCGCCACGTGGCCGTATGCCGGCATGACGCCTTCACGCGAGCCGGGTTTGAGGTTGTCGAAGAAGTGGGTGCTGAACGGTCCGGGCTCCACGATCACCACGTCGATGCCGAGCGGAGCGAGTTCGTACCGCATGCCCTCGCTCATCCCCTCCAGGCCCCACTTGCTGGCGTGGTAGACGCCGAAGCCGGGGAAGGCGCCGCGGCCCGCGACCGAACTGATCTGGATGATCAGTCCGTCGCGCTGCTCGCGCATGCCGGGCAGCACAGCACTGGCGACACGGGCGGTGCCGACGATGTTCAGGTCCAGTTGCGCGAGGATCTCGGGCCCGGTGAACGACTCCACCGGCCCCGCGTAGCCATAGCCCGCGTTGTTGATCAGGACATCCACGCCATCCATCTGCGCGACGGCCGCCTCCACGCTCTCGTCGGAGGTGACGTCGAGTTCGTGCACCGAGATCGAGACCCCCTCGTTCTCTGCGAAGTCGCGAAGCTCCCGCGCCTTCGGAGCATTCCGGCCGTCGGAGGCACGCATCGTCGCGTACACGTGGTGACCCTTCTTCGCGAGGGCCTTTGCGGCATCGAGCCCGAAGCCGCTGCTGCATCCGGTGATCAGGACCTTCTTCGACATATGTATTCCGGTAAGGTGGAAGGGGACGTCAGTCGTCGAGTCTCGGCGGTTCGGGCACGAAGCCCGGGAAGGTGTGGCCGCCGATCGGGCACGGGTCGTGGTACTGGAAGTTCTGTCGGTACATCTGCTCGGGCGTGGGACGCGGGTAGATCCGATCCACCTCGAGGCCGCTCATCCCGTGGTTCGCGACGCGCTCGCGGGTCCGGTAGTTCACGAGCGAGGCATCGTCGGTGCACTCCATCGCCTGCATCATCCCGTTGTCCTCGTGGAGCAGCAGGTGGCAGTGGTGCACCCACACGCCGGTGTAGTCGTCGAAGCGGGTACGGAAGACCACCCGCCCACCGTCACGCGGCATCCAGACCGTGTCCATCCAGCGTGGCTCCGGCAGCACGTTGTGCAGCACGCCGTTCTCGTCCGGCACCTCGATCCTGAGTACCCACATCGGGTTGATGTGGATGTGGAAGGGGTGGTCGTTGCCCTTGTTCGTGATCTTGAACTCGGGGTCATCGTGGAAGCGCCGCTGGCCTTCGCCCCGGGTCATCGGATGGCCCTGGAAGTGCAGCACATGCTGCCCCGCCTGCGGATACCGCTCGAGGTCGGTGTGGCTCCAGAGTGTCTGCGACGTGTTGTACAGCACCCACTCCTCGGCGGTGTCCACCAGGACGCGTGACATCTTCGGGTCGTCGGGTCCGAACTTGTGCGGGGCCTCCGGTTCGCGTCCGTCCGACAGATCGAACTCCGTGTTGACGGCCATCGAGCGCGTTCTCGGCGGACAGATCAGCTCGATGCCGTCCTGCGTGGCCCATACCCGGTCCTTGAGATCCGGATTGTCGTCGCAGAAGCCCTCAGGCGGATAGATGAGCGGCCAGTCGGTACTGCCGGCCCCTGTGTAGGCGATCGTCCGGGTCCGCATCGACCGGGGTCGCACGCCGGTCCGGACGGCCTCCCCCATCGGCACGCGCAGTTCCTCGGCGCGGACCGGCTGGAAAAGTGGCGGCACGGGCGGGAGGTCGTCGGCGATCGTGGTCAGGTCGAAGTCCTCGCCCTCCACGGGCTCGCCCCTCACGTGTACGTACGCCAGCACCACACGCGCCGCCTGCCGGCGAATGACCGGGCCGGGGAACTGTCCCCCGATACCGGTCTGCATCGCCGACTGCCAGTGGTCGGTGTGGATGTCCGGCTCCATGGCGAAGACGGTGAAGATCTTTCCGGCCGCGTCCCGCGGCGCGCGGAAGAACACGTCCGCGCGGTTGGCGTTCGTGAGAAAGAGCTCGTTGGGCCGGACGTAGGCGTTCCGGATGGACTCTCCGTCCCGGTAGCAGTCCTCCATGGCCGCGTTCTGCGCCTCGAAGAAGCTCTCCCCGGGCCGCTGCTCGCGGTACGCCGGGTTCTGCGTGCCGGCGTTCTGCTTCGAGAGGTCGCGGACGACGTGGCGTACCTCCCCGTCCTGCTCGGCGACCAGCGTGATACCGTCGAAGGAGAGCTGTGCGAGGTCGGCCTTCATCCCCTCGAGCTCGCGGTAGCTGACGGGCACGAGGTTCCGTTCGACCTCCGCGTCCGGGTCGGGCTCCGCGCCCTCCGGGGGCTCGACGACGTCCACGCGATAGATCTGCGGCTGCGGCCCGCGCCCGACCACGTACTGCCCCTCCAGTACCATGAACCGCTTCGTCCCCGAGCCGTCCACGCTGCCATTCAGCACCCGCCACCGCTCGACGGCGCCCGGTCGCATCGCCATCACGGCCGCCGGCATCACGCCGTTGACCGCGTTGGCCGGCGGAAAGCGGAGGTTGTTGCGGTTGGGACCCGCGTCGAAGTCCGTGGACCCCAGGAAGACCCGCTGCAGCAGCACCAGCCGTTCGCGGTAGTCCCACGGGCCCGTCTTGTCCTCCGGGTTCGGCCACGGTTCACCGGTCATGCGGCGGTTCACCGCCTCGTCCACATCGCCTTCGACGATGAGGAAGCCGGCCATTCCACTTGCCACCTGATTGTGTGTCGCGCCGTGCGAGTGCGGGTGGTACCAGTGCGTGCCCGGAGGATGCGGCTGCGGTCCGTCCTCCCCGGGAATCGGCAGCTGGATGTCGTAGTCGAGCTCTCCCACGTGCTCGTGGAGGCCGAGCTCGGCCAGCTCCGGATCTCCCGAATTGCGCCGCGCCTCCCAGTCCGCCCTGGGGATGATGCGGAGCATCACGTTGTCCGAGTGCGACCCGTCCGGATTGCGCTCGGGCCGGACGTGGAGCCCGTGGGTGTGGAGGTTCGTCGTGTGCGTTCGGGAGGGACCGTTCATGTGGCCCTTGATCGCCCACCCCGGATACACCTCCTCCGCCAGCACCGCCTGGACTTCCTCCGGATAGAAGAAGGTGTTGCAGGGGATGGGACCTCCGCCCGGCCCCGGGATCGCGTCCGGCCCGACAACGTCGCAGATCCTCTGGACGGTGTCGATCGGCATCTCGAGCGGATCCGGCCCGGCGCCGACCGGCGTCTGGTGCTCGTTCAGGGGGAGCATGTTGCGGACCTTGAAGCGCACGTTCCCGTCGCCCTTCACGCGGACGGTCGGCCCCATCGGCATCCCGTTGAAGCTGAACAGCGACGGCGCCGGATTGCCCGGGCTCGGCGACCGGCCCGGGTTCTGGTTGCGGACCACGTTCAGCTCGAGGGAGGCACCCTCCCACTCCTCCGGCCGCCACGTCCACGGCTCCAGCCATGTCTCGGGCACCTCGGGCGGATGGACGAGGTCGGAGATGTCGGGGGGCGGAGGCGATCCCTGCCCGGGACCCTGGCCCGGCCCGGCGGGTGCGGGCCCACCCGCGCCGCCGACCTGAGAGCCGCCCGTCGTCGTGCATCCCGATGCGACGAGGATCGTCCCCATCGCGCCCAGCTTGAGGAACTCGCGGCGGTCCACGCCGTCGTTCACGTGTCGCCTGTCGTCTCGGTCGTCTGCCATCAGTCCCTGTGGGTACGTCTAAGAGTCGTCGTGCGGGTGCGCGTCGTCGTCCGTCCGCGCGGAGATGCCGTGCGGATGCGTGGTGTCAGCGGCCGAAGAGCACCGCGTGCGGCATCGCCATCCCGCCTTCACCGTGCGGCCACAAGGCGCGGTTCATGTCGAGGATGCCGCCGTCGGCAAAGCCCGGATCGAGCGACAGGGCGCCGGTCGCCGGGTCAAGCACGTACATGCGGACCTGCATGCCGGCCTCGCCGATCCCGGTCATCGCGACACGGTTCGACACCGGGTCGCCCTGCGCCCAGTGCGGACCGAAGTCGACCTCGGGGGTCATGCGCGCCATCTCGACCGGTGCCATCGGATCCGAGACATCCAGCGTCACGACCTGGTTCGTGAACATCAGGGGCATGACCCAGATGTCTCCCATGACGGTCGGCACCGCGCACCCGATCTCGTTCTCCCAGTTGAGCACCGGGTGGACCGCCGGCTCCTCGCCCTCGAGTCCGGTGATGTGGTAGAACCCGCAGGTGAGCGTATTGAGGAACGCCGATCCGTCTGCGAGACGTCGGACCTCGAAGGGGCGATCGTGGCCCGCGAGCTGGTCCGGAGTGCATTCCTGCCCCTCGAGCAGCGCTGCCTCGATCGAGCACTCGATCTCGTTCGCGGCGGGGTAGTGATCGAAGGGTACGGTGGCGAGCAGCTCGAGGTCCGAGCCCCGCCACACCTGGATGACGTCCTCCGAGTACTCGGGGAGCATTGCGCTGCTCGTGGTGATCACCCGATCCTGCTCGGGGAAGACCTCGACCGCGTACGGTCGGATCGGTCGGCCGTCCCATCCGGGCGCCTCGGCGGAGGCGACGGCGACGAAGTTGCCATCGCCGTCGAACTTGGCGAGCCCGCCTACGTTGCCGGCGCGGGTGCTGTCCCCGGTCTGCGCGGTCGCGAAGATGTACCCGTCCGGGCCACGGGCGAAGCTGTGGAGGTAGCGGTACCCGTCGATCGGGTCGAGCGGGCGATCGAGCGCCGGTGCCGCCGGGTCGGTGATGTCGAAGAGAAAGGTGCGGTCCGCGGAGAATCCGTTCGCGAACAGAACGCCGCCCGCCGGTGCGACGGGCTCCGCGTGGTGCGGGTTGTTCCCCGTGGACCCCACGGGCGCCGAGGACACGATGTCGCCGTACGTCGGGCTGTCCGGATCCGCGTCCACCACGGCCAGGAAGTCCGAGCCGCCGTCCGCCGGGTCCATGTCGCCGGCCCAGACGTACATGAACGGACTCGGGCTGTCGGGAGCAGTCTGCTCGCCGTCGTTCGTGCCGCTCGATGCGGACTCGGAGGACTCCGGGGCGCAGCCCGCGAGGAGTGCGAAGACCGTGAGGACGGATACCGTGGGACGGAGGTTCAAGCCGAACACCTTGCAGAGTTGTGAGGGAAGTCCGGCAATCTGCGGCCCGGCGCCCGGGAGCGCCATGAAATTCCGCGCCGGGGCGGCGTCAGGTGGGTTCGGCCTGGACGATCTGCCAGACATATACGGAGGCCAGGCACAGCCAGACCGCGACGGGGGCGAGGAGCCCGGTCGCGGCGGGTGAGGCGCGACGAACGACGAACAGCAGCGGGATGAGCACGGCGAGGGTCACGAGGCCGCCGATGAGTCCGATCATCTCGCGTTCTCCCGATCCGCCCGCGATCGACGTGTAGATGGGGTGTGCCCAGCACAGCGCGATGAACCCCACGACGAGCCAGCCGTGGAGGGTGGCGTTCGGGTGGCCCGATCGAAACAGCAGCGCCGCCGCTGCCACCATGCACACGCTCAGGACCATCCACACCGGCCCCGCGGCCATCGGCACCCATCCCATCGAGATGCCGAAGATGCGTGGTGTCACGGAGGACCGTCCGGGTGTTCCCGGCAGGCGGGGGGCTGCTCCCGGGACCAGGCGAGCGAGGCGATGCGCCATCCCGCCTCGCCGGTGTATGCGAGCGTGAACACGTCCACGCCGCAGTGCGACCATGCGCCGTCGAGGTAGAAGTCGTACGGATACCAGACGCTCGCGATGGTCCCCGACACCCGGATCTCCGGGTCGAATCCTCGCTCGACGATGTCGCCCCCGGGTGGGCGGGCCAGCCACGCATCGCGGGTGATGAGATCGACACTCGCGGTACTGGTGCTCACCGAGATGGCCCCGTCGATCATCAGGTCCGCCAGGGCCTCCCAGTCCTCGGCCGAGATCGCCTCGAGCGCCGCGTCGGCAACGGCCAGCACCGCGGGCGCCTCCGGATCCAGATCCGCCTGTGCTTCGGGAGCCGACTCGGCGGTACAGGCCGCGATCGCGAGCAGCACGGTCGCGGCCAGAGCGGACCCGGCCCCCTTCCTGAGCACCGTCACCCCTCCCTCCGTACGCTCACCCACCGCGAAGCTCCTCGACCGCCGCGACCATGGCCTGGCCCAGCGTGTGGTGGTACGTGGCGTCCAGCATGTTCTCGCGGTCCCCCGGGTTCGTGAGGTGGGCGAGCTCGATCATGGTGGTCGGTACGGACGCCGATTGCAGGAACGGCCAGGGACGTGGATCCACGAGCACGGGAGAGCCGAGCGCACGCAGCGCGTCCGCCGCCGCAGTGGAGAGAGTCGTCGAGGGGCCGTTGGTCTCGTCGAAGTAGATCTCCGCGCCCCGATCGTCGGGGTCCTCCGACTGCATGGCGTGCAGCATGATCAGTGCGACGGCCCCGGCTTCCTCCGCCTGCCCACGCCGATCATCCCACTCGACCGCGACGTCTCGGGTGCGCGTGAAGTGCACGTCGTAGCCGGCGGCCACGAACTCGGCACCCATGGCGAAGGCCACGCGCAGGATGAGATCCTTCTCGACGATGTCGCCCGCGACCACGCCGTCCTCGGCTCCCCCGTGGCCGGGGTCGATCACGACGAGTGGCCGATCCTGCGCGGTGAGCGGGGCCGTGACCAGTAGAGCGGTGGCGACGGCTGCGAGGAGGGAGGTCGGGCGTCTGGAGAATGTCGGAACGTGCATGGCCGGATCGTCGGAGGAGGGCTGGGTCGAAGATGCGACCCAGCCGATCCCCGCGCGAGGCCTCTTCCGTCGAGCGTCAGTCCCGGGCCGTACGGTTCCAGAGCTCGCCCAGGACATGCCCCGCCGCGAACAGCACCACGTCCGCCACGGCGTTGGCGAGTGTCTCCGGACCGGCCGTCTCGAACAGCTTCTGTCCGAACTCCCGTCGTTCGAGGTCCTGCTCGACCAGTTCATACGCGATCGCCGCGCTGACCGCGGGGGCACGGTCGATGTCGGCGAGCCCGGTCGCGAGACCCGTCGCGAAATGGACCAGGGACCACGGATCCAGAACGGCCTTGTTCTGATGGGCCTTCTCGGTCGCGACGAGCCTCATGTTCCTCTCCGGGTCAGGGGATCCGCACGAACCGCACGTCCCTCGTGCGGGCGTTGGACGCGTAGAATCCGACGACCTGTCCGTTGCGGTCCCGTTCGAACTCCAGCGAGATGTTGCTGGCCGAGGTGAATGTACCGGGTTCTCCGGGTTGCAGCGGCACGTCCCCCATCCTCAGCTGATGCATGACGAGGCGTGGCTCCTCCTCGCCCTCGTCCCCCTCTTCGATCTCGACGGACAGCGTGTAGAAGGTCTCGATCTCGTCCGAGTAGTATCGACCCTCGAAGTCGGCGAGCTCCTCGGCCGTCGGGGCCCACGGACCGTCGCCTTCACCCTCGTCGTCGGCCACGCGCGTCGCCGGCACCTCCTGGCCACCCTGGAAGAGCGTGAATCCGGGAGCCGGGTCACCCTCGTCGAAGACGATCCGCGCCTGCACCGATACGAGTTCGAAGGCGTCGGGTGCGACCGGCCGCATCTCGACGGGGGGCTGGTTGGTGAGCTGTGTGAAGTACTGGTCGCCGTCGCGCCAGAATCGCGCCCGTACCTGGGGTGCGGGATCGAGCGTGTAGGTGCCCGAGACCCGCTCGAAGTCGGCGGCATCGTAGGACGCGGGGTCGAAATCCTCGTCCGCCACGGGCACATCCTCGGGCTCCATGTCGTCGTCGAAGAAAGCGGCGCCCAGCTCCATCGCGGTCTGCTGGCTGTTGAAGTTCGCGGCGTTGCCCTGGGTGGTGAGGCCGGCGCCGATCTCCGGGTACAGGATGAACATCGAGCGGTGCGAGATGTCGGCCCCACCGTGGTGCACGCGCTTCAGACCCCGCTGCTCGTCGATGAAGAGGCCGTACCCGTAGCCCGCGCCCTCGCCGTCGTTCAGCGTGAACTCCGTCATCATCGCCTCGACCATCTCCGGCGTGCCCACGACGGGATCCAGGAGGTTCATGCCCCACTTCTCGAGGTCCGCGACGGACGCATAGATCCCGCCGGCTCCGACGGAGCTGCCGAGGTCTCCCGTCTCCGTCCAGCCTCCCTCGGTCCGGGCGTATCCCTCGGTCCGCCCCTCGATGACGTCGGTGTTCTCCATGCGGACGACGCTGTGCTCCATGCCGAGCGGCTCGAAGACGTTCACGCGCATGTACTCGTCGAAGGGCAGGCCGGAGGTCTTCTCGACGATCTGGGCGGCGAGCGAGAAGGCGGTGTTGTTGTAGTTGAACTCCGCCCCCGGCTCGTTCTGGAGCGCGGGCTGGCGCTCGACGGCCCGGAGCACGTCCTCCCGATCGAAGGCGCGGGCATCGACGCCGGCCATCACGTACAGGTTGTAGAACTCACGCAGACCGGACGTGTGGGTCAGCAGATTCCGGATCGTGACCTGCTCGGTGAACTCCGGAAACTCCGGGAAGTACTCGCGGATGTCGTCGTCGAGCGAGAGGTTGCCGCGATCCTGCTCGAGCAGGACCGCGAAGGCGGTGAACTGCTTCGAGGTCGAGCCGATGTTCGTCGGCGCGTCGACGTCGAACGGGATGTCGTGCGAGAGGTCCGCGTAGCCGTAGCCCTTCGAGAACACGGTCTCGCCGTCCCTCCAGACGCGGATCGCGCCGCCCGGCTCACCCGGTCGGTCGAAGGGGAACATCGTCTGCTCCGCGAGCCGCTCCGGGTCGTCCGAGAAGGGTTCGAGCATGAGAACGCGGAGCTCGAATTCGCCGGCCCCGTCTTCCTCGGCCGCGGTCACCTCGAGCGTCCACGAACCCGTCGTGGCCACCGGTCCTCCGAAGAACTCGACGCCACGGTCCGTGCGGTCCGAGGTCGCGATGGCCCGGCCCTCGTCGTCCACGAGCCGGATCCGTACGTCCACCGAAATCTGGTCGATCTCCCCGTACGCGAAATACTCCTCCTCGTTCTCGAAGGTGAAGCGCGCCGTGTCGCCGACAGCGAGCGAGCCGTCGAGGACGTCGCCCGCCTCGATGGGCGTCTGCCCCTCGAGCGGGACCGCGAGTGTGAGCAGCACGAGAGGAAGGGTGGTGCGGAGCGTACGGCGAAGGTCGTGCATGAGAACTCGTCTCCGGAGATCGCGGATTCGTCGTGTGGGCCTGTGGCCTCTCCACCGGATACGAACGTGGGGCACGCGGGTTTCAATCGCATCTCCCGACCGTGTCAGGAAGACTGCCCTCCCGCGATCCTCCACCCGTCCGCGGTGCGCTCGAGGACGAAGGTGATGAGCCCCGAGAATCGGATGTCGCCGTCTCCGACGATCGTCTCGAACGTCGTCCAGGCCCGGGCCGCTCCCTCGCCGAGCGGCACGACTCGGATCGAATCCAGCGTGGTCCGGATCGACTGGTCGGGCGGGAACGTGCGCAGACCGGCGACGATCTCGTCGGCGCTGCGGTAGCGGGCTTCCCCCTGCTCGAACCAGACGAACCGACCGTCGTCGAGAATCAGGTCCCGGATGGCGGTCGAGTCCCGCACCTCGGTGGCTGCGTTGTAGCGCTGGATGACGGCGCGGACCTCGGCCATCTCGGCCTCGGCGCCTGCGGCGGCACGTGCGGCCGGTTCGTCGCCCCCGCCCTCGCCCGGACGCGGTGCGACATCACACCCTGCCATGCTCGCCGTCACCAGAGCCGCGAGGCCGAGGCTGCGCAGATGCACCGGACTCGCTCGGCCGCTCGTGCGTGCCTTCGGCATCAGTTGCCCGCCCGCAGCTCCCGGATCGCGTCCACGGTGAGGTCCGTCCGGAAGGCGATGACCTTCCGGCCCAGTTCCTGCGTCCACGCGAGGTCCGAGATGTCGATGCCGTTGATCGAGGCGAGGTCGGCGTCGAGACGCTGCTCGTACCGGATCACCTCGGGGTCGTGGACGGACAGAATCGAGGTGATCGACAGCTCGTCGTGGATCCCGTCCGATCCCCGGCTCGCCTCGTACTCCATCTGCTCGGGGATGCCGAGCTCCTCCTGGATGTACTGCCGAACCTGAACGTGGTTGTAGAACTCCGGTACGTGGTGGAAGACTGCGGGAATCCCCTGGTACTTCGCGTTCAGGGCGTCCGCGGCGGCCTGCTGGCCGCGCTGATTCCCGCCGCTGTCCCCGAGGTAGTAGATCTCGGTGAAGCCCATGCTGCGCAGGCTGTCACCGATGTCGGTCAGCCATGCGATGTAGGTCTCCTGCGAAACCATCGGCCCGGTGGTGCCCACACGCACGTCGCGGTCGGGGCGCCCGGGTTCGATGGTCACGACCGGCGCCACCAGGGCGTCACCGAGCTCCCGTGCGATCGCCTCCCCCATCACGATGTTCGAGTAGTTGTGCTTGCCACCCGCCAGATAGGGGCCGTTCGATTCGACGCCACCCGTGAGGACGAGCGCCGTCGTCATCCCGGACTCGATCGCGTCGCGCACCTCCATCCAGGTGAGTTCCTCCAGCCACACGCTGTCGAGTGCGTCGACCGGGGTGGGGGCGTCGGGCTCCTGGGCATCCAGGGCGAACGCGGGAAGGAGGGCGAGTAGCACCCCGGTCGTGGCGGCGAGGCGGGTGAAGGTCATGACGGGCTCCGGGTGGGCTTCAGCGGGATGCGGGTGCGAACGGAGGCCGGCGTCGATGCGCGGACCGCCGCTGCGTCCGGGGCTCAGAATTCGACCTGAAGCCGATTCGCGCCAGCTTCGCGTCCTAGTCGGTCGAGGTCGGATCGGCGGAGGTGGTGCCCAGCGCGTCCAGCACGAACCGCTTCACTTCCTCCAGATCCGACGTATCGCGGACCGTCCGGGGCACGCTCAGGATGTCCGAGCGCCGATGGACGAACGCGATCGTGGGGCGACCGTAGCGCACCGCGAGGTGCAGTTCGCTCGAGGTCCCGTCGCTCCCGGGCAGCGCCACGACCACGTCGGACGAGAGCACGTTGATGTGATTGCGCGACCGGTCCTCGGTGCCGAACGGACCGCTGAGGGGCAGGTGCGTCCGAATCGGGATCTCGATCCAGGGGTTCGGATATCCCGGACGGGTGGCACCGGGGTCGTCGTCGGTGGCGGGGCAGACGCCGATCACGAACCCGCGCCGATCCTCGACCGAGGCGAACGCCCGGCTCACGGCGGTCATCGTGGCGCGGCCCGCACCGGTGAGGAGGTGCACGTCCTGCGTCGCAAGCCACCTGCCGAGTGGGACGGCGAGCTCCTCGTGGGGAAAGCTGCCCGACCCCATCACACCGACGATCGGCAGGCGTGGCACGTGTCCGTTCATCGCCCCCAGCCCCCGCCACCGAACCACTGGACCGCGACGAAGGCGGCCCGACGCCGCAGCTTCGAGACACCCTGCTCGCGCATGATCCGGGCGAAGAGCCGGTCCGCGTCCCGACGGCTCCAGGGGGTGTCGATCATCTCCCACGCTCCGTCGTCGGTCCGACGACCGAGGGTCTCGACGCGTCCGGCGTGGCGGTAGAGCCAGTCGTGGAAGATCGAGGCGAGTCCCAGGTCGACCGGCCCCACGAACCACCACAGGAGGCGGGGCACACTCGCGAAGTCGTGCGTGAAGTCCTCGGGAACCCGGAGAGACAGCGTCTCGTGGTCATCCGCCGCATGGCACCACGTGTAGCGGGCATCCTCCGTCAGCCGGAAGCACCGATTGCCCGCGAGCAGCCGCATGGCCGGCGAGCTGATGACGCTCTCGCCACCCGGACATCGAGGCTCGGGCACGTCGGCCCCCGCGGACTCCCCGGTCACGCGCCTTTCCGCCTCGCCCGTCAGTCTCGACGACGACACTGGCCCTGGGTGAGGTGCGCGGTCCAGCCGGGTTCGCCCGCTTCGAGCCCGAGCGACTCCGCCACCGCACCCGCGATGTCCTGTGGCGACCGGGGAAGCATCAACCACTCGAGTTCGAACACTCCGCCGAAGTCGAGGGGCAGGTCGGACACGATCAGGACGTAGTAGGAACAGGGCGGAGGATAGGTGAGGTCCTGCACGATGTACGGGGCGTACGGGCGTTCGAGGGCGTGCCGCCCCGCGTCCAACCGCTGCATCGGCACCTGGAACGGGTCCGGCACGGAGTCCGGGTGGGGCCAGGGGTGTCGGGAGCGGAACTCGACGATCCGGTCGTTCACGATGTCCACCTGCGCCCCGTAGATCCGTTCGAGTCGCGAGATGGGCACCAGCGGGTACTGCATCGAGAGATTCGCGTCGATCGAGAAGAGCGCGACGTAGGAGGGCTCGGGCAACTCGATCTCGACGGGCCATACCACGCGCCGGCTGAAGTCCACGATCCGCGGGCCGGGCTCCGGCCCCGGGTTCAGCACCATGGGCTGGGAGCTGCACGCGAGCGTCGTGGTGATCAGGAGTGCTGCGGCGATCCGGGCGGGAGTCATCATGTTCAGCCTGCGCCTCCGGTGTAGCCGCGGGCGCGGTCGTAGTGTGCGCGCTGCTCTTCGGTGAGGATGGGGCGAACGGCCAGATGCGCCAGAAGATGGACGGCGCGCAGGTCCCCTCGGGCCCGAGCGATCTCGCCCACGAGGGAGGCGAGCGTCGCGGGGTCGATCGTCTCGTCGGCGAACGCCGTGTCGAGGGCCCGCTCGGCCTCGACGATTTCAGCCCCGAGCCTGCGCGCCTCTGTCTGCATCCGGTCGAAGATCTCCTGAACGTCGGAGCGCTGTTCGTCGCCGAGTTCGAGCATGTCGGCCATGTCCAGTACGTGGCGGGGGCCGGGATACCCGTTGAGTTCCGCGGCCAGCGCCATCTGCATGCCCATTCCGGCCGTCAGCCCCTCGACGTCTTCCGCCGACAGCGCCTTGATCTCGCGATCGAGCAGGTCCGAGTAGGGCGAGGCGTGCGCACCATGCTGGTGCGCCTGAGCCGAGAGCGGTGCGGCAGGGAGGCCGAGGGCGCAGAGAAGGGCGACGGCGAGTCCGACCGGGACGGCGCCGGGACGGGCGACGGGGGTGGGGTGACGAGACATCATGCGGCGCTCGTGTGGGTGGTCGGGTTCGTCGACCGCTCAGTTCATGGAGGGGTCGAAGGGCATGCGTGCAATATGGTGGTACTCGGGTCCTTTCCGCCTCAGCACGCGGCTCCAGAGCGTCTCCGGATCGTCGTCGAAGACGTCCTCCGGCCGTGCCGGCTCGATGATCCACGAGTCCTGCTCGAGTTCGGCCTCGAGTTGTCCGGGCGCCCAGCCGCTGTAGCCAGAGAAGACTCGTGCCTGGACGACCTTCCAGGCCAGATCCGCCGCGACTTCACCGGTCAGGAACCCGATCCGCCCGATCACCGGCACGTCGGGGAGGTGCGGTTCGCCGAGTTCCGCGAGGAGTACCCGTTCCTCCTCGTCGAAGACGTCTGGTTCCTGAGCGTAGACGCCCAACACGCCGTGGCTCGTGTCGTCGTAGACCAGCGGCACCGACGCATACGAGTGGAACCGGTTCTCT
>Ga0102929_1000773_pt1 | contig 18833 bp, 18 predicted proteins | sample SalPonR1_B_D2_MG_FD_78510 | JGI IMG/M metagenome (GOLD analysis project Ga0102929, IMG submission 78510) | Salt pond soil microbial communities from South San Francisco under conditions of wetland restoration - Salt Pond MetaG R1_B_D2_MG | ecosystem: Environmental > Aquatic > Marine > Intertidal... | reverse complement strand
CTCTTCATCGGACTGGCCGGATGGGCGACCTTCCTGCAGGCGGGCGCCGCCTTCGCCGCGGCCTACGTCGGGGGATACCTCGCGCTGTTCGCTCCCGCCGGACTCGGCATCCGTGAATCCCTTCTGACCGTCTTCCTCGCACCTCTCGTGACGCCCGAACGAGCCCTCGCCATCGCACTCGTCGCCCGTCTCTGGACGACGGGCGTGGAAGTCGTCCCGGCACTCGCGATGACACCCGGCACGCTCCGGGGTCTCGACCGGCGAGGCTCGGCAGGGGAGGGGGACGCATGAGCACCGACCTCACCCGCCGGAGTGACACGCTGACCGACCTCTCGCCCGTCGAGCGCGTTCTGGTCGTGATCCCCACGTACAACGAACGGGAGAATCTGCCCCGCATCGTCCCGCAGGTGCTGGAGGTCGACCCACGGGTCTCGATCCTCGTGGTGGATGACGGCTCTCCGGACGGGACCGGAGCCCTGGCGGACGACCTCGCCGAGGCCCACCCGAACCGGGTGCATGTCCTCCACCGCACCGCGAAGGAAGGACTCGGGCGGGCATACGTGGCCGGATTCCGGTGGGGACTGGAGAAGGACTACGACGCCATCTGCGAGATGGACGCCGACCTGTCGCACCGTCCGGAGGACCTCGCCAAGGTCCTCGAGGCGCTGGCTTCCCACGACGTGGTGATCGGGTCACGCTACGTCGGCGGCCGCGTCAACGTGGTGAACTGGCCGCTGTCACGCCTCCTGATCTCCATTGGCGGAAGCCTCTATGCCCGTGTCGTCACGGGACTTGAGGTGCGCGACGCCACAGGTGGCTTCAACTGTTTCAGAGCGCCCGTTCTGCGCGCGATCGACCTGGAGAACATCCAATCCAACGGCTACGCCTTCCAGATCGAGTTGAAACTGCGTGCCTGGCGGAAGGGTGCACTCCTCACCGAAGTCCCCATCGTGTTCGTCGAGCGCGACAGCGGGGAGTCGAAGATGTCGAAGGCGATCGTGCGCGAGGCGGTATGGAAGGTCTGGAAGCTCCGCCTCATGGACCTTTTCGGCCGTCTGTAGAGGCCTGACAGGTGTCTGACTCGTCCCGGGACCGCATCGACCAGGCCTATTACGACTCCTCCGGCTACTTCGAGACGGAGGCGGCGCACCTGCTCGATCCCGAGAGCGCCTTCCAGCAGTACCGGGTCCGAATGGTGCAGTCGCTCGCTCAGCCGCGACACAGCGACGACGTGGTCGATCTCGGATCGGGGTGGGGGACCTTCGAGATGGCCCTCGCACCGCACGTGCGGTCGATCCTGGGCGTCGATTTCTCGGCCCGCAGCGTCGAACTCTCGCAGAAGGCTCTGGCCCGGCATGGCGCGGAAAACGTCGACTTCCTCCGGGCAGACGCGGGCGATACGGGCCTCGACGCCGACCGGTACGATCTCGTGATCGCCGCGGACCTCTTCGAACATCTCTATCCCGAGGACTCCGAGCGTGTGGCGCGTGAAGCCTTCCGGATCCTCAAGCCCGGCGGGCGATTCGCGGTATGGACGCCGCATCGCGGGCATCTTCTGGAGATCCTGAAGAACAACCGGATCCTCCTGAAGCCGGATCCGACCCATGTCGACTACAAGTCGATGTCTCGGATGCAGGAGCTGTGTACGGGCGCCGGGTTCGCCATCGAACGGGCGTACTACGCGGAATCGCACGTACCCGTGCTGCGGACCATGGAACGCCTGTTCGGCCGTTTCGTGCCGCCACTCCGGCGGCGTATCGCCATCCGAGCGGTGAAGCCCTCGACGTAGCGCCCGCGTAGTAGCACCAGGCCCGATCTCGAAAAACGCCTCTCACGACGTCTGAGAGGAAAGGCCTCCCGCGTTGATGACCCCGAAATCGGCTTCGGCATCGCAGGCAGGACCGTCCAACCGCCCGAGGGAGGGGTCCAGGGAATGACAACTTTACATAATATATATTATACGCATCCGTTGAAGATGTGGATAACCCGGCATTCGACATGAATATCCACCCCGATGGATGGCGGATACGTTCGGCCCGACCCAGAATCGGACCAGCGGCGCGGCGCACCCCCGAGCGCCCCCGTCCACCGACCCACAGGACCGCATTCCCGTGAGCGATCTTCCCGCCGACAGCTACTGTCACGCATCCCGTGGCCATCCGATCCACGGGCCCTATCACGACCAGGAATACGGGTTCCCTTGCTCGGACGACTCGGACCTGTTCGAGCGCCTCGTGCTCGAGATCAATCAGGCGGGTCTATCCTGGCTGACGATTCTCCGGAAGCGGGACAACTTCCGTTCAGCGTACGACCGATTCGACGTGGATGCGGTCGCGGTCTACGGTCAGCGCGAACGCGCACGGCTGCTGGAAGACGCCGGAATCGTGCGCAATCGTCTCAAGGTGGATGCGACGATCCACAATGCACGGCGCATCGTCGGGCTTCGGGAGGTCTTCGGGTCGTTTTCGGGATGGCTCGACGCGCACCATCCCCGGTCGAAGGCCGACTGGGTGTCCCTGTTCCGGAAGGAGTTCCGGTTCACCGGCGGAGAGATCACCGGGGAGTTCCTGATGTCGCTCGGGTACCTGCCCGGAGCGCATGTCCCGGCGTGTCCCGTCTACGAGCGCGTGGTCGCAGCCGGAGCCCCCTGGACGCGGTGACCGCCCCCGGGCGCGGCGTGGCTGCCCGGTGCTGCGCCTGCCTGTGCTTCCGGAATCAGCCCGCGAGCGCGTCCATTTCGGCGGCCCGCATCTGGTACATCCCCTTCTGCGGATCCGAAGACGGCAGCTCGGCGGCGAGGTCCGTCCAGATCTGGGCGGCACCCTCGTAGTTCTCCTGAATCGCGCGGATGCGCGCGGCATCCTCCAGCGCGGTACGGCGCTGGAAGTCGTACCCGGCGACATCGGCGAGCTCGAGGTACGTGCGTTCGGCTTCCGCGAGGGCCCCAGCGGCCTCGTGCGCCTTGGCCTCGAGGGAGAGGAACTGCGGACCCATCGGATCGCGGGGCCCCGCCGCGGCCTCGTCGATCGTCTCGAGCGCCTGCGTGGGCAGATCCGTCTGCAGGAACAGCGTGGCGAGCGCGAGGCGCGCCTCATCCGCGTACGGCGTTCCGCCGAAGTCCTCGAGGTAGGCGATCAGCTCCGCCTTCCCCTGCTCCGCATCCCCGGACGAGGCGATGGCCGTGACCCGCTCGAGCTCGACCAGCGCGGCATCCCGCGTGGTGGCGGAATTCGACACGACGTACCAGCCGACCGCCGCGAGGATCACCACGGCGATTCCCCCGGTCACCAGGGTCTGCTGGTTCTTCTGCGCCCAGTTCGACGCCTCGAGAACACCGGCGACGAACGCGTCGTCGTCGGAGACCTTCTTGTCGCGCTTCGGAGAGTTGGGATGCCGCTTGGCCATGACCGTTCCTGTGGTGCCGCTTCGGGAAACCGCATCCGGGGCTCGAGGTCGCACTCGCGCGACCCAGGGAACGCCCCGGGGCAGAACGAAAAAAGCTATCCGGGATATTCGGATGGGTCAACGCACGTGGGCGGCGTACGGGAGCCGACACCGGCTCGTGCGGGCGCTGGCACGAGGCCACCCGAGGCCCCACACTCAGGGGCGTATCGGAGCGGCAGGACCTGCCGACACGGCCCAACCCATCAGAGACCGAACCCGGGACCCCACCGATGAATCCCTCGCGCTGCCTCCCTCTCGCTCTCCTCTGGCTCGCCCTGCCCCTGATCCAGGCGTGCTCGACCTCGACCCCGGAGACGACGCTCTCTCCGGTGATCGCGACGCCCGCCCGACCCGCGGCCGAGGCGGCGCCCCCGCCCTACTTCCCGCCCCAGAACCGGCCCGATGTCCGGGGCACGGCCGGCGCGGTCGTCTCCGATCATCCCCTCGCGTCGCAGGCGGGCATCGCGGTGCTGCAGGACGGGGGCACCGCGATCGATGCGGCGATCGCGACGGCTGCGGTGCTCGCGGTGGTTCGGCCCCACATGAACGGCGTGGGTGGCGACGCCTTCGCGCTCGTGCGGCCTGCCGGCGACGGCGAGGTCTACGCGCTGAACGGCTCCGGCGGCGCGGGAAGCCGTGCCACCCCCGAGCGCTTCGCGGCACTCGGCGAGGACGAGGTCCCCTCCCGCGGGGCACTGTCGGTGTCGGTCCCCGGTGCGGTGGCCGCATGGGTCGACGCCCATGCGCGGTGGGGATCGCTTCCGCTGTCCCGCCTGCTGGCGCCGGCGATCCGGTACGCGCGGGACGGATTCCCCGTCTCGGAGCGTCTCGCCTACGACTTCCGGACCCAGGGCCGCGGCCTCGAGGGCGCGGCGCGCGATCTGTACCTGCCCGGGGGCGAGCCTCCCGAGCCGGGGACACTCCTCCGGAATCCCGCCCTGGCCGAGACACTGGAGCGCATCGCGGCCGACGGCGCAGCAGGATTCTACGAGGGCCCGGTGGCGACCGCGCTCATCGACTTCCTCGACGCCGAGGGTGGCCTCCTCACCGAGGAGGATCTTGCCGAGCACGCTTCCACCTTCCCCGACCCGCTCTCGGCCGACTACCTCGGGCACACGTTCTGGGCGATGCCGCCCAACACGCAGGGCATCACCCAGCTCCAGCAGATGGAGATGGCCAAGTCGTTCGCATTCAGTGAGATGGGGCAGAACACCTCGAGCTATCTCCATTACATGATCGAGATGAAGAAGCTGGCGTTCGCGGACCGGGACAGGTGGGTGGCCGACCCCCTCCGTGCCGACGTGCCGGTGGCTCGACTGCTCGACCCCGCGTACCTGGCCGACCGGGCGGCGCTCATCGGTGAAGAGGCGCAGGCGTACGACCCGGGGTTCGGCCCTCCCCTGCCCTCCGACGCTGCGATCGAGGACGGCGAGGACGATGGCGACACGGTCTACCTGACCGTGGTGGACGCCGAGGGGAACGCCGTGAGCTGGATCCAGTCGCTGTTCGCGGGGTTCGGGTCGGGTCTGCTGGACACGGAGACCGGCGTGCTGCTCCACAACCGTGGGTCGCTGTTCAGTCTCCAGGAGGGACACCCGAACCTGATCGCCCCCGGGAAACGGCCCTTCCACACGCTCACGCCCCTGCTGGCCACGCGAGCGGGGGACCTGGCGTTCACGCTCGGCACGCCGGGCGGAGACGCGCAGACACAGAGCCTGCTCCAGATCGTGCACAACATGCTCCTGTTCGACATGACGCCGCAGGAGGCCCTCGAGGCGCCGCGTTATCGGTCCCAGGGCGGTCTGAGCGTAGCCGTCGAGGACCGGATCGCCCCGGCGGTTCGCGCCGAGCTCGAGGACCGGGGGCACCGTCTCCGGGTGATCGAGGGGTGGACCGCGACCTTCGGGGGTGCCCAGATGATCCGACTCGAACCGTCCGGCACCCGCACGGCCGCCGCGGGACCCCGACGCGAAGCCTACGCTATCGCCTACTGACCCCGGCACGGGACCGCCCCCGGACCCGCCCGCACACCACGCCTGCCCGACCTGGAGAGAACGACATGGACCGTACCTTCGCCCTCTGGGGCGCCATCTTCGCGCTGATCGCCGTGGCGCTCGGCGCCTTCGGAGCTCACGCCCTCGAATCACGCGTCGAGCCGCGCGACCTCGAGATCTGGGAGACGGCCGTGCGCTACCAGATGTGGCACGCCCTCGCGCTCATCGTGCTCGCCGCGCTGCACACCCGATGGCCCGGGGGTGGGATGGTGTTCGCCGGATGGAGCTTCGTGGCGGGAATCGTGGTGTTCTCCGGCTCGCTCTATGCCCTGGTCGGGACCGGCATCCGCGGCCTGGGGGCCATCACCCCCATCGGAGGACTCGCCTTCCTGATCGGTTGGGCGGCACTGATCCAGTGCATCGTCGCGGACTGAGCCGGGGAGACGCGGAAGAGACGGGGAGACGCGGAAGAGACGGAGAGACGCGGAAGAGCCGGGCACTCCCGAACCTCCCGCCCGGACCCGCGGACCGGGTCAGGCGCTCGTGGCGATCTCCGCCAGCCGCGCCGCGCCCACGTTTCCACCGCTCACGATCACCACGGTCGGCCCCTCCCGGTCCTCCGGGGGCAGCATCCCCTCGAAGAGCGCGGCGAGTCCCACGGCACCGCCGCCCTCGACCACCATGTGCAGGTGGCGCGCGGCGATCGCCATGGCCCGCTCGATGGCTTCCTCGCTCACGACCAGATGACGATCCACGTGGCGCCGGACGAGGTCGAACGTCACCCGGTTCTCCAGCTCGATTCCTCCGGACAGCGCGCTGGCGATGGTCGCCTCCTCCTCGAGCTCGAGCGGCCGGCCCGCCTTCAGGCTCTCGAACATCACGCGCGCCCGCTCCGCCGACACCGCGACCACCTCGGCCTCGGACCCATGGGCCCGCAGCGCCGCCGCCACGCCTCCAGCCAGCCCTCCACCGGACAGACACACCACCACGTGTCGGACGTCCGGGACCGCGTCCAGGATCTCGAGCGCGGTGGTCCCCTGCCCCGCCGCCACATCGACGTCGTCGAAGGGATGCACGAACGGGCGACCCGTCCGATCGACCTCGTCGTGCGCGGCTGCCGCGGCCTCGTCGTACCGGGTGCCCACGAGACGGACATCGGCGCCGTCGCCCCGCATGCCGGCCAGCTTCACGGGATCGACCCATTCGGGGACGAAGATCGTCGCGGGCACGTCGAGCTGCCCGGCCACCCACGCGACGGCGCGACCGTGGTTTCCGCTGGAGCAGGCCACGACGCCGCCGGCACGGTCTTCCGGAGCCAGCGCGGTGAGCTTCGAGATCGCACCGCGGACCTTGAAGGACCCGGTCCGCTGGAGGTTCTCGAGCTTCAGGAAGATCTCGCCCCCGTAGCAGGCACCCAGGTCGGGAAAACGGACGCAGGGCGTGGGCGGCACGAGCCCACGGACGCGGTCGCGGACGTCGTCCCAGCGGGAGGCGGGCCAGGTGGCGAGGTCGGGTACGGCGGGTCGGTCGGTCATGCTCGAGCCTCTCCCGTCTGCCGGCGCCGGTCAAGCGGCGGGCGCCCTCCGGAGTCGGTCGGGAGGGCGTACGGGGTGGCGCCCCACTCCGCCCCGCCGCAGCTTGACCAGGTGGCGCCGCTTCAGTGCCGCGCCTCCGGTCCCGCCCTGTCAGTCCCACCCCTTCATCCCCAGTGAACCGAGTCATGGTACGACGACTGCCGATTCCCTCCGTGTGCCTGCCGCTGCTCCTGCTCCTCGCCGTTCCCTTCTCGGCGCCGGCCAGCGCCCAGATGATGGACGACCCGCCGCCGATTCCGCAGATGGACATGGAGGACGGTCCCCCCCGGTACTGGACGGTGCCGGGGCTGCGGCACGGCGAGAGCTTCTTCCCCTTCGCGATGCACCCGGAAGTCGAATACGTGGCCGGCGACGAGCTGACGTTCGACACCTACCACACCGCCGAGGTGATGTGGGAGTGGATGCTCCGCTGGGAGGAGATGTATTCCGACATTCTGGACGTCTATCAGGTCGGTGAGAGCTTCGGCGGCGTTCCGATCCTGCAGGCGACGATCACGAACAAGTCGACCGGTCCCCACACCGACAAGCCGGCGGCCTTCTTCGAGGGTGGACGCCACTCCGGTGAGATCACGGCCTCGGAATCGGTCCTGTGGCTCATGCAGCACCTGCTCGAGAACTACGGGCAGGACGAGGAGATCACCCGTCTGATCGACACCAAGACGATCTACCTCCGGCCGCAGAACAATCCGGACGGCGGCTCGATGTACCTCAAGACCGCCCAGACCAACCGGTCGTCCGTGCGGCCCATCGACAACGACGGCGACGGGCTGCTCGACGAGGATCCGGCCAACGACCTGAACGGCGACGGCGTCATCACCGACGTCCGGCGTCGTCCCGGCCCCGGCGAAGAGGGCACGCACATCGTCGACCCGCGCGACCCGAGCGGCCGCCTCATGCAGCGGGTCGAGGACGGCGAGGGGGACTGGATCGTGTTCGACGAGGAGATCGACGACGACGGCGACGGACGCGCCGACGAGGACGGGGTCGGTGGCCTCGACCTGCACCGCAACTATCCCGAGAACTGGCGCCCCGACTCAGGTCGTGACCGGACCGGCCGCGGGTACACGCAGTTCGGAGCGGGCGCCTATCCGCTCTCCGAGCCCGAGACGCGTTCGGTGGTGCTCTGGGTGCTCGAGCATCCCAACATCGCCGTCGCCAACTCGATGGACACCCGCGTGCCGATGCACCTGCGCGGGCCGTCCACGTCGCGCGGCGAGGAGAGCATGTTCCCGGAGGATCTGGCGATCTACGAGTACTTCGACTCCCTCGGCGTCTCGATCACCGGCTACCCGTGGGCGGGTGACACCTTCTTCGACTACCGGAACCGGGGGGACGCGCCCTCCGACGGCTCGCCCCGTGAGGGGAGCCCGCTCTTCGGGCACGGACCCGACTTCGGCTATTTCTACCTCGGGGCCATCTGGTACGGCGACGAGCTGTGGGATGGCGGTCAGGTCGGCGACCTGAACGGAGACGGCGAGGAGGACGCGCTGGACCGTCTGCAGTTCCTCGACGAACTGGGCAACGAGACGGGCTTCATGCCGTGGACGCCCGGCTGGCATCCCGAGTACGGGGAGGTCGAGTACGGCGGCTTCCATCCGAAGTTCTTCTCGCAGAACGGACCACCCGAGGTGCTCGAGCGCTGGGCCCGCAACCAGGCCCTGTTCAACCTCCAGCTCGCGCTGCACCTGCCGGACATCGAGATCTCCGAGGTGACCGTCGAAGGCGCTGGTTCGGACGACGAGGGTGACCTCTACGACGTTTCGGTGACCTACCAGAACACGGGAGGCATCCCGACGGCGCTCCAGCAGGCGCTGCTGGTCAAGATCGTGCGCGAGGACCAGATCGAGCTGCGGTTCGGCGACGATGTCGAGGACCGCGTCGAGATCGTGGATCCGACCTTCCGCGACAAGACGATGTATCTGGGCAGCACCCCTCCCGGAGAGCCGGAGACCGTGACGTTCCGGGTCCGCGTCACGGGTGACGGCGCGGTGCCGGGCTCGGTCGTGATGGAGTCGACCCGCGGCGGCGTCGCGTCGGCCGACTTCACGCTGCCGGGAGGCTGATCCGGGCCGACGGCTCGTGCGAGGGCGCGGAACGCCCCGCGCCGGCACGAAACACGAAGGGGGTGGAGGCCGCGTGGCCTCCACCCCCTTTCGCGTTCAGGTCACCACGCCGCAGCGCGGTGACCGAACTGCGAGACTCAGCCGCCCACCACGAAGGTGATCTTCGTGTTGACGCGGTACTTCGCGACCTTGCCGTTCTCGACGACGGCCTTGATGTCCTGCACCCACACGTTCTGGATGTTGCGGACGCTCTCGCCGGCGCCGGATACGGCGTGGTCGACTGCGTTCTCGATGGACGATCCTTCGCCCATCACTTCGATGACTTTCGCGACTGACATGGTGCCTTCCGACATTCGAGTGGAGTTCGGGCTTCGCATGCTTCTACCCGACCGCCGCGTCCTTGATTCGACGGCACCGGGGTGGACCCTCCGGCCGGACACCTGACGGCCGGCCCGACTAGTCCTCGAACACCACCCGACGCTCCCGCAGCTGCGTCACCCAGATGCCCGAATTGAGGTCGGAGGAGTAGATCATCCCCTTGTGGATCTGCGCGCCCCACGCCATCGGCCAGTTCGGCACCATCGTGTCGTCGTCCGTGGTGAGGATCCGTGCCACCTCCCGGCCCTGCGCATACAGATCGCCGCGCAGTTCACCCGAGATATCCACGACGCGGAGCCCCGCCTGGTAGTAGCCGAGGTACATGCGGTCACCCTCGATCCAGATGTTGTGGACCCCCGCCTCGGGTACCTCGTACTTCGCCACCTCGACGGGATTCTCCGGGTCCGAGTAGTCGACGACGTGGATGTAGCCACGGGCGTGGATCGCCTTCTCCGGATCCCAGCCCGGCGGGAAGAGCTCGTCGCCGACGAAGAGGTAGTCTCCGGCGCGCCACGCCACGTGGGTGCTCCCGATGGGATACGCGAAGCGGCTGACCTCGACCGGCTCGGTGGGTGTACCCCCGTGCGTGCCGGCACCGACGTCGAGCATCAGGATGCCGTCGTCCCAGTACGACAGGTAGACGTAGCCGTCCTGCACGATCAGATCGTGCAGCGTCTTCTGGTCCTTTTCCAGACCCCACCGACCGACCTCCTCGACGTTCGTCGGGTCGGAGATGTCGAGAATGTGCATGGAGGAGGTTCCGTTGTGTGCGGCGTAGACGAGGTCGCGCTCACCGTCGATCCAGACGTTGTGGACGCCGCCGCTGACGGTCGCGGTGTACTCCGACAGCACCTCCGGACGGGCGGGCTCGGAGAGGTCCAGAAGCACGATTCCGTTCTGACGGCTGGACGCGCCCTCCCGCGTGACGATCCCGAGCCGGTTGTTCGGGTGGATCTTCACGTCGTTGATGCGCCGGGCGTCCAGCTGAATCGAGTCGGTGAGGACGGCGTTCCCCGGGTCCGTCACGTCCCAGACCTTCATCCAGTCGTGCATGTAGGTTCCGACGTACACGTAGTCGCGGCCGTCCACGCCCTCGAACACCCACATGTCGCCGGAATGGTGGTCGGAGATCGGTCCGCGGCCCATCAGGACGAGTTCGGCGTCGTACTCCCGCTCCTCGACCTCCACGACCGCCGTCCGGACCGCCGCCTCGCCCACGCGTGCCGTGACCACGTAGCGTCCCGGCTCCTCCGCCACGAACACGCCTTCCGTGCCATCCGCCTCGACCAGGGCCCCCGCCCCGTCGACGGACCAGCCCGGGGCGTAGGCATCCCCGACGCTGAACCGGACCACGTCGCCCGTCCGCACACGTACCGTCTCCGGAGCCATGCGGGGGGCCGGGGCCGGCTCCACCTCGATGGGGAGCGTCGCCTCGAGTCCGTCCGGGAACGCCACCGTCAGGCTCACCTCGCCCGGCGCCTTCCCGAACACCCGACCGGTCCACGAGTCGACCGAGACGACTGCCGGGTTGGAGCTCAGGAGCGTGGGCACACCATCCATCTCCACGACCTCGCCCAGTCGGTTCTCCGCGGCCCACCCGACCGGTGCGCTGCCCCCGACCGCCAGCGCCTCCAGCGGAAGCCACGCCTGGAGCCTCTCCGCCGGCAGCGCGGGGACCTCGACGGTGGCGAACATCGTACGGCCGCCGATGACGGCCGCGATGCGCGCGGTGCCGGGACGAAGCGCGGTGACTCGGCCCTCCGCGTCCACGCGGACGATCTCGCGATCCGTGCTACGCCAGACCACCTGGTCGGCGGCAAGGCGACTGTCGTCGTCCCGGACCTCGAAGGTGAGGGTCGATCCGACCGGGACCGTGGCCTCGGAGGGCACGATGACCGGATCCGCGGGCGTCTGGACGAGCGCGGCAGCGAGCAGGAGAGCGGTGGCCTTCATGTGTCTCACACTTCCGTAAGGGGGCCTGGGCGAGCCGTCATCTGCACCGGACCACGGTGGACGGAGCCGCGAGGAGCGAACATCATACGGCGCCTGACACCGTCGTCAAAAGCCCGGCCCGCTCATGCCCGCCACGCTCCACACGCAGCGCATCGCCGCCCCCGACCGGACCCCGGATCGGTGGCTGTTCCTCCTCCACGGGATCTTCGGGGCGGGCCGGAACTGGAATGCGGTCTCGCGACGAATCGTCGAGGCACGACCCGAGTGGGGCGTGCTGGCGGTCGACCTTCGCGGCCACGGTCGGTCGGACTCGGGCGCACCGCCGCATACCCTCGAGGCGTGCGTCGACGACCTCCTGCACCTGCCGGAGCACGGCGCGCCTCCCGCCGCCGCGGTTCTCGGCCACTCCTTCGGCGGCAAGGTCGCGACGCTGTTCGCGGAGGCCGCGGAGCTGGAGTCCCTCTGGATCGCCGACAGCACCCCTTCGGCGCGTGAGCCCGGCGGGAGCGCGTGGGAGATGATCGACGTGCTCGAGGATCACCCCGGCCCGTTCCGCGACCGTGACGCGGGCATCGCCGCCGTGGAGTCCGCCGGCTACGCCCGTCCCGTCGCCATGTGGATGGGCACCAACATCGAACGGGGATCGGACGACGCGTGGCGCTGGCGGCTGGACGCCGAACAGATGCGCGAGCTGCTGATCGACTTCTTCGAGGTGGACGCCTGGCCGGCGATCCGCTCGGCCGCCGAGGCGGGCACCCGCGTCCGCCTGATCCGGGCGACGGAGAGCTCGATCGTGTCCGAGGAGGATCGCACCATGCTCCAGCGGTTGCACGACGAGGGCCTTCCGGTCGAGCGCATCGACGTGGAGGGCGGTCACTGGCTGAACGCGGACGCCCCGGACCGTGTGGCGGAGATACTCGCGGAGGGACTCTAGGCCCCCTTCCCCGGGCACGACGACGTTGGGTGCAGGTCAGGGGGTCGGGCGCCCGACCAGGATCGGCTGATAGAAGTCCGCTTTCTCGTCGCGTTCCGCGGAGAACCCCGCCGCCTCCCAGTCCACGTAGATGATGTCGTAGAGGTCGGCGAGGTCGTCATAGAAGTCGCGCGTGTCCACGTACCTCTACAGTCGGAGAGTCATCGGAGAGCAGCCCCTCAGAACCGGTCCTGCGAGCCGAGCCCGTTCAGCCGCGGATTCACCACGTTGTTGAAGATCGAGCCCAGCCGATAACGGAATCCGACGCTGAACCCCGCCTGGTAATCGGTCTCCAGCTGCCGGCGTCGCAGCAGCACCTCCTCCAGGTCCGCGTCGCCCTTGGGCAGATTCAGCTGGTTGTAGATGAACGCGACGTTGCCGCCGAGTTCGATCGACAGGCCCTGCGTGATCCGCAGCTCCACGCTGCCGTTGAACTCGACGGCATAGCGATCGAGGTCCTGCAGATACTGGGAGGCGTTCATCCCCATGTCGATGGCACCCCACGGCTGCGTCACCTCGTAGCCGACGTTCAGCTTGTGCTCGGGGAGAACCTCGTCGATCTCGTTGAAGATCGTGGTGTCCTGATAGTTGATCTGCGCCGCCCCGATGCGGTACGCGATCGTCAGCTGGCGCCGGGTCGCCTCGCGGTACGGATAGAGACTCCACTCGACGGCCGGCATGAGCCGGTAGCGCATGTCGACGTTGTCGAAGGTCGAGGTGAAGACGTCGGCGAAGGCACCGACCGACCAGTGCGGCGAGATGCTCTTCACCACGTAGCTCGTGAAGCCGTTCCGCCGCTGCCAGCTCTCGATGAGGCCGCTGTCGCGCTCGAACCGGTCGTAGTTGTAGTTGAAGAACGGGCGCAACTGGATCTTCCAGTTCTCCGTGACCCGATTGATGTAGACGCCGTAGCGCGCATCGACGGAACGCTGCCGGGACTCGAAGTCCGCGCTGGCGTCGGTGTAGAACTCGAGCGTCCAGAAGTCCCACGAGTCGTCCTGCGGCGTGGCCTGTCCCCCGCCGGTGTCCCCCGCGGGCTCGACCTCCACCCGCACACGCTCGCCGGTCTCCGTCCGCAGCAGGTAGGGCACCAGCATCGCCTGCAGCGTCCGGAGGAATCCTTCCCGGGCCTCGGCCTCGGTCGCCGCCACGTTCACCGTGTAGACTGTCGAGTAGTCCATCCCCTCGAACGACGCGAGGCCGATCAGGTCGAAGGTCTGGGCCTCACCACCCGCGCCGGTGTCCTGTTCCGTCACCAGAACGTGCACGTCCGCCACCTCGCGATCGCGCACCCAGTCGACATACTCCATCTCCTGGCGGAGGAACGTCTCGTCGCAGTCCTCCCGATCATCGCAGTCGAGGAAGATCGCGAGCCGCTCGGGGCGCTCGGCGGGCGTCTGTGCGGTCGCCGATCGCGCGGACGCCACCAACGTGCCCACCGCCAGCGCGAGAACGACCGCGAGGCCGGGGATTCTGGAGGGCGAAGGGGTGATCGTGAGTGTCGGGGGCATGCGGGCCGACCTGGGTACGGGAGGGTTCACGAACGTCTACGGTGTGGGGACACGTCGCGTCCGACCAGCGCTGAGCGCGCGGGGATCATGCGAGGCTTCAGGGATCGGCGCGTCGGACATCATCTCGTTCCGGCGACCCAGCCTAACCAGCGAACCTCTGGACCGACCGGAAGGCAGCGAGAGGAAGAAGAACACCGTATCCGACAACCGCGACGTTCTGAAGCGACATCCTGCCCGTCACGGGGCCAGCCAGGCCCAGGAGGCACAGGCAGCCCCCGAGGAGCAGGACTCCGCCCCCGCGTGGGCTTCGATCCGCGCGCCGCGCGAGGCCCAGCAGGATCATCGTCAGTCCCATGAAGAAGTCCCACGCGACATACTCGACCGCGAAGAGTGACGAGGGCCAGATCAGCCGATAGTCTGCGACCGCCCCGGCGCGCCACATCTGGCGAATCGCGGTTAGTTGGACGAAATGGACCGTGATGGTCAGCACACTCGCGGAGACACCTGCACCGAGCGCGGCAACGGTGAACCTCCGGCTCGCGGGCGTGGCCTCCAGTGCCTCCGCGACGACCCAGCCGGAGATTCCGAGTGCCGAGAGGATGGTCAGGATCTCCATGACGCGGAGATACGGGTCACCGATGGGATCGGCCGGTGAATCGACCATGACGATCCAGGCACCGATGACCGCCAGGTACATGAGGCCCACGACTGCCACGACTCCACAACTCAGGGCACCCAGCCGCCAATGGCGGGACGAAGGGTCGGCTGCTCGCATGGCGCGGATCTCGATGTCGCACTCTGAAGGCTGGCCGGTCATCCGGCGCACCAGTGAGGTGATGCGGACGATGCACCCCCAAGATGCGTAGCGGGCTGCCTCGGTCGCCAGGAAGGCAGCCACCGGCAGCGCGACCAGCCCTGAGCTTCAGCCTGTCTCGCAGTCCACGAAGTGGACGTCTGCGGGACCCGCGCGACGACCGTGGATGACCAGGGGCGAACCGTCCGTCGGGACGGCAGGTCCGCGGAGCGTGACGAAGTCGGTTGTTCGGTCCTCGAGGTCGAAGTACCCCCGCCGGGTGCGGGTGGTGTTGGTCATCTGCTGCCGTACCGGGACGCACTCCGCGGCGGGGAGGCCGGTTCGTGCGATGAGAGTGTCCCGGAGTTCCTCCATGCGCGCGGCCGGATATCGACCCGGTACCGAGATGCAGAAGGACGACGGCTCGCCACTGGGGTGTCCGGCGAGCCGAGCCGGGTCGCTGCCGTTCCGAGCGGCGCGAACCCGGAACCCGGTCAGCGTGCGCTCGACCATGAAGGTCGAATCGGACGGAGTCCGGGCCGGGAGTGGTGCGGCCAGCGTGGCGCATGGCACCAGGCCTGCCCACATCCCGGACGGTCGCATGCCGAGGTCTCCTGACGGATCGGGGCTTCTGCTGCGCGGGACGAAGTAGGATGCGCGCAGCGCGCCCCGAGTGTGCGGTTCGCGCTGCAGCAAATGCTGGTTGGATCGCTTGATTCCGCTCCGTCACCTACGCGTCCACAACAGAATCGCGCACGGTGTCCCCGTTCTGAACCGGATCGGGATGAGATTCGCCTGGTCGTAGACTTCGATGCCGACGAGGTCGCGAGGTGACACGACATCATCGACGTCGAAGCCGCGGACTCTCGCGCCATCGAGCCAGATCACGGGCCTGCAGCCTCGCCCGAGCTCGATGTTTCCGAACCGATCTACACGAACTCGGCGTAGGTACCGGAGTTTGGAGCTGAGTCGAACTCCCCCCGCGATCCGGTCGAGGCGCTCCGTGTCGTAGTAGTACCCGGTGTTCGTCGTCGATCGCTCGTAGAACCCGATGTTTCGAAGATACGGGTCGGTAGCCTCGACCTCGACGCGGATCGAGTCGATCGCGACGGCGTCGGGGATGAGCGTGATGGGGGCGAGGGACGGGCTATCGCCTTCCACGACGACTTCGACGGAGCGGGTGCGGTAGCCGAATGCGGACGCCTCGACGGTGTAGGTCCCTTCCGAGACCTCCCGAAACTGCGCGATGCCCTCGACGTTGGTCAGTACGATCCCCGCCTCGGGGACGTCGATGACCGACACGCGGACGTTGGGGATCGGCTGGCCGGTCAGCGAGTCTGTTGCCGAGACACGAATCGTCTGGGCGTGCAGAGAAGGGGCGGCAGCCAGGAGAAGGAGTCCTGGCCCGATCAGATGTCGAAGCGTCGCGACCATTCCTGCCGCAGTTGAATCAAGCGTTCTAACGGATCGGCATTTCTGCTGCGCAGGACGACGGAAGAGGCGCGCAGCGCCCCCCGAAGATGCAGGACGCGCAGCAGCAAATGCTAGTCAGGTAGGATTCCCGCGTTTCCTGTGCCTGCCAGCTGGCGTCCAGCCCAGGCGCGTTTCGTGAACGCGTCGGTCACACACCGGTGGGATCACGCTTGAGCCACTGCGCTTGAGCCACTGCGCTTGAGCCACTGCTAGGACACGCGAGAGCCTCGGGGCCGTGATTCATCGAAGTGTGCGGACGCGGCCGAGTGGGTTGGCCCCAAGACCGATTCGAGCGCCCGCGCCGTGCGGTGATGGTTGCGGATGCCGTCCGGACCTCGCTCCAGACCGACCCAGCGCTGGACTCGACCTGCTGGCCTGGCTCCCCCTGGCCGTCCCCGACCGTCCGGCTTCACGCCGTCCCCCGTCTACCGTCGTCGACGACCAGAGGAGACTCCCCTCTACCAAGTCGTACAGCATCACCTCGAGACGTATCTCGCCATGGCCGAGTCAGACGAGGTGGACTACCTCCTCCGTGGACCGAGCATGAAGTCCGGCGATACCTCACCTGCGGAATCCTCGCGTTCGGGTTCGCGCGCGCGCTGCAGCGCCTTCGGCCCGCCTCGACGCGGGTCCCAGTCAGTTCTGCGGACGCCCGTCTGATCTGCCGGCTGCCCCGCCCCGCATACGACGGACGCACCCGCGTCCGCCTCAGCCCTCTAGAGCTGATCGATCGGCTCGCACGCCTGGCGCCTCCGCCACGCGTCCACCGACCCCGCTACCATGGGGTCTTCGCGCCCAACGCGAAGTGGCGCAGAGAGGCCACCCGCTACGGGCGGGAAGATGAGGAGGACGCTGGGAGCGACTCGCCTGACGGGAGCACCAGCGTATCGTGCAGCCACGCGACGGACCGCGGCGCCCGACGGCGCTGGGCTCAGCTGCTCGCGCGGGTCTGCGAGGTGCATCCGTTGAGGTGCCCGGCCTGCCACGGTGAGATGCGCATCCTCGCCTTCCTCACCGACCCCGCAGTCGTCCGACCCATCCTCCGGCATCTGCGCATCCCGGAGCATCCGCCCCCGATCAGCGCAGCCCGGGGGCCGCCGCAGACCGAGCTGCTGGCGGTCGATCCGCCCTCACCCTGGGATCGGGCGAGCCATGGAACCGACCCGGCCCGATGGGTCAACATGCGGTTCAAGCGATGTACGGATTGGTTTGGCTGAACTACCAGCCCGCTGGCCGACGCGAACCGGCATCGACGATTGTCCTTGCTGGCGTGGGAAGAAAGACGACCTTCGTCACCAAGAGATCGGCGTGCACGTTGCCCTCAGGTTGCATCGAAGAGGCACTCGCCAACGCGACGTTTCCGATTCTCATGACCTACGGTTCGGACGACATCTACGGGGATCTGATGACCGGGCCTCGTGACCGCGTCCCCAACGCTACCTTCGAGGTGTGGCAAGGGGTTTCCCACCTTCCGTGGCTTGACGACCCAGAACGTTTCGAATCGAGCCTGAGAGCCTTCTTCGCGCTGGCGGAGTGAGCCGGGTCACTGGGTGCGGACGGCTTCGCCAGTCGGCCTCAGACGTTGAACAGTAGTCTCAGCATCGGCATGGCCACTGGCTCTTGGGCGAGGTTGGCGCCGTTCTGGCCCGCCCCCACGTTAGAAGATGGACACCAGCCCGCCAGGGTGGCGACGGACAGAGGCTAGACAGAACCGTGGACAGCATTTCCGAACCGAGCCTCCGGGCGATCAGAAACAAGATGGACGCAGCGCGTCTTCCGGGCTGCACCTTCGCCGTCGCGCGTAGGGACGGAGCTTGCTGGGCCGGAGCGATCGGCTTCGCTGACGTGCGGGACAGCCGCGCGGCCACGGTCAACACGACGTTTCACCTCTTCTCGGGTACGAAGCTGTACACCGCAGCGGCCGTCACACTCTTATCCGACCGAGGACTCCTCGATCTCGATGCGCCCGCCGCGGAATACGTGCCAGGCGTCACGCTCGAACACCCGGTCACGATTCGCCAGCTCTGCAGCCATAGTTCCGGGCTTCGAGACACCTTGCGCGCGTTCCTTTCTGCTCACCGCACCGGCGAACCCACGCCGTCCGCCGCAGACGCCTTGCACCGGTATCAGCTGCGCGGTTCCAAGGCACCGGGAGGCAAGGCGGCGTACCGGAATGTCAACTACGCGCTGCTCGGCGAGATCGTGACCAGAGTGTCCGGTCGACCATACGAGTCTTTCGTACAAGAGGAGCTGCTGACGCCTCTGAGCGCGACACTGAGCTTCGCGTACGACGAGCCGACGACGGCGGATACAGCGACCGGATACATCGACCGATGGAGCCCCATGCGTGGTCTGATCCGGCTGGTCGTTCCCGGAATGTTGAACAGGCTCGAAGACCACCGAATCGCGAGTCGGGTAGCGCTCTGCAACTTCTCGATCGACACGGCGGCAATCGGCGGCCTAATCGGCAGCGCGCCAGAGTTCCTGCCCTTGTTGCGCGAGTTCCTGTCTCCCGAAGACGGAGTACTAACCGCGGACGCTAAGCGAGCGATGCTGACGCTTCATGCGGAGGGCGGCGCGGGTGTCGCGTCGAAGGTCGGCGTAGGTCTCGGATGGAAGCTTGGCGACGTTGGAGGCGTGGAGTTCTGGAACCACG
>Ga0102929_1000772_pt1 | contig 18852 bp, 15 predicted proteins | sample SalPonR1_B_D2_MG_FD_78510 | JGI IMG/M metagenome (GOLD analysis project Ga0102929, IMG submission 78510) | Salt pond soil microbial communities from South San Francisco under conditions of wetland restoration - Salt Pond MetaG R1_B_D2_MG | ecosystem: Environmental > Aquatic > Marine > Intertidal... | reverse complement strand
TCGGTCTCTATCGACTTGTAGCGGGCCTCGACGTACAGCAGCGACCGGCCGCCGACCGGGAAAGCCCAGCCTGCGCCGACGTTCCAGGAGAATTCCGTGGAACTCTCGGAGGCCACGACGAAGGTCCCGGGCCCGACCCCGCCCGGCGTGCACCAGTACCACCAGGGGTCACACTGGGGCGGATAGTAGACCAGCCCCTGGTCGGTGAGACTCGCCTCGACGTTATCGAAACCGATCCCGGCCATGAGGTAGGGCCCCACGGAGGTGGAGCCGCCGAGACTCAGGATGGCGCTGACCGAGAAGCTCCAGTCGTCCACTTCGCCGCCGGAGACGCTGCCCAGCTCGGGGTCGATCTGGTCGATTGCATCATTGATGGAGCGGATCGCGGAAGACGAGATATCGTAGTCCGCATACGCGGCCTCGAACTGCAGGCCCACACGCCAGTCGGAGGGCCAGTAGGTTGCCCCGCCCCGAATCGCGAAGCCGTCGTCAGCGACATCGCCGAAATCGCCCTGGGTGACGTTTAGTCCGGCGCCTATATGACCGAACCACGCCCTCGAGCCGTAATCGGGCCGGCCGCCGGCTTGGGCCGTCGCGCAGATCATCGTCAGGCCGAGAATCAGGCAGGGTGAAATCGGATTACGATGGTGTCGCGACCGTGACTGGTGCCTGGACATGGCTGCCTCCGCTTGCATGCCACGGTATTGTGAAGCTGCCAACGGCCGGATTCGCCTGTGAACTTTGACAGGTAACCCCGCGGTGAAGGCTAGCGGCTGCTGGCGTGGCTGACGGGATCGCGCTCCGTGAGCCCCAGCACCTTCAGCGCGAAGGCGTACTCGTGCGCCCGCTCCTCCAGCTTCTCGAAGCGGGCGGCGGAGCCGCCGTGGCCGGCGTCCATGTTCATGCGCAGGAAGAAGGGCCCGCCTTCGGCCTCGTCCCGCAGCCGCGCCACCCACTTGGCCGGCTCCCAGTAGGTGACCCGGTAATCGGCGATGCCGCCTGTCGCGAGCACGGGCGGATACGGGACGTCGTCGCGGATGTTGTCGTAGGGCGAGTAGGCGGCGATGGTCTCATACGCCGCCCGCTCGGCGACCGGGTTGCCCCATTCCGACCACTCCGGGGGCGTCAGGGGCAGGGAACCATCGGAGATGGTGTTCAGCACGTCCACGAACGGCACCGCCGCCAGGACGGCGCCGAACAGGTCCGGGCGCAGATTCAGCGCGGCGCCCACCAGCAGGCCGCCGGCGGAGCCGCCGTAGATCACCGTCTCGCCCCTGCGTCCGTAGCCGCGCTGCTGCAGTGCCTCGGCGACGTCGACGAAGTCCTTGAAGGTGTTCATCTTTTTGGCGAGCTTGCCGTCCAGGTACCACTGCCGGCCCCTGGCCGCGCCGCCGCGGATGTGCGCGGTGGCATAGACGATGCCCCGGTCCACCAGCGAAAGGGTATTGGTGGAGAAGTGCGCCGGCATGGTCAGGCCGTAGCTGCCGTAGCCGTAGAGCACCAGCGGCGCGCTGCCGTCGACGGGAGTGTTCGCCAGCCGCAGGACCGTGACCGGTACCTGCGCACCATCCCGCGCCTCGACGAAGATGCGCTCCACGGTATAGAGGTCGGGTCGGTGGCCGCTCGGCACCTCCTGGGTCTTCCTGAGGCTGCGCTCCCGGCTGAACATGTCGAAGTCCCAGACCTGTTCCGGGGTGGCCGGTGACTCGTAGCTGAAGCGCACCGTCTTCGTGTCGAACTCGTAGCCTTCCTCGAGGCCGAGGGCATAAGCCGCCTCCCCGAAATCGATGGGGTAGCTGACCTCGCCCTCGTAGTCCGAGACGACGATGCGGGGCAGGGCGTTCTCCCGTTCGAGCCGCACGAGTCGGTCGGCGAAGGTGACGAAGTCCACCAGGTAGGTACCCGGCCGGTGGGGCAGCCAGTCCTGCCAGTTGTCGCGTCCCGGGTCGGCGACCGGCGTGCGCGCGATCTTGAAGTCTACGGCGCCGTCGGCGTTGGTGTGCAGGTAGAAGTGCTCGCCGTGATGCTCCGGGTGATATATCTCGTCGTCGCGCCGCGGGGCGATTAGCACGGGTTCGGCGCCCGGCGGCGCATCGGCCGGCAGGAATCGTGCCTCGCTGGCGTCCACCTTGGAGGAGGTGATGAAGATGTACTCGCCGCTCAGGCTCTTCGACACGTCCAGGAAGAAGCTGTCGTCGGGTTCCTCGTAGACCAGCCGGTCATCCGCGGGATCGGTGCCCAGCACGTGGTGCTTCACCCGTTTCGGGCGCTGGTGGTCGTCGCGCTCGATGTAATAGAACGAGCGGGAATCGGCGGCCCACACCGCGCCGCCGTCGGTGGAGGTGATGGTCTCGTCGAACTCCTCGCCGGTGGCGATGTTGCGCACCCGGATGTCGTAGTACTCCGAGCCGGTGCGGTCGAGGCCGTAGGCGATCCAGCGGTGATCCGGGCTGTGCTCCACCGCACCGATGTCGAAGAAGTCCTCGCCCTCGCCCTCCTTGTCGCCGTCGAACAGGACGGTCTCCGCGCCGCCGTCCCTGGGCGCGCGCACGAACACCGGGTACTGCCCGCCTTCCCGGTAGCGTACCGAGTACGCCCAGGGGCCGTCGGGCAGCGGCACGGAGCTGTCGTCCTCCCGGATGCGGCCGCGCATCTCTCCCACCAGCCTCTCCCGCAGGCCGTCGAGATCCGCCGTGGCGTCCTGGTAGTAACGATTCTCCGCCTCCAGGTGGGTGCGAATGTCGGCGGCGAGCTTCGAGGGGTCGCGCAGCACCTCCTGCCAGTTCGCGTCCCGGAGCCAGGCGTATGGGTCGGTGCGGGTCTCGCCGTGCTGCTCGATGGTGACCGGGCGCTGCTCGGCCGCCGGGGGCGGGTTATCGGTGCCGATGGGGAAAAGGGTTCGGTTGGAAGTCATGGTACTCCGGGGTCGGTCGGGTTCTTCGAAGATGTTGCGTGCCGGCCGGTCCGATGCGTCACCGCCGCAGCCGGCTGCCATGACGAACGGGAGGATCAGCAGGGCTGCTGTCAGGCGGCGCATCGGTACGCGAACTCGGGCGTGGTGAACCGGGCGGCAGATTCTACCGGATTCCCCGCCGGGAAATGTGGGAGGGCCTTCAGGCCCGATCCGGCTTTCTATTGGCGTTGGCCCGCCATCGGGCGGGTAAGGGTGGCCGGCGTTGAAGCCCCTCGCACAGGGAGGATCGGGCCTGAAGGCCCTCCCACGGCTGAAGCCCCTCCTACGCGATTCTTGAACGGTGTCACAGACTCGTCTGCGACCCCGCGCCAAGCTTCGTCATTATGTTCAGACGGACTGTGGTTCGCGCGGAGGAGAAGATGGGTTCCGAGAAAGGATTGACGGCACTGGAGTTGCTGGTGGTCGTCGCGGTCGTCGCGATGCTGGCCGCCGTGGCCGTGCCCCGTTTCTCGGTGCTGGACCGCGAGGCCCGGGAGCAGGCCGTGATGTCGCTCGCAGACGGTGTGAGGAGCGCGGCCGAGACTACCCACCGGGTGTGGTCTGCCGCGGGCCGGCCCGAAACCCTGACCTTTCACGGCGAGGAGCTGCGCTTCGTGTACGGTTACCCCGCCGGGCAGGAGATCGCCCGTACGGTGATCGGGCCTGGCGGCTTCCGTCACGGCGATGGCATGTGGGTGCACGAGGGCGCGCGTTCGGCGCTGGACTGCGGGGTGGTCTACCTGCCGCCCTCGGCCGAGGGCGTGCCCGCAACGGTGAACGCCTACACCGACGGTTGCTGAAGGAGCCGCCGCGGTCTCTAGACGCGCCGGGCGGCGCCGGTCTCGTCGCGCAGGAACATGGACACCTTCTCAGGGTGCATGGGGCGGCTGAACAGGAAGCCCTGGGCCAGGTCGCAATTGCATTCGCGCAGGAAGTCCAGCTGCTCGGCGGTCTCCACGCCTTCCGCGGCCACCTCGATGTCCAAGCCCCGTGCCATGGCGATGGCGGCACGCACCAGCCGCTGATGGTCCTCGTTCTCCTGCAGGTCGGCGATCAGGCTGCGGTCGATCACGAAGGTGTCCACCACGCCGCTGTCCAGTGAGCGGAACGAGATGTCCTGGGTGCCGAAGCGGTCCAGCGAGATGCGCACGCCGAGGGCGTTGAGTTCCGCCATGATGTGGGCGGGCATCCGCCGTCCGTGGTTCATGCCGGTGGCCATGATCTCGAGTTCCAGGCAGCCCGGGTCCAGGTTCGTGTCTCCGAGCGCCCTGGCCACCGCCTCGACGATGCGGCCCCGGGCGAGCTGCGCCGGCGAGAGATTCACGGCCACGGTCAGGTCCGGCAGGTCGAACTGGTTCTGCCAGGCCTTCAGCTGGCCGGCGGCGCTGGCCATGATCCACTCGCCCACCGAGTGGATGAGGCCGCTCGACTCCAGGATGGGCAGGAAACGCTCCGGAGCCAGCAGGCCGAAGCGCGGATGCTGCCAGCGCAGCAGCGCCTCGAAACCGATCAGCCGACCGTTGCGCACGTCGATGCGCGGCTGGTAGTGCAGCAGCAGCTCGCGACGCACGAGGGCGTGCCTCAGGCCGACCTCGAGTTCCTCGCGCTCCGCAATCTTGTGGTTCAGCGCCGCGGAGTGGAACTGGAACCGACCGCCGCCGTGGCTCTTCGCCTGACCGGTGGCGAGGCCGGCCGCTTTCACCAGCTCGGCGGGGTTGCCGCCCGCCTCCGGATAGAGCGCCACGCCGATGCTCGGCGTGAGATAGACCTCGTTGCCGCCCACGAAGTACTGCTCCTCGAGCGCCAACACCAGTTTCTGCCCTACCGTGGCGGCGTCCTGGGGCGAGTCCACGTCCTCGATGCAGACCACGAACTGGTCGGCGTTCCACCGGCCGACCAGATCGCTGATCCTGAGTTCGCGCACCAGCCGCAGCGCCACCTCCTGCAGCAGCCGGTCGCCGGTATCGTGTCCGAGGGTGTCGTTGACCGATTTGAAGCGGTCGAGGTCGATGAACAGGACGCCCAGCTCACGCTTGTGCCGGGAGGCGCGACTGATGGCGCGGCTCAGTTGCTCGGTGAACAGCCCGCGGCTCGCCAGTTCGGTGAGGGGGTCGTAGAGGGAAGGCCGTTTCTGGTGACCGGCCCGGCGGCGGCGATCGGTCACGTCGCGGAACGAGACGACTGCCCCCACTCGCCGCCCGGCGGCGTCGGTCAGCGACCGGCCGCTCAGGCTGAGCAGCAGCGGCGGCTGGTCCTCGGTCTCGTACAGCGCTTCCATGTCGCTGAACTTCTCGCCGGCGAGTGCCCGGGGCAGCGGCCGCGTCTCCACTGGCAGGGGCGTCTCCAGGCCGGGCGCGCCGGCGCAGAACTGGCGGTGCCAGGCGAGTGTGGGGCGCTCACGAGGGCCCAGGCCGAGCATGCTGCGGCCTGCGGGATTGATGGAGATGACCACGCCGTGCTCGTCGACGACGATCACCCCGTCGTTGATGCCGTGCAGTATGGTGCGCATGGCATCTTCGGGCCGCTGCATGCGGCGGACGAACTGGTGGCGGTCGAGTGCGTAGTGCAGCGCCTCGATGAGCGTGCCCGGCGTGATCTCGTCCAGGCACAGATAGTCCTGTGCACCGTGCTGCACCGCCGCCATGCCCCGGTGTTCGTTCACCCGCGCGGTCACGGCGATCACCGGCAGGCCCGGCAGTTCCGCCATGGCCGTTGCAGGCTTGCCCCGCTGGCGTCCGGCCTCGGTCAGGCCGACGTCGAGTACCACGATGTCCGGGTTGATGCGCGCGACCTCATCTCGGATGCCGGCCGGGTCGCTGGCCTGGTGGATGCCGTCGATGGCGTCGAGCTGGCGCAGCATCTGCAGGATGTTGCCGCCCGGGAGGGAATAGTCGCCGACGTACAGGATGCGAAGCTGGCGAGCGAGAGGTTCCGGCGTATCGACTGCCGGCTTGTCCGACGGATTGCCCGGGGCGCTGCCCGACGGACCGCCCGGCATATCGGCTGCGCTCATGCTCCCTCCCTGTGCGCGGGTGTTCTCGGGTTATCGTTGATGGACACCGGCATCGCGGAATCATAGCAAAAGAGCCGACGGGTGCCGATGGAAAAAATTCCGCGCTGCCGGCTTCAAACCCGCGGCCGTCTCCGCGCATCGAAGGATCAAACGAGGGATGAAAGGGATCGTGGCGATTGAGCGCGCCAGCCATCAACCACTCGGCCCACCGGCCGGCGACGAAGAAAACCGCCATGGCCGCTGAGCACGCCGACATGGCAGTGCGGCGTGCGCGCAAGGGCGACCGCAGGGCGTTCGAGCAGCTCTACCGCAGCCACGTCGGCCAGGTGTACGGCATATGCCTGCGCATGACCGGCCAGCCGGCGGAGGCCGAGGACTGCGCCCAGGAGGCGTTCATCCAGGCCTGGAGCAAACTGGCCCAGTTCCGCGGCGACGCAGCCTTCGGCACCTGGCTGCATCGCATCGCGGTCAACGCCGTGCTGGCCCGGCGGCGCCGGAACCGGCCGGAGGACCCCCTGGACGGCGCGGCGGAACCCGCGGCCCCCGCGGACAGCCCGGCCGACCAGAGCGACCTGGAAGCCGCGGTCGCCGCGCTGCCCGAGGGTGCCCGCCACGTCTTCGTGCTGCTGGCCGTCTACGGTTACACCCACGAGGAGGCCGGCGGCATGCTGGGCATCGCGGCCGGCACCTGCAAGGCACAACTGCACCGGGCGCGGCGACTGCTCGCCGAGCGCCTGAGTGCCGGCCCGGCGCACACGGAGGAACGGAACAGTGACTGAGAAAGCGCGCAGAACGGAACGCACGGAGGCGGAACTGGACTCCCGCATCGCCCGGTTGCCGAGGGCCGTGGAGCCGGGGCGCGACCTCTGGCCGGACATCGAGGCGCGACTGGACACGGCCGCGCCGGACGGCGATGCCCGCAGGGTCACCCGCTACGCGCGGCGGGGAGCGGCCGCCGCGGCGGTATGCGCCGTCGCCCTGCTGCCCCTGCTGCTGCGCGAGGCGCCGGTGGCCGACGGCCCGGTGTCGATGGCCACCGTGCCGGAGCCCCGCGCGACGGGCCTGGACACCGCCGGCCAGCAGCTGCGATTGCGCAATGCGGCGGTCACCTCGGTGGAGCCGGGGCCCGAATACCGGGCGGCCCGGGCCGAGGTGCTCGCCCTGCTGGAAGGGCGCCTCGCCGAACTGGCTCCGGAAGACCGGGAGATCGTGCTGCGCAACATCGAGACGATCAGGCGCGCCCTGGAGGAGATCGACGGTGCCCTGCAGGACAATCCCGACGACCCCCTGCTGCAGGAGTTGATGCTGCAGGCCTATCAGAGAGAACTGGATGTGATGGCCCGGGTGAACGGTCTCGCCGGCCCGGCCAGGAGGAGGACCGACCTATGAACCCGAAGACACTGACCCTGCTGCTGCTGGCCGCGCTGCCGCTGGCCGCCCACGCCGACCGGGACTACGAACGCACGGTCGCGACCGAAGGCGCGAAGGAAGTGCGCGTCAGCAACACTGCCGGCTCCGTCGAGGTAAAAGGCAGCGACCGGAACGACATCCGCATCAGTGGCGTCCTGGAGGACGAGGTGGAAGAGGTGCTCGTCGAGCGGGAAGGCAGCGCGATCGACATCAGGGTGAAAGTGGACGACGCGCGCCGCAACTACAAGCGGGCGGCCGCCGAACTGCGCCTCGAGATTCCCGCCGCCATGAGCTTGAGCGTGGTGGGCACCAGTGCCGATATCGCGGCGCAAGGCGTGCGCGGCGAGCAGCGGCTGAAGAGTGTGAGCGGCGACGTGGACACCGAGGTGTGGAGCGAACCGCTGAATGCCGAGACGGTCAGCGGCGACATCCGCGTGCTGGGGCACGACGAGGCCGGCCGGGCGCGTCTGGCTGCGGTGAGCGGCGACCTGAACGTGGAGTCGCTGGCAGGCGAGCTGGAGGCCGAATCGGTGAGCGGCGACGTGATACTGCGGGATTCCGTACTGAGCCGCGGGCGCTTCTCGACCACCTCGGGCGACGTCGTCGCGGCGGTGGGCCTCGCGAGCGGCGGCAGCTTCGAGGCGGAGAGCGTGAGCGGCGACGTCGAGCTGGACATCGCCGGTGAGCCCGACGCCGAGATCGACGCGAGCAGCTTCAGCGGCAGCATCGACAACTGCTTCGGCCCGAAGCCCCGGCGCGAGAGCCGCTACGCACCGGGCTCGGAGCTGCGCTTCACCGCCGGCGAGGGCCGCGGCGAGATCCGCCTGCAGACCCTCAGCGGCGACATCGAGCTCTGCACCCGGTAAACCCGCGCCGCGTGACAGGAGGGGCTTGCAGGAGGAGCTTCAACCCCGATTCCGCTTCGTGCCCGACCTCCGTCCCGGCCTCTGCCTGCCGGGCCGGGGGTTTGCTAATCTAGGCCTCTCACCCGCACTGCGAAGGATCTGCAATGGGGCGCTTCCTGAAAATCCTCCTGATCGGCGTCGCCGCCGTCGTCGGGCTACTCGTGGTGGTCGTGCTGGCGGTAGCGCTGCTGTTCGACCCCAATGACTACAAGGACGAGATCGCGGCCCGCGTGGAGGCCGCCACCGGCCGCACGCTCACCCTGGAGGGCGACCTCGAACTCGGCCTGTTTCCCTGGCTGAGCGTGGAAACCGGCCGTATCGTGCTGGGCAATGCCCAGGGATTCGGCCCCGAGCCGTTCGCCGAACTGGACGCTGCCAGCGTGGCCATCCGTCTGTGGCCGCTGGTCACCGGAAGCATCGAGGCCGGCCGGGTCTCGGTGGACGGACTCGTGCTGAACCTGCGCGTCGCCGGGGACGGCAGTACCAACTGGGACGACCTGGCCGCCGCCGAAGAGGCTTCGGCAGAACAGCCCGCGGAAGACGAGGGCGGTGCCGGCATCGACGAGTTGCGGGTGGCCGGCATCAGCCTCACCGATGCGACCATCGACTGGCGGGACGCCGCGGCCGATGCCCACTATCGTCTCGACGCCGTCGGCCTGACCACCGGCGCCATCGAGCCCGGGCTGCCATTCGACGTGGACGGCGGCTTCACGCTCGCCACGCTGCCGGAGGGTCCCGCCGGCGAATTCGAGCTGGCGGCGGTCGTCACCCCGGATCTGGCCGGCGAGCGCATCGTGCTGGACGGGCTGCTGTTCGAGGGTCGCCTCGAGCCGGGCGGCGAGATGCAGCCGTTCGACGTCGGGCTGTCCGCGCGCCGCCTGGCCTTCTCCATGGCCGAGCAGGCACTGGAGCTGGACGAAGGCGCGCTGAATCTCGCCTCTTTGCGCATCGAGGCCGAAGTGGCCGGCACCGTTGGCGAGGCCATCTCTCTTTCCGGGCGCATCGAAGCGGCCCGGTTCTCGCCGAAGGAACTGGCAGCGGCCTTCGGCGCGCCGCTGCCCGCCACGGCCGATCCCTCCGTGCTCGAGCTCATGTCCTTCGACGCCGAGGTGGCCGTCACCGACGACAGCGTCGCGCTCTCGGGCATGAGGGCCCGCCTCGACGACACGGAACTCACGGGCGATTTCTCCGTGCGGGATTTCGAGTCTCCCGGCTATCGCTTCTCGCTGGAAGGCGACCGTATCGACCTGGACCGTTATCTCGCGCCGCCCTCGGACAATGCGCCGGCCGAGGCCGATACCGCGGCCCTGGACGCCACCGAGATACCGGTGGAGACGATCCGTTCGCTGGACGCGGAGGGCACGCTGAAGTTCGGCGAGATCGTGCTGGGCGGCCTGACGTTCCGCACCATCGAGCTCGGGGTCACCGCCGGCGACGGCAGGGTGCGACTGCACCCCATCGGCGCCCGGGTGCTCGAGGGCGGGTATGAAGGCGACGTGCGCATCGACGCGAGCGGCGCCACGCCGCGCCTGTCCGTCGACGAGCGTGTGGAGGGCGTACAGCTCGCCGCCCTGGGCCGCGAGCTGTTCGAGACCGACAAGCTGAGCGGCAGCCTGGAAGGGCGGTTCGCGTTGTCCGGCAGCGGTGCCAACCTGGCGGAGATACGCCGCGACCTGGGTGGCGAGGTCGGTTTCCAGCTCAGCGACGGGGCCTTCGAGGGCACCGACGTCTGGTACCAGATCCGCCGGGCGCGTGCGCTGTTCCGCCAGGAGCCGCCGCCGGAGGCGCCCGCGGAGCCGCGCACGCCGTTCTCCACCATCCGCGGCACCGGGACGGTTTCGGGCGGCGTCCTCAGCAACGACGACCTGTTCGCCGAACTGCCTTTCCTGCGGGTCACTGGCTCAGGCACGGTGGATCTCGCGGCCGCCACCTTGGACTACGGGCTGAGCGCGCGGGTGCTGGAGCGTCCGGACTTCATCGAGGGCGCGAGCGACGAGGAACTGGCCGAGTATACCGAGGCGGTCATCCCCATCCGTCTCACCGGTCCGCTGGCCGACCCGTCGGTGCGACCGGACGTGGAGGGCATGCTGCGCGAGGAAGTGAAGGGCCGCATCGAAGAAGAGAAAGAGCGCCTGGAGAAGAAGCTGCTGGAGCGGCTCGGCATCGGGCCGGAGGACGGGGAAGCGCCGGCCGACGGCGAGGAGCCCGCGCCGGCGGAGGACGAAGAGTCGGTGGAAGAGCAGCTGAAGAAGAAACTGAAAGACCTGCTCGGTGAACGCTGAGGAAGGCAGCCGGGTGGCGAACCGGATCCAGGGGCTACGGCGCCCGACAGTGCCGGTTCTGCTCGGCCTGATCGCCGTCCCGGCCCTCGCCGCGGACCTCCTCGACGTGACGGTGGAGAAGGAAGGGGACCGCTACACCATGGCCTCGCGCACGTATTTCGAGGCGCCGCCGGAGGCGGTCTTCCGGGTGCTGTCCGACTACGACCGCTTCGAGCGCATCTCCAGCATCTTCGAGGACGTGCGCTTCATCGCGCCGGCTACCGACGGCACACCCCGGGCCTACACGCTGCTGAAGGGCTGCGTGCTGTTCTTCTGCAAGACCATCGAGCGCATCGAGGAGCTTCACTTCACGCCCCACAGCCGCATCGTGGCCGAGGTGGAACCGGAGCACAGCGACTTCGCCTACGGCAGGACCGAATGGCGGTTCGTCCCCTCTGGCACCGGCACCGAGGTGCACTATCGCATGGACATGGAGCCCGGCTTCTGGGTGCCGCCGCTGATCGGGCCCTACGTCATGAAGCGTTCCTTCCGCAGCGACGCCGTCGAGGCGCTGGAGCGCATCGAGGCTCTGGCCCTGTCCGACGACCGGGACCGGGAGCCGGCCTCGTGACGCCATTCGCCGAGCGGCTTCTGGCGTGGTACGACCGCCATGGCCGCCACGACCTGCCCTGGCAGCGCGACCCCGTGCCCTACCGGGTCTGGGTCTCCGAGATCATGCTGCAGCAGACCCGGGTGACAACCGTCATCCCGTACTTCGAGCGCTTCGTGGAGCGTTTCCCGACCGTGGAGGATCTCGCCGCGGCGCCGGCGGACGACGTGCTGGCGCTCTGGTCCGGCCTCGGCTACTACGCCCGGGCCCGCAACCTGCATCGGGCGGCGGGCCGCATCGTGGCGGAGCACGGCGGTGAGTTTCCCTGCCACCGGGAGGCGCTGGAGTCGCTGCCCGGCATCGGCCGCTCCACGGCCGGTGCCATCCTCGCCCTCTCCTTCGGGGAGCGCCACCCGATCCTGGACGGCAACGCCAAGCGCGTGCTGGCTCGCTACCACGCCGTGGACGGCTGGCCCGGGCGCACCGCAGTGGCGAAAGAGCTCTGGGAACTGGCGGAACGGCACACGCCGTCGCAGCGGGTGGCCGACTACACCCAGGCCATCATGGACCTGGGTGCGACACTCTGCACCCGCGGCCGGGCGGCCTGCGAACGCTGCCCGCAGGCGGCGGATTGCCGGGCCCTGGCGCTGGGCCGCCAGGCGCAATTCCCGGGCCGCAAGCCCCCGCAGAAATCGCGCCGGCTCCGCACCGCCGAATTCGCGCTGGCCTGGGACGGCAGTGCGGTGCTGCTGGAGCGCCGCCCCGATGCCGGCATCTGGGGCGGCCTCTGGAGCCTGCCGGAAATCGGCGACGAGGAGACGGCGGAGGACTGGTGCCGGCGGCGGCTGGGGGCGGAGCCACCTGCCGTGGAGCGCTGGGAGACTGTCGAACACAGCTTCACCCATTATGATCTGCACATGCAGCCGGTCCTGATCCGGCTGGACGACCGGCCGGGTGCGGCGCGGGACGCGGGCGACGAGCGCTGGGTGGAACTGAACGGCGGCACCGGCATGGGACTGCCGGCCCCGGTGCGCCGGCTGCTGGACAGATTGGGCGACCTCGGCGTCTGAAACCGTCGCCGGAGAAAGGAAGGGAACGATGGACGAACAACTCGAAAAACAGCTTGGCCAGCAGCTGGACCTGGTCCAGCAGGTCTACGAACTGGTGGTCAACTTCATGGTGACCTACTCCTTCCGTCTCGTCGGGGCGGTGCTGGTCATCATCGCCGGGGTGCTGGTGGCACGCTGGGTGGGCCGCGTGGTGCTGCGCGCCCAGGAACGTCACGACGTGGACGTCACCCTCAGGCAGTTCATCGCGAGCACCGTGCGCATCACCGTCATCGCGCTGTTCGCCATCATCGCGATGAACCAGCTCGGCATCAGCATCACGCCGCTGATTGCCGCCATCGGCGGTCTCGCCGTCGGCGTCAGCTTCGCGCTGCAGGGCCCGGTGGCGAACTACGGCGCGGGCCTCGTGATCATCCTCACCCGCATGTACCGGGTGGGCGATACGGTCACCATCCAGGCGCGCTCCGGCCTGGTGGAGGATATCTCGCTGGCCACCACCGTGCTGCTGACCGAGGACGGCGAGCGTATCGTGATTCCCAACAAGCACATCACCGGCGAGATCCACACCAACTCCTTCGCCAACCGGGTGGTCGAGGGACGGGTGGGTATCGCCTACAGCGAAGACCCGGAAAGGGCCATCGGCATCATCGAGCAGGCGCTCGCCGGTCTGGACGACGTCTCCTCCGAGGTGGGCCCGCAGATCGGTATCGCCGGCTTCGGCGATTCCTCCATCGATCTCGACTATCGTTTCTGGGTGCCCACCAACCGCTATTTCGGGGTGATGCACGCGGCCAACATGGCCGTGTACCAGGCGCTGAAGCGCGAAGGCGTCTCCATTCCGTTCCCGCAGCGCGAGGTGCGCCTGCTCGGGGACGGCGCATGAGCCGGCTGAGATACGCACAGCGCAAGCCAGGTGGGCTCCACCGAACGGCGGCCTTGCTTTTGGGTCCGCGTCCGGCGCTCTGGTATAAAGCGTCCATCTTTCCGGAACCCATCGAACGAGGCATCCAATGAGCCGTACGGTCAACTGCGTGGTGCTCGGCCAGGAGGCGGAGGGGCTGGACTATGCCCCCTACCCCGGCGAGCTGGGCAAGCGCATCTACGAGAACGTCTCCAAGCAGGCCTGGCAGCGCTGGCTGGCCCACCAGACCATGCTGATCAACGAATACCGCCTGACCCCCATCGAGCCCAAGGCCCGTGAGTTCCTGGAGAAGGAGATGGAGAAGTTCTTTTTCGGGGAGGGATCCCAGGCACCGGAAGGCTTCGTCCCGAAGGACGGCTGACCCTGCTGTGGGAGGGCCTTCAGGCCCGATTGGCGTCCGAAGGTCAGACGGCGGTGCAGTACTGCACGCTGAACAGGTCGTCCGCGTCGGTCCAGACCCGGTCCACCCGGAATCCCGCCAGCTCCGCCATCTGCGCGAACGTCTCCAGCCGGTACTTGTGGGAGCACTCCGAGAGGATGTACTCGCCGGCGGCCATGGCGATGGCCGCGTCGCCAAGGTGGATGGTCTGGTCGCGGTCGCTGACCAGGTGCATCTCGATGCGGTCGAGTCCCTCGTTGTAGATGGCGCGGTGGCGGAAGGCGGCCAGATCGAAGTCTGCGCCGAAGCGCCGGTTCAGATGCGCCAGCATGTTCAGGTTGAAGCGCTCCGTGTAACCGGCGGCGTCGTTGTAGGCGCGCTCCAGCACCCTCTTGTCCTTCACCAGGTCGACGCCGATCAGCAGTGCGCCGCCGTCGCGCGCCTCCTCGCGCATGACCTGCATGAGCGAGACGGCGGAGTCCGGCCAGAAGTTGCCGATGGTCGAACCCGGGAAGAACACCAGGTTGCGTTCCGGCATGACCTTCGGTGAGGGCAGGTCGAAGGGCTTGGTGAAATCGGCGGCCACCGGCAGGATCTCGAGCTCGGGGTAGTCGGCGGCGAGGATGTCGGCCGACCTCACCAGGAACTCACGGGACACGTCCACCGGCACGTAGGCGGCCATATCGTGCAGGTGGGAGAGCAGGATGCGTATCTTCACGCTGGCGCCGGAGCCGAACTCGATCACCGAGGCTCGCGGGCCCACCGCGTCGGCGATCTCCGCGATGTTGTCGCGCATGATGCCGATCTCGGTCTGGGTGGGGTAGTACTCGGGCTGCTCGCAGATGGCGTCGAACAGCTCCGAGCCGCGTTCGTCGTAGAAGTACTTCGGCGAGATGAGTTTCTGCGGCCGGCTGAGTCCTTCGACGAGTTCGGCCAGTTCCAGGTTCTCGGATAGATCCTGCTCGGTCAGGTCCTCCGCCCGCGCTGCATCGGTGGCCATGGGCAATCCCTTGTGGTGTTCAGTGAGACTGGCCGACGTCCCTGGCCAGCCGGAAACCGAGAAACTGCCAGCGCGCGTCGGGGTAGAAGAAGCTGCGATAGCTGGCGCGGATGTGGTCGCTGGCCGTGGCGCAGGAACCGCCGCGCACGACCATCTGGTTGCACATGAACTTGCCGTTGTACTCGCCGAGGGAACCTGCCAGCGGCCGGAAACCGGGATAGGCGGTGTAGGGAGACGCGGTCCACTCCCAGACGTCGCCGAAGAGCTGGCGCACGCCTTCGCCCTCGTCGCGGTCGGCCACGGGCTGCCAGTAGCCGGAGTCCATCAGGTTGCCGCGGGCCTCGACACCGGCGGCCGCGGTCTCCCATTCGGCCTCCGTGGGCAGCCGCGCACCGGCCCAGCTGGCGAACGCGTCGGCCTCGTAGAAGCTCACGTGGGCCACTGGCGCGTCCGGGTCGATCTCGCGCTCGCCGCCCAGGGTGAACTCCGTCTCGAGATTCCGGTTCCAGTACAGCGGCCGGTTCCATCCGCGCTCCTGAACCAGGGCCCAGCCGTCGGAAAGCCAGAGGTCCGGGTGGTGGTAGCCCCCGTCCTCGATGAACTCCAGATACTCCCGGTTGGTGACCAGGCGCGAGGCGAGCTCGTGGGGATGGATGAGCTCGGCGTGCCGGGGCGTCTCGTTGTCGAAGCAGAAGTCTTCGCCGGTGGCGCCGATCCGCTGTTCGCCCTCCAGCCCCCGGATCCAGCGCATGGGGCCCGGCGTCCGCCGCGGCGGCGTCTTCAGCTCGTCGCTCATCGGCGGCTTCACGGGGTTGCGGGACAACACGTGCTTGATGTCGGTGAGGATCAGCTCCTGGTGCTGCTGCTCGTGGTGCAGCCCCAGGGTCGTGAGGAAGGCGATATCCGGCTCCTCGCCCCTCCCGGCGAGCAGCCGGTTCATGGCCTCATCCACGTGCCGGCGGTAGTTCATGATCTCGCGCACCGTGGGCCGGGAGAGCAACCCGCGTTCCGGCCGGCGGTGCATCTGCCCCACCGTGTAGTAATAGGAGTTGAACAGGTAGTCGTAGGCGTCGTGGAAGGGGACGTAGTCCGGCAGGTGCTCCTGCAGCAGGAAGCGCTCGAAGAACCAGCTGGTGTGAGCGAGGTGCCATTTCGTGGGGCTGACGTCGGGCATGGACTGCACCACGAAGTCCTCCGGCGCCAGTGTGTCGCACAGAGAGAGACTCTGGGCGCGGACGCGGGAGTAGTGCAGCGGCAGGGATTCCTGTCCGTAGTCCGGGCGGATGTCGTCCGGTGCGGAGGCCATCGGTCGCTCCTCGTGGGCCAGTCACTAGGGTAGGCGGCACCCCGGAGGGTGTCAAAATCATCCCGGTTCGAGGGTAGTCTTGCCGCTGCGTGTTACAGCTCTTTGCAAGATCTGCAGGAAGGCAGTGACCGACCGCCGGTCTACGGCTAGCGCCAGTGCATCGTCACCGAGGCACGGATGCTGCGCGGCTCCAGCGGATGGAAGTGGATGTCCTCCACGCCCGCAGTCTCGCCCGGCAGGCGCGACTCGTAAAAATACGCGATGTCGTCGTCGTCGGAGTCGAGCAGGTTGAATGCGTCGAGCCGCAGTTCCAGCAGGCCGCGGCGCCAGGCCACGCCGGCGTTGAGCAGCAGGGAGTCGTCGCTGCGCACCGAGCCGTCCTCGATCAGCGGGGCATCGTCCAGGTAACGTACCCGGGCGCTGGCGCTGAAGCCGTTACCCCAGGCCGCGTTCAGCCCCAGCGTGAAGGTGGACTCCACCGCGCCGGGGATCTCCCGGCCGCCGCCCTGGTCGCGCTTGAACTCGGCGTCCGTGGTCGTCCAGGCGGCGTTCACCGCCAGCCAGTCGGTGGCCTGCCAGAAGCCGGAGGCCTCCACGCCGAGCCGCTCGGTGGCATCGTTCGGCTCGGTGGTGCCGGCGTCGCCCACATACACCAGCTCCGAGTCGAGCTCGAGCCAGAAGCCGACCAGCGAGAGATTGAAGCGGGTGCCGCGCTCGTAGCGCAGCCCGAGTTCGCCGCCTTCGGAGGCCACCAGCACGTCCACCGGGTCCACGGCGTCGCCGCTGGCGGGGTCGATGGCGATGGTGGCGCCGCGCACGTCGTTGGAATGGAAGCCCCGGCCCCAGCTGGCGTAGGCCTCGAGTACCTCCGAGACGCGCCAGGCGAGGCCCAGTTTCGGGCTCACCAGGGTGTCGTCGCCGGCGCCGCTGTTGACGGCGCGGAAGGCGTCCACCTCCCAGTCGTAGTAGTCGGCCCGCAGGCCCAGGATGCCGCGCAGCGCGCGGGTGAGTTCCACGTCCGCTTCGCCCCAGACGCCCGCGGCCAGTTCCTCCACCGCGTCCTGGCGCACGACGTCCGTGCGCACCCGGGCCGCCGTGCCGTAAAGCCCCACCTCGTCGATATCGTCGTAACGCAGCTTCGCACCGTAGCGCAGTTCCACCAGGCGGCGGCCGAACTCCACGCTGCGGCCGCCGTCGAGGCTGGCACCGTACACCGTGCGGTCGTCGCGTTGCTCGAACTCGTCGCCCTCCACCGGATCATCCAGGAAATAGGTGAAGTTGGAGTACAGCGTGAAGTCGTGGTCGACCACGTAGGCGCGGGCCTCCCAGGTGCCGAAGTCGAGCGCACCGGTCAGCGCGTAGCGCTGCGTCCGGCCGCCCAGGTCCGGGTCGATGAAGCCCAGCCGGTCGATCAGGCCCGACTCCACGGCCCGCTGGGGGATCTGGTCGGTGGAGTCCCATTCGCTGTCGTAGGCCTGCAGGTTCAGCTCCGCGCGGGCGCCGCCCACGTCGAAGCCGTAGGCGAGATACGCCTTGTATTGTTCCAGGTTCTCCTCCAGCTCCCAGGGCCCGTCGTATACGGTGGCGTCGAAGGCCGCCGTGAGCATGCCGCCGCCCACGGCACTGCTGCCGGCGGCCAGTGCCCGGCCGTAGCCGTACTCGCCGGCGGTCAGGCCCAGCAGGGTCTCGGGCAGCTCGTCGTAGAAGGTGAACTCCACGCTGCCGGCGGAGGAGAAGTCGCCGGTTTCCGCGGCGTACGGGCCCTTGCGGTAGCGGGTGGTCGCCACCAGCTCGGGGATCAGGAAGTTCAGGTCCAGGTAACCCTGCCCGTGGCCGTGGGTGGGCATGTTCAGCGGCACGCCCTCGGCGCTCGCCGAGAAGTCCGTACCGTGATCCAGGTTGAAACCGCGCAGGAAATACTGGTTGGCTTTGCCGGTGCCCGAGTGCTGGGTGGCCACCATGCCGGGCACCGCCTCCACCAGCTCGCCGACCCGCAGCAGCGGCGGCAGCTGGATGTCGTCGTAGCCCACCAGCCCCTCGGACGCGGTGTCGGCGGTGCCGATCAGCTGGCGCGATCTGCCGTAGACCACGATTTCCTCGAGTGCGGTCTCCGCGCCGGCGCCGTGACTCGATGAGGTATCCGGCCAGGCCGTGGGGGAGGCGGCGATGGCCAGGGCGGCGACAGCCGCGGACAGGGGTGTTCTCATCGGGTCTTCCCTCGTTGAGATGGGTTAGCCGGCCGCGGAGACCGTGTTCTCGCGAAGGCTATTGGTAGCACGCTTTAATGGTTCGTGCTACTCGGAAAACCCGTACCCGGGTTTCGCCCGGGGCCTGCGGGACGAAGTGTGGCTTCAGAAGTCCGCGGCGGTAAGGGTGAGCCGCCCGTGGCGGACGCCCTTGGTGGCGATCAGTGCATCGGCCAGCGAGCGGACCCTGCCCGCCGGTCCGCGCAGCACGATCACTTCCATGCAGTACTCATGGGTCAGATGCACGTGCAGCGTGGCGATCACCGCGTGGTGGGCCTCGTGCTGCATGGCCGTGAGGCGGTCGCCCAGCCGGCGCTGGCTGTGGGAATAGACCAGTGTGACGGTGCCCACCACCTCGGTGTCGTCGTCGGTCTCGACCTCCGCCCGGGCGATCTCGGCGCGGATCATGTCCCGGAACGCCTCCGAGCGGCTGGGATAGCCCCGGTCCTCGATCAGGTGGTCGAATTCCTCGAGAAGGTCGGCCTCGATGGCCACCCCGATGCGGCTGAGCTCGGACATGGCGCTAGCGTAAGCCGGCGGCCCGCGGCCGGCAAGCCGCGGCCCAGCCGGGCTCCCTTGACTACCCGACGCCGGACCGTTGTAATACCTCGCTCGCCATCCCGGGACACCCCGGTAGGAGGGCCTTCAGGCCCGATCCTGCGCCCGCCCAAAGAAATGGCCAGGTAGCTCAGTTGGTAGAGCAGCGGATTGAAAATCCGCGTGTCGGTGGTTCGATTCCGCCCCTGGCCACCATATCTATCAATACCTTGCAGATTTACT
>Ga0102929_1000770_pt1 | contig 18867 bp, 17 predicted proteins | sample SalPonR1_B_D2_MG_FD_78510 | JGI IMG/M metagenome (GOLD analysis project Ga0102929, IMG submission 78510) | Salt pond soil microbial communities from South San Francisco under conditions of wetland restoration - Salt Pond MetaG R1_B_D2_MG | ecosystem: Environmental > Aquatic > Marine > Intertidal... | reverse complement strand
CGACATAGGATCGAGTCTTTTCGGTGGAGCCCCTGTGGAAGCTATCATTTCCGGAACCGCAACTGCTCCTCATCCTCTTCTTGCATCTGTCCTCATGATGGGCATAATGGCTGCTATCCTGCTTCTGAAGCTACTTCCGACAATAGGAAAATACGTTCACCGTTCATCCATTGCCGGTTTCCTTTTCATTCTCGGAACTTTTGTTACCTTCTCCAGCAATATCCAGGGAGCCATCGCTTCTGCTCCAGAGTTCGCAGGTCCCTTCGGTTTCTCACCCTGGGGAATGGTAATCGGAGCCACTGTTCTTGTTTCGGCAAGATGGAACCCCTTCTTCGGACTTCTGGCGGGGCTAGGAATTAAACTGGTATTCGGGCTGTGATAGTCATGAATAATTACTACGAACTCGAGTTAGCCGGACTTAAAAGAAAGCTGAAAAAGATCAGGATCAGCGAAGATCTTACAATTGCCTCCTTTGTAATGCTGGGAGATACAGAACTTGTTGAGAAAACGGCAGAGGAACTCTACAGAAAAATTCCTGAGGATGTTGAGTTTCTCGTATGCCCGGAGGCAAAGGGCATACCTCTGACCCATGTCATCGCTAATAAACTTGGGCTGAATTACGTAATAATAAGGAAATCCGTAAAAGGGTACATGGAAGATCCTCTCATTGAAAAAGTTCAATCAATAACTACGAGAGAACCTCAGATAATCGTTCTGGACGGCCTGGATGTAAAAAAACTGAAAGGGAAGAAGGTCTGCATCATAGATGATGTGGTCTCCACTGGCGAATCCCTTAAGGCTGTTGAAAGGCTTCTTTCAAAGGCAGGATGCACAGTAAGGGCAAAAGCTGCTGTACTTCTTGAAGACGCTGGTTACCAGGAAGATGATCTCATATATCTCGGGAAACTTCCTGTTTTCAGGAACGATGACCAGTAAAAGGACATTGGATGAAAGCAGGAGACTATTTTTCGTCTCCTGCTTTACTGAACTCTTTAAACAAGGTTGAATTCCTGTGCAACAGCCCTGATCCCTGATCTTACCCTGTCAGTTTTGACGGGTGCGGAGATACTGTGCCGGGAATAAAGGATATCCCCGGAATATCCTGAATACCTTCCAAGAACATCTGCAAATCTTTCCCCGGCACATCTGTTCTTTCCAAGGAAATATCCGACAGCTGAGACAAGGGATAGATCATCCTTTTTCACCGAGACATTTCCTTCGGAAGTAACATACTTCTGAAATGCCAAACCCGTTACAGGAAATTCCACGCTTTTTTTGGGGGAATGAGCAACAAGACTGGTTCCTTTCTCCTGTGAAAAGGCCGAGCAGCAGGAAACTTCTACCCTTTTCTTTCTCGCAGTTTCTACTGCAACAGAGTTTAGAACCCTTGCCCCCAATCTGGATAGTTCCAACATCTCATCGTATGATATATATTCGAGTTTTTTTGCCCTTGGCTCTAACTGAGGATCACATGTAAAAATACCTTCCACGTCACTGTAGATAAAACATGGAGCACTTAGAACTGAAGCAATGGCTACTGCAGTAGTATCCGAACCTCCTCTTCCGAGAGTTGTAATATCACCGTTTTGTGCAATACCCTGAAAACCTGTTACAACAAGGACCCTGTTATGCTGCAATTCTCTCTTCATCCTGGAAACATCAATATCTATAATTCCTGCATTTGCGTAATTGCCGTCTGTAAGGATCCCAAGCTGGAAGGAGTTAAGGGATTTTGCTTTTATGCCCCTGGTTTCAAGGGCCATTACCAGAAGAGCAGCAGAAATCTGTTCTCCGCTGGAAAGGAGCATATCCATTTCACGATCGTTCCTTTTACCAGATACTGAACACCCCATACGGGCAAGGTCATCTGTAGTATCTCCCATTGCGGAGACAACAACAACCGAGCTTTTGTCCTTTCCAATTCTCAGGTCGATCATTTTCGCGACTTTGATGATTTTTTCCGGAGTCGCAAGGGAGGATCCTCCATATTTCTGAACTATCATGATTTAAATTCCCACTTTCGCAAAAGACCTGGAAAAACTTACAAGATCATGCAACATTGCTGATCCTGTCTCCCTTGATCCGGCCCCTGCTCCTGTCATACAGATTCTCCCCAGGGTGTCAGTATCAAGAACTATACCGTTCATCGCTCCAGGCAGGTTATAAAGGGGATGCCCTTCATCGAGCACTTCAGGTCTGACAGAAAAGATCTTTCTTTCGCCATCAAAAATTCCCCTTGCCAGAAGCCTTAACTTTCCGCTGGATCTTTTTGCTCCCTCAAACATTTCTGGTGGAATATCGTCGATACCTGTAATATCTATCTCATCGAGATCAGAGCAGATACCCTCCATCATTACGTTTGAAATTATGAGGGCCTTAAGGGCAGTATCGTAACCCTTTATATCCATCGAAGGATCTGCTTCTGCATATCCCTTCAGCCTTGCCTCTTCCAGTGCCTTATCGAAACTCATTTCGCCCTGCATTTTTTCGAGGATATAATTGCACGTTCCGTTAAGCACTCCCTCAAAGGAATTAACCCTGCTGCCTGACATTCCTCCAAGAAAGGTTGAGAAAAGAGGAGTTCCTGACATTACGGTACCTTCGAAAAAGACCTTTCCCCTGTTCTTTTGAGCGAGATCTGATAGCCTGTTATAGCAGAAGGCGATGGGTGCCTTGTTCGATGTTATCACCGACTTACCCCTCGAAAGGGCATTTTCCATATAGAACAAAGCCTGTTCGTAAGAATCAAGGGACGTAACAGTACATTCAGCCATAACATCATAATCCCCTTTTTCCACCATGTCCCGAGGCGAGTATTGGAAAGGATTTTCATAGCCTGCAACTTGCCATAACTGTTTACCAGGATCTTCCTCAATTCCGGACATAAGGACACCAAGGTCTATTCCTTCCGCATCATAAATGCATCCATGGGTTCGGGTAGCAATGCCTGTTATACTGACCGTTATTCCTGTATTCTGTCTGAGAAAATCCTTTTTCTCGTAAACAAGACGGCAAAAACCCTTACCCACGTTACCAAAACCCATTAACATTACCCTGATCTCCATTCTACACACCTCCGTAATTTTGCACTGCCCTGAATGGTCCATAAAAAAAGGCCAGAACCTGGAAAAGGCCCTGGCCGAAAAAAAGCTCGACAGCAACAGCTAACCGTCGACCGATCCCGGAGGGCCGCAAGGTGTTGTTGTCGTAGTTGTAGTTGTAGTCATAGTAAAAGTTGAAGAAATAGCTATTACATAGCAAAAATTACTAAGATTCACCATTGTTCCCTCCTGTCTTCGATTTTGTGTCATATTACGAAACATCTCAAATTAAGCATCATAATAACTCCTGTTCTGGACTTTGTAAAGGACCTGTTTTTACAATAGTATTGAAACCGGAATAAAATTTAATTACCATAATTAAATTATGTAAAAAAAACTGATAAAAAAGATAATATTACCTGCATTTGGTGTTAAAATGTTTTTTTAGAAAAAAAACCAAGACAGGAAGTGGACATCATATCCATGTTGCAAACTAAAGTAAAAAGATCGAAACTGCAGATAATTCTGCTTTGCCTGGGACATTTCATAAACGACATACATCTATCATTCTTGCCAACCTTTATTCCCGGAATAGTCGAAAGACTTGGAATCTCACTCGCCCAGGCAGGACTTCTTAACTCCATTGCAGGCTTTATTAATATGATGGGACAGCCCCTTTTCGGCCACCTTTCCGACAAAACCAACAAACCTGTCTTTATTATTGCAGGCCCCGTTCTTGCATGCTTCGGAGCATCCATGCTCCCTCTTTCTCCAAACTATTCTGTAGCACTTCTTTTCGTTCTTATCTGGAGCATAGGCACAGCAGTCTTTCATCCCCAGGGCAGCGGGGGTATCGGACATCTAAGCAGTGTAGACAAAATATCCTCTTCTCTTGCGTTCTTCGGTCTTGGAGGAATGCTTGCAGGAGCCCTGAGTCCCATATATGCTGTGGGACTTGTAAAGATATTCGGTTTTACCTGGATGCCAGTGGCGGCTATGATCCCGGTGCTGATCTTCGCAGCTGTAACCTACTATTACATCCCGGATATCCAGGACAAATCCATGTTCAAGCCCTCTACCGAGAGCTTTTTTTCCAATTTCCGCAATGTTTTCAGCCAGGTATACCGGATATGGATCGTAGCCTTCTCAAGAGCAGTATCAGGACAGGGTCTCAGATTCTTTCTGCCTCTGGTAATATCATCCAGGGGAGGACAACTTGCAGAGATCGGAACAGTTCTCTTTGTAATAACAATAGGAGCTTCTGTCTCTCCGATAATCTGCGGCAAGGTCGCCGATATCTTCGGAGCGAAAAGGACTCTCGTAGTAATACTTTTTTCGATCCCCTTTCTTCTTGTTCCTGCCTCGCTAACTGAGGGAATTCCTTCCATACTTCTGTTCATGGTGGGTTATGCCCTGCTTACCGCAACAGAACCTATCACTAACGCAATGGCCCAGCAATCGGCCCCCCATGCCAGGGGAATGGCAAGTTCCATCATAATGGGCTTTGCCTTCGGGCTGGGCGGAGTCGTTACGGCCCCTCTTGGAGCCGTAGCGGACTATTTCGGTCTTACCGCGACAATGCTTATTATTGCGGTGATTCCTTCTCTCTCAATTCCTGTAATACTCTCGCGGAAATGGAAATAGAATCTTTCTTTTCAGATTAAAAACAGGCTTTCTATTACCAGAACTAATGGTTTCCCAATCTTTCTGGCTATTTAATCTTCCATGAGATCGTAGTTTAATTAAGATATATTCTTAATGTTCTAACATCAGGAAGGTGAAAAAATATGTCTAAATTTTCGCTTGAAACACTCATGGAATGTGTTTATCCCTTCACAAAGACCAATGACGATGACTCGGTTATTCTGGGATCAACTTTTGGAGAGGATGTTGCATTAGTTCAAATTGGCAACGACATCCTTCTATCTCACGTTGACCCTATAGTTGGAGCCGTATCAGGAATAGGATGGCTTGCAATGCATGTTTCATGCAATGATATTGCCTGCTCGGGTATACCTCCCAAATGGGCACAGATACTTATTCTTGTTCCGAACAAAGAAGATACTGAACTCGTAAAAACTATCATGACAGATGCCGCTAAAGCTGCGGAAGAGATAGGAGTTTCCATAATTGGAGGACATACAGGTTATTCATCTGGTATATCCAGACCTGTTGTTGCCGTAACTGCTATGGCACCTGCAGGAAATCACCGGACAGTAGGAACTAAGGGGGCCCAGACGGGAGATCATGTAATAATAACAGGAGGAGCAGGTATCGAGGGAACAGCTATCCTTGCATCGGACTTTACAGAAGAGGGAAAGTCCCTGGGCCTCACAGATGAAGAGATATCAGAAGGAGCCAGACTGGGCAGAGAGATCAGTATTCTGAAAGAAGCCATGATCCTGGCCAGGCATAACGCAACTTCCATGCACGATGTAACAAGAGGAGGCATAAGGGAAACTTCTCTTGAGATCGCAAAACTTTCAGGTAGAGCTCTTGAAATAGACATTGATCAAATTCCTGCGAGGTCTATAGTTACACGTTTCGCTCAAGCCTTTTCCTTTGACCCACTTGGAATGATATCTTCCGGTTCTATCGTCGCAACAGTACCCGAAAAAAATGTTCCTGAAGTTATCAAGGAACTTCAAATGCAGGATATTCCTGCAAAGGATGCAGGAATTGTCAAAAAAGGTAAAGGAGTTACATTTATTCAAGAGGGAAGGGAAAAAACTTTCGAAAACATCCACTGCGAAGAGGACGAACTCGCAAGAATGTGGTCAATTCACAAGGAAAAAACACGATAATTCGAAAGGCATAGCCGAAACAATATTATGTCAGGCTATGCCTTTTAACTTACTCCGCAAGATCAAAGGCAGTTCCGATATCTTTTTTCCCGGCCTTCTCAAGAACTTTAGCAGCTATAGCAATATCTACAGCCCCTGTACCTATTGGAATACAGAGTATTCTTTTATCTTTTGATATTACACTTTTCTTCGTTCCTGCAGCCAACTCACCCAGGGTGGAATAAATGTCATTCTCCTTTATCCTTCCGGATTCACCGAGTTCTTTCAACGCTCCTCTATGAAGACATTGGGCGACATGATCCACAACAATCATGTCAGCAGAAAGGAGGGCCTTTTCCTCACACTCCTGAAATGATCCCATGGGAAAAAGGATCGTTCCCGGCTTAAACCATGAGCTTTTAAAGAACTTGTCCTTTGCATGTGTAACCGTTACCACTACGTCACTTTCAGCAGCTGCCTCAGGATTGTCACATATATCAATCTTTCCTTTTACATAATCCTTCATATCTCTGGCAAAGGATTCAGCAGCCTGAACAGAAATATCATAAACCCTCAAACTTTCAATATCCGTTACTTCCGATATTGCCATTGTTTGCGTTCTTCCCTGGACTCCTGCTCCGTAAATACCGAGGCTAATGGCTCTTTTGTCTCCGAGAAGGTACTTCAGAGCTACCGCAGTCTGCGCACCTGTTCTCATATTGGTTATATAAGTCCCATCCATAACTGCTGTAAATACTCCGTTATGAGGATTCACGAGAACGATAACAGCACTTACGTAGGGAAGACCTCTGGAGGGATTTTCTGTCCAGCCTCCCGCCCATTTGATACCTGCAGTATCTACCCAACCAACATATGCCGGCATGGAATTTATATCGGCCCTGTACGGTGGGTATGAAGAATTCTCCCCAAGATCAAGGGTTCCTTTTGTCGGGTTGATGACTGTTCCCTCTGCCATCCCTCTATAGGTCCTGTCCACAATATCTACGATATCCTTCATCGTTACAAGATCTTTAACCTGAGAATACGAAAGAAATCTTCCTGGCAATTTTTTTCCTCCACTCATTTAAAAATATTTGCAAGTATAACGAAACCAGGCAAGTTTGATATTAAACCCGCCTGGTTCCTATGGATTAAAATCTATAGCAATTATATCAGTCTATCTGGTATTTTACCTTGAGTTCCTGAAGCTCCCCTGATTCCTTTATTTCTGTAAGGGCTGTATTAACTGCATCAAGGAATTCTGCATCTCCTTTTGGTACTGCAAGAGCAATTCCCTCATCAGGTTCATTTATAAAGTTTCTAACGGCAATCTTCAGTTCACCTTGGAAAGTATCATTATTTCTCAGGAAGGCATTGGCAACTGTAAGATTGATTACACAGAAATCAGCCCTGCCGAGCATTACCTCACGCAAAGCATCATCATTTTTCTGGAATCTTTTGATCTCAGAAGGTGTCCCAAGCTCGGTAATAAAAGTATCCTGTGCTGTCCCTATTTGTACTGTCGCTATCTTTCCTTTGAGATCCTCGATGTTCTTCATACTTTCATCATCTGTTTTTGTGACAAAGGCATTTTCAATATGGAAGTAAACATCTGAAAAGGAGACTTTCTCTTTCCTTTTTTCCGTATTGGTCATTCCAGCTGCAACCATATCTATTTTCCCTGTCATAAGTGCAGGAACAAGTCCATCAAAAGCCATATCCACTATCTCGATCTCCTTGTCCATTTTCTCACCAAGAAGCCTTACAAGGTCCATATCAAAACCTGTGATCTCGTTATTTTCGTTACGGAACTCAAAGGGGGGATAAGTAGCCTCTGTTCCTACCCTTATGACATCCTTTTCCATAACCGTACCTGCAAAAGAAACTGAAACTGTCGCCAAAACTGCTGACACTATGAGCAATGAAACCAAACGTTTGATCATTATTGTACCCTCCTAAGACTCTCATGTTTTCAGAATTAAGCAAAAAAGAATTATACCCAAGTTTATTTGAAATGTCTATAAATAAACTTTTGTTTTTGATATTATCTACAAATATATCTAAAGCAAATAACACAGGAGGTTCCCATCGTGTCAAAAATAACAGTTCTTGGAGCAGGCAATGGCGGACAGGCTCTTGCAGCCCACCTTGCAGCCAAAGGCAACAAAGTGACCCTTTTTGAACATCCCCAATTTAAAAAAAACATTGAATATCTTATCAAGAACCCTACAATCCAACTTAAGGGCTACTTGGAGCTTGATGCTGAACTTAATGCAATAACTATCGATCCAAAGCAGGCTGTGAAAGATGCCGAATTTATATTTTTCGTAGCTCCTTCCTTTGCCCAGAAGGACGTTCTTTCCTTGATTGCGCCCTTTCTTGAAACCGGCCAGGTATTGGTGATATTACCAGGTAACTTCGGATCCCTCGTCTTTTCCAGATGGCTTGAAGAGCAAAAACTTCCAAAAAACATATTAATCGCCGAGACTGACACTATTCCCTATGCATGCCGTATAGTGTCACCCGGTGAAATTGAGATATGGGGAATGAAAGACCACATCTCAATAGCTTCACTTCCGGCATCCCGAACTCCTGAAGTCACAGACAGGCTTGAGAATATCTTTCCCATTCCCCTGAAGTATTCTCCCAATGTCCTCGCCATTGGTCTCTATAATACAAACATGATACTTCACTGTCCCACAATGCTCATGAATGCCGGAAGGATCGAATCCGAAGGAGGGAATTTCAGCTTCTACAGGGAAGGAATGACAGAATCAGTATGTGCTGTCATGGAACAGATGGACAAGGAAAGAATTGCTGTAGGTAAAAGCCTGGGGATAGATCTTCTCTCTACGGCAGATGATATGAAAAGTATCTACAATATTGAAGGCATAAACCTCCGGGAAACCATTCTTAACAACTCTGTATACTGTTCTCATGGTAACGATGCTCCTTACACTGTCAGTCACAGATATCTTGAGGAAGACGTTCCTTTCCTTCTCGTTCCTCTCTCGGCCCTGGGGAAAAAGCTCGGGGTGGAAACCCCATTGGCGGACAGCGTTATAAAGCTTGCCGGGGCAGCAAATAGAACAGATTATTACTCAAGGGGATTGAACTTGAGATCCCTTGGATTGGAAGATATGGACATTCAGCAAATAAAAGACCACATTAACTGAAAAGACCGCAGGCCCATATTATAAACATGGGCCTGCGAAGCAAAAACACAGAGGATACTATTCTACTTCCACTGCTTTTTTAATTTCTACAAGCTCAACAGGCACGTCCTGATGTGGACCGTGAGATCCTGTCTTAACCTTACGTATTTCCTCAACAACATCCTGGCCTTCCACAACCTTTCCGAAAACAGCATATCCCCATCCTCTCGGATTTGGAGCTGTATGGTTAAGGAAAGTATTATCAGCCACGTTGATAAAAAACTGTGAAGTAGCTGAATGGGGATCCATTGTACGTGCCATGGCAAGGGTGTATTTTACATTTTTAAGGCCATTGTCAGCCTCGTTTTTTACGGGATCCATGGCAGGTTTCTGTTTCATTTCACAGTCAAACCCGCCTCCCTGAATCATGAAGCCGTCTATGACCCGATGAAAGATTGTGCCGTCATAATGACCGTTTCTTACATAGCTCAAGAAGTTTTCTACTGTAACCGGAGCCTTTTCACTTTCAAGTTCTATCAGAATATCTCCCTTGCTGGTTTCAAGCTTTATCATTACATATCCTCCCTATTAGTGTCCTTTTTCCCAAATTTTCCGGTGTGTCAAAACTCATGACATTATAACAGATGACAGTTCCAACGAAAGAATATCGATCAAACCGTGACATCCCGGCCAAAGCCTTTAAAATATGTGGTATGTTTTCAATCCATGCTGACTGAGATTGTTCTGTAGTTATGATATCCTCACAAACTTATTGCATGATTAAGGGAGGACCTGAAATGAAATATGAGACCATCGAAGTTGAAAAACACGAAGAGTACGTAGCATCATTGAAACTCAATCGGCCCGAAAAGTTGAATACCTTCAGCAGACAAATGGCAGAGGAACTCGATTCTGCCCTGAAAGAAATGGATGAAGAAGCCGGTATCCGTGCCATAATTATCCGCGGGGAGGGAAAAGTCTTCTGCGCCGGCATAGACGTAAATGAGCTTAACAACCTCTCTGCCCTGGAATACAGGCAACTTGTGGAGATAATGGAACAACCCTTTGTTACCATTTCAAAAATGAAGAAACCGGTAATAGCATCTGTCCATGGTGTAGCAGCCGCTAACGGAATGGGAATTGTGGCCTCTGCAGACCTGGCAATAGCTTCAGACAGCGCAAGAATGGGACTGACTGCTATCAACGTAGGCCTGAACTGTGTAGGACCAGTCATTCCTGTTGCAAGAAGTGTAGGACGAAAAAAAGCCCTCGAGATGCTCCTGTACGGCGATCTCTTTCCGGCTGATGAAGCCCTTAAGCTGGGGCTCATCAACAGAACGGCACCTGCGGAAGATCTGGAAAAGGAAACTCTCGCCTGGGCCCGGAAACTTGCGGAAAAAAGTCCCATAGCTGTACAGATGGCAAAAAAAGCCTTTTATTCCTCTGAAGACATGGATTATGAAAAACAGTTCGCCTATATGAATGAAGTTTTTGCCCACCTCTGCACAACGGAGGACTCTAAGGAAGGAATAAGTGCTTTTTTTGAAAAGAGGAAACCCCAGTGGAAAGAAAAATAGATTTTCGCTAAAACAGAATTGAGAGGATGGAAAAAACATGCAGGAAAAGATGATATCTTTCGATGATGCAAAATGCACCCGTTGTGACATCTGTGTTTACGCCTGCCCCGCGCAGATAATCCAGAGAGAAGGTGATAACCCTCCTTACGTACCAGAAGCTTCATACGACGTGTGCAGGAAATGCGGACATTGCGAGGCCTATTGTCCTACCGGAGCGGTCACTTCCAGCTACCAGGGAGAATATCCTCCGGAAGAAGCAGAACTATCTTTTCTTGAGCCAAAAGAACTGAAAAATCACATGTTTACAAGGAGAACGGCAAGACTCTTCAGGGAACAGCCAGTAGAAAAAACAACTGTCGAAGAGATCATGGACACAATTCGTTTTGCCCCTTCGGCAAGCAACAAACAACCTATTCAGTGGATCATTTTACAGGGAAAGGAAAATGTCACTGCCTTCTCAAAAAAAGTGACAGACTGGATGGCGAAAAAAGCTGAAGAGGACAAAGATCATCCTTACGCGGGACTCTTCAGAAAAGCAGGTAAAGAACTTGAAAAGGGAAATGACATAATTAGCAGAAACGCTCCAAACATAGTGATAGCAGTGGTCCCACAGGACAATCCTCTTGCAGGGACTGATTCTTCAATAGCACTTACCTGGTTCGAGTTACTTTCTCAGTCCTTCGGAATAGGAACCTGCTGGCTGGGTCTCGCAAAAATGGCCATGGAAAAGGATCCTTCAATCCTTGAAAGCTATGACGTTCCCGCAGGATACGTAATTGGCGATGCCATGTCCTTCGGTTATCCGAAACACAGAACCTATAGAATGCCAAAAAGAAAAACACCTGAAATACGCTGGCTTTGATAAATAAAACAGCCGGGAAATAAAGAGGATTATCTTCCCGGCTGTTTTTAAATTATTCCAGTTACTACCTGAGAGCTCTTTTGATCCAGATCCCAAAGGAATTCATGACATATCCTGGGATAATATCCATGATATACTTGAGCCACCCTGGTTCATGAGGATCCCCATCAACAGGCTTCAACGTTATAGCTCCCCTGGGACAGGCAAGAACACACAGACCACACCCGATACATCTTGCTGAATCAAGAACAGGAATCCCACCTTCCAGTTTCCAGGCACTCATGGGACATGAACTGGAGCATTTCCCACAATTTATGCAAAGGCTTATATCACAAACAGGATGAAAATTAGGTTTGCTAACTATACCCGGAGCATTGAACTGAGTTATACTTTTCATGAAATGACAACAGCATCCACAGCAGGAGCAACTTGTGTTTCCTTTGTGTACTCCGCCAGGGGTATTCATCATCCAGCTGACGCAACCCTGATTTTCAGCGTTACGTTTGATCTCTATTATCTCTTCAGGTTCTGCCCTGCGCATCATTCCGCGACTGATCATGTTTAATGCAGAAGATCCCATAGTGACACAGGTTTCAAGAGGTCTTCCACATCCTTCACCTGTGAACTCCATAGCCATCCTGCACTGACACATACCTACTGCAAAATCGTCATAGCAGTCAAGCTGCTCCTCAAGTCTATCAGATGGCCAGGCTGAATATAGAGATTCGGCAACTCCGTTAACAGGCAGATATCGAACATTTGAATTTATCCTTTTCATGTAATCAACTATGTAGCCTTCGTCCCATATTTTTTCGAACAATTCTGCAAAGGTTCTGTGCCAAACGTTTCTGCTTCCAGGTTCCGGAGTCATCAGAGCCATCTCGAAAGTTCCTGGAACAATGGGAAGGATCGTATATTTGGGTGGATCCCCATATGAAAGAAGAACTCTTTTTTTAGAAGATAAATGTTCCAGAATGGCCTTGACTTCCTTCTCTGGTCTACCTGAAGATCTGGCAACTTTTTCTGCCCTTTTTGGCCGCAGGGGGTAAAGGTGCTGCGCCAATTCCGCTTCCTCGGCACTGAACATGTGCATCACGAGTGCAAGCAGTGCATCCGAGGGTTCCGGCCCAAGCAGCAGAGGAGAAGAATAATGTTTCACAAGTCGATGATGTGCATCTACAGGGATAAGTGCATTTTCATAGCCTTTTACCCTGCCATCCAGGTCAATGTTGACAAAAATATTTTTTGAAACCAAAATTTACCCTCCAAAGTTTCTATATCCATCATTATCCTGCTATTTATTTAACTTTCAACATATTATATGCCAATAAATCAATGTATCTATCAGCCATATTGGGAAATAGACCTTCTGCTATAATATAAATGTGTTTTTCCATATGTGACAAAGTTGCTCTTTCCCATTCCTTATGATTTCTGCAAATATCACAGTTTCACTCAAGATCCTTTTGCAATAATTTTTTTAATAATGAGAAAAAATCACTTTTTTCCATACTTACCATCAAGGAGGTAACAAAATGAAAAAAACAATAATTGCAGTATTTTTATGTATCATAATGTTCACAGTACCTGTATCAACAGCATATGCTCAATCTGAGACAGTTGTTTTTGCGGATCTATCATGGGACAGTATACAGTTTCACAACAGGGTAATGGCCTTTATGCTGGAAAAGGGATGGGGATATAAACCGGATTATCTTTTCTCGGAAACCATGCCAGGATACCTCGGTTTGGAAAGAGGAGACATTAACATCGTAATGGAAATATGGACCGACGCACAGCAGGAATGGTGGGACAGGGTCAGGGAGTCAGGCAAGGTAATTGACTGTGGCAAGGTCACACCAAACGCTGCTTCCGGACTTTATGTTCCCCGTTTCATAATAGAAGGTGATCCTGAAAGAAATATTGAACCTGTTGCTCCGGACCTCAAGTCCGTCTTTGACCTTAAAAAATATTATTCTATCTTTAGAAATCCAGAAGATCCCAAAAGAGGAAGACTTTACAACGCCCCATCTGGATGGTCGGCCCATTCGATAAATAAGGACAAGCTTGAAGCCTACGGCCTTGAGGAATTTATTGATCCCTTCGATACAGGATCAGGAACAGCTCTTGCAACTGCGATCAAGGGACACTACAAAAAAGGAGAACCTGTGCTGGCTTATTACTGGGTTCCTACACCGCTTCTTGGAGAACTGAACATGGTCATGCTCGAGGAACCACCTCACGATCCAGAGATCTGGGAAAAGAACCATGGCTGCGCTTCCCCTGCTTACACGCTTGCAAAAGGTGTCAACGCCGCCTGGATCGAGAAAAACCAGGAAATTATGGAGCTGCTGGAAAACTACAGCACCTCGCTTGATAAGGTCAACGAGACCCTTGCATGGATGAAACAGAACGACAACTCCTCAGAAAAAGCTGCGATATGGTTCCTGAAAAATAATCCGGAGGAATGGAAAAGCTGGATACCTGAGGGATCAGAAGAAGTTCGTAAAAAGATCGAGGCAGCTCTGGAATAAATATAACAAGTAACCATGGTATAAGGCGGATCCCAGGGATCCGCCTTATTTTTACTCGTGGCGAAGAGCTTCGATAGGGTTAAGCAAAGATGCTTTCCATGCTGGATAGTAACCAAAAAAGACACCCACAAAGGCCGAAAATCCGAAGGATAGAACTATGGAATCAAGGGAAACCAGCACAGTCCACCCAAATCCGCTTGATATGAACCATGATCCTCCTATTCCGAGAAGAATACCTGTTATTCCTCCGAGCAGCGAAAGGATGAGAGCCTCCACAAGGAACTGAAGCTGTATATCCTTTCTTTTGGCTCCAATAGCCATTCTTATGCCTATTTCCCTGGTCCTTTCGGTAACAGAAACAAGCATGATATTCATTATTCCAATACCACCTACAAGAAGAGAAACTCCAGCAACGGCTATTAAAAGCAGTGTCATTACGTTGGTTGCGCTCTTGGCTGATTCTATAAACTGGGTAAGGTTTCTAACAGTGAAGTCATTTTCCTCTCCCGGCCTGATCCTGTGGCGAAGGGCCAGAAGATCTTCGATCTGCTTCTGGGCTATCTCCAGGTGATTTTCGCTTACCGCCTTTACAGATATCATGGCCACACTGTCCGGCCTTGGTGCACTGAATATCCTCCTTAAAGCTGTGCTCACAGGGATAATAATAATATTATCCTGGTCATCACCTCTTGAGCTTTCTCCAAGTTCCTCAAGGACCCCTATTACCATCATTGGAACTTTTTTGACCCTGATAACCTTCCCTTCCGGATCCTGACCGCCGAAAAGTTCCCTTACTATTGTCTGTCCCACCACGCATACCTTTGTTGCACCCCGCACGTCCTGATCAGTAAAAACCCTTCCTGAGACAAGTTCCCAATCCTGTACAGCAAAATAATCAGGTGTTGTTCCCGTGATCCTGGCTGGATAGTTAGCATTGCCATATACAACCTGGGCATTACCCCTGGAAACCGGGGCAGCATAGGCAACGGCACTGTTTTGTTCTGCTATTGCGTAGGCATCATCTATTACAAGGGTATTTATTGTTCCTCTTGTGGCACTGCCTGGTCCACTACCTGTTCCGGGCCTGACCATGAGGATGTTTGTACCCAGGCTGGCGAATCTCTCGGCAATCTCCATGTTGGCTCCTTTACCAACAGCAAACATGATGATCACCGCCATCACACCTATTACTATACCAAGCATGGTAAGAGCTGATCTTGTTTTATTCGCCTTCAGTGCACGGATCGAAATCCTGACAGTTTCCAGCACATTCATCATGATCTCTTCACCGTCTCATCGCTGAGCAACTGTCCATCCTGAAAATGTATGATCCTCTTGCCAAAATCTGCCATTACGGGTTCATGGGTAACCTGAATTATCGTCTTTCCCATATCTTCGTTCAGATTTACAAAAAGCTTCATCACTTCTTTGCTGGTGTGACTGTCAAGGTTTCCTGTAGGTTCATCAGCCAGTATCAGGGGTGCATCGTTAGCAAGGGATCTTGCAATGGCAATCCGTTGCTGCTGACCTCCTGAAAGCTGATGAGGCTGGTGAAAGGCCCTGTCCTCCAATCCAACTCTTTCAAGGGCCTTCAGGGCTCTTTTCTTTCTTTCGGATACCTTGATCCCCTTATAAAGCATAGGAAGCTCCACATTTTCGAGGGCGGACATCCGGGGAAGAAGGTTGAAACCCTGAAAGACAAAACCAATAGTATGTTTGCGAATATCCGCCAGCCTGTCAGTCTTGAGAGTACTTACGTCGATTCCGTCAAGCATGTATCTTCCGTCGCTTGGAATATCGAGACATCCGAGAATATTAAGGAGAGTAGATTTTCCCGACCCCGAAGCACCCATTATGGACACAAACTCCCCTTTGGCTATTGAAAAGGACACACCCTGTAGGGCGTGGACCTCTACTCCTCCCAGACAATAGGCCTTGCGGATGTTATCTACCTGGACCAAATCCAAAGATAGACCCCCCTGTATCTGATTCTTTAAATCCCGCTACAGAGATCACTGCTTCAAAACCTTCCCTGATATCCCCTGAAACTTCAGTATACATTCCATCAGAGATACCCGTGGTAACAGGAACTTTTTCAAAAGATCCGTTCCGATAACTCCACAGTGCATTTCCTGTAGTAACAGTCTGGTCACTCTTTCTGCCCTTGCCGCTCCCCTTGCCAGATCCTGAGGGTTCTGTCTCTTCTGCAACAGAGATACCTTCAGAATCCGTCTCAGGAGGCTGGAATCTCAGGGCCGCGCTGTTAACTTTAAGTATGTTTTCTCTCTTTTTCGAAATTATGGAAATATTAGCGGTCATACCCGGCATAAGCTTAAGATCAGGATTGTAAACCTTAATTATGACAGTATAAGTAACCACGTTACTTTCAGTTTTTGGGACAAGCCTTATCTCCCCTACAGTGCCGTTGAAAAAAAGATCGGGATAAGCATCTACAGTGAATTCGACATTTTGTCCTTTTTTAACCTGACCAATGTCTGCCTCGTCAATATCTGCTTCCACCTGCATCCTGGAAAGATCCTCTGCGATCGTAAAGAGAGTGGGAGCGCTCTGGCTTGAATTAACTGTCTGTCCTTCGTCTATAGCCCTGTCAGTAACAACACCATTTATGGGTGAACGGATCTTCGTGTATCCAAGGTTCGTCTCGTCATACTCAAGATCTGCCTCAGCCTGGGACAGCTTAGCCCTTGCGGATTCGATCTGGGCAAGTACGGATTCATATTCCGTCTGTGCCGAATCCAGCTCGCTCTCGGCTATAAGATCCCTCTCGAAGAGATTCCTGTTCCGGTCCCGGGTCTTTCTTATATTTGCGAGCTTTGCCTGGATCTCCCTGAGATTGGCCCTGGCAACAAGGAGATTGGCCCTTGCCTGGCTGACCCTGGAGGAAAGAAGGGATGGATCTATCTCTGCCAGAAGATCTCCTTTTTTTACCTCAGAATTGTAGTCCACGTGGATCTTGTCTATCGTTCCTGATACCTGTGCACCAATATTGACAGTGTTCACCGCCTGGAGGGTTCCTGTAGCAGATACCGCTTTTATCAGGTCTCCCCGTGTAACTGTAGTTGTATCAACAACCAGGGAAATGCTACCACTGCCGCTGAAGTAAAAATAACCCCAGGTTCCTGCCACTATGACAAGAATCAGGATCAGAAATTTTTTCATTCAATAATTCCCCCTGTTGCTTTTTCAAGGGCCGCAAGGGCCAGCCAGTAATCATAAAAAGTACTATAATAGCTGTTGGTTGCGGAGATGTAATTCTCCGTTGCATCTGTAACCTCTACAGGTGATCCCACTCCCACCTCGTACCTTCCGTTTGCAAGCTCGAGATTCTGAACAGCCTGTTCCACGGCCTTTGCGGCAGTATCAATGGCTTCTCCTGAATCCTCTACTTCCATAAAGGCTTTCTCGACTTCAAGGACAACGTCCTGTTCAAGAGACTGAAGATCTGCTTCCTTTTCCTCCAGCCTGTACTCGGCCTCCCGGGTCTTTTCCTTCGCAAGACCCCCATCATAAAGGGCAACATTCAGGGACACCCCCAGGGAAAGATCATCATTACCTGTAAAATCCTCATCTCCCCATGAATAACCAGCATTTGCCTTAAGAACCGGATTATTTGCCTTTGCAGCAAGGGAAACCGATTTTCTCGCTGAAAGGCTTTCTATTCTTCCGGCCCTGAGATGCGGACGCATTTCGAGAGCTATGGTAAGGACATCTTCATAATTCAGATCAATCTCTTTTCGAAGGAGCATATCCTCAACACTGAAATCTGGAGCTTCCGGCAAGCCTATGGCATTTTTAAGTGAAGAAAGAGCAGTTCTGACTGCGGTCCTTGCTTTCACAAGCTCAAGCTCCTTCCTGCTAAGGTTAACTTCAGCAGTAGTAACATCATATCTGGGAACCCTGCCTACTTCATAAAAACCTATTGCCTGTTCAAGACGTTGTTCATATAACCTCACAGCTTCCACAGCAACTTCCTCTGTCTTAAGGGCTTTAAGAAAGTTGAAATAGGACTGTTTGACTTCATATAAAAGGTCCTGAACAACAGCATCATAATCGACCTCTGAGATCTTAAGCTGGAGTCTGGCAATGGATGACTCCAACCTAGTCCTGCCACCGTCACTCAACATTGCAGAAACTGAAAGTCTGCTTGAATACCTGTCGTAACCTTTATCCGTTACTGATCTACGATTATAACTGCTTGAAAGTCCCACGTCAGGATTCCATTCCGTCTCAACCTGTCTAACCCTGCTTTGCATGGCCCTGATGGCTGCTTCGGAGCCCCTTATATCGGGATGTCTTTCAAGCGCTATTTCCAGGCAATGATCCAGACTCAAGGTCTGATCCTTCACTATGGCCCCGGCTCTTACTTGCGAATTGAAGACCAGAACCGTCAATATTAACACCAGAAACGCCCTTTTCATGACAACCTCCCTGTTTCCATTGAATTGCTTTATGTTCCCAGGAAAAGTATATTCCCAGTAATGTAAATCTGCCATTCAGAAAGATAAAGAAAGGTTAAGAAAAAAACGGGAAAACCAACAGGATTTCCCGTCAACAGTAAAAGCGGTTAACATCCTTTCAAACCAGAGAGGGTCGTTCCATAAAAAAATATCTACGGAACAGCTTTCGCCATGGATCCATCAGCAAGAACTGTCTGGCCAGTAATATACGTATTGGCTCCTGAGCCGAGAAAGACAGCAAGCCTTCCGTACTCCGACGGATCCCCGTATCGTCCAAGAGGGATATTCGAAAGAGAGATCTTTGCGACATCCTGAAGGGGCTGGCCTGTCTTTTCTGCCGTTGCAATGTCCAGATTTCGGATCCTCTGAGTGTCAAAACGTCCAGGTCCAATGGCATTTACAAGTATGTTGTAAGGCGCAACCTCTCTCGCCAAAGT
>Ga0102929_1000769_pt1 | contig 18872 bp, 18 predicted proteins | sample SalPonR1_B_D2_MG_FD_78510 | JGI IMG/M metagenome (GOLD analysis project Ga0102929, IMG submission 78510) | Salt pond soil microbial communities from South San Francisco under conditions of wetland restoration - Salt Pond MetaG R1_B_D2_MG | ecosystem: Environmental > Aquatic > Marine > Intertidal... | reverse complement strand
GCCATGGATTGCTGCGAGCCGAGTGCAATCCAGGATCACGTCCTGAACCGCGCCTTCAGGCGCCTTGCGCCATTGCCAGTTCAGCTCAGCGGCAGTTGCGATTTCGGACATCCGAAGCGGACAAGGAGCGCCGACATTGAGGGTATCCGGCAGCGGCCTGCCGAGGGTGCAAAGGGTTTCAAGCAGGCGCGACAGGGTCAGAGGCCCCACGAAGGAGCGTATCGGTCCGTTGCCGTCCGCGAAACGGTCGATCCGCAATCTGCGCATGGAGGCCGCGTTCAACATCAGGGCGTCGGCGCCCAGCACACTCCCGATCCGCAGGCAACATACCTCCATGCCGGCATCGCGATAGGGTGTGCAGGCATGTTCCATGTCGCGCTTTGCGAAGCCGTAAGGGCTGACCGGCGCACAGGGCGTCTCCTCGGAGAAAGGGATGCCCTTTCCGGGGCCGTAGATCACGGCGGAAGAGGCGACCAGCACCCGCTGCGTACCAACGGCGCGGGCCGCCTCCAGACAGGCCACGGCCAATTGCCGGTTGATTTCGAGGTGCGCCGCCGTTGCGGGTGTGCCCCCGGCAAGCATCATGATCGTTTTCGGGGGGCCGTGTGCCCGCGAATGCACCGCAAGCGCGTCAGGCCCTTCGAGAGGATCCCAGATCAGGCTTTCAGAACAAGGGGCTGCGTCGCGCCATTGAAAGACCAGATCAAGCTTGTCCGGCGGTGCCAGGGCCCATGCCTTGCGCAGCAATGTACCGACCCTTCCCGAAGCGCCGACCAGCAAAGCCTTTTCAGTCGCGGGCATAAAGATCCTCGTACCGGACGATATCGTCCTCGCCGAGGTAGCTGCCGGTCTGCACCTCGATCAGGATCATCTCGACCTTGCCGGGGTTTTCCAGTCTGTGGACCGCGCCCAGTGGAATGTAGACGGATTCGTTCTCGCTCAGGAGGCTGACCGTTTCGTCGATCGTGACCTTGGCCGTGCCCTGAACGACAATCCAGTGTTCGGATCTGTGGTGATGGCTCTGAAGACTGAGGGAAGCACCCGGTTTGACCACGATCCGCTTTACCTGGAACCGCTTTCCGATCACCAGGCTTTCGAACCAGCCCCAGGGCCGATGGTCCACCGGGAATTCCGTCGCCTGTGCCGCACCACGCTCCTTGAGGGCGGCAACGGCCTCCTTGACGCGCTGGCTCTGATCGCGGGGCGCCAGTACGACCGCGTCCGCCATGGCGACGGCAATGATGTCCTTGAGGCCGATACCCACCAGTTCCTGCCCGTTGCCTTCCGTCCGAAGCATGGTTCCCGAACAGTCTATCGCGGTGGCGTGATCCGAGATGACATTGCCGTCGTCATCGGGGCCGCTTTCGCTCCAGACCGCCTGCCAGTCCCCGAGATCCGACCAGCCACCGGAATATGGCATCACCGCCAGGTTTTCTGCATGCTCCATGATCGCGTAGTCGATCGAGATGTCGGGCACCTCGGCCCAGGTTTGCGCATCCAGGCGGGCAAAACCCAGGTCCTGCGCGGCGCCTTCGACAGACGCGGTCACCGGCGCCACCATTTCAGGCGCGTGAGCATCGAACGCGTTGATCACCGCGGACACCGGAAAAAGGAAAATGCCGGCATTCCAGAGGAAATTGCCGGCTGCCATCATCTCGGCCGCACGCGCGGCATCCGGCTTTTCAACAAACCGCGCGAGGCCCAGCGGTTCCCGGGCTCCGGCATCCGCGCCCGGATCCAGTTCGAGCCACCCATATCCTGTTTCCGGGCGGTCCGGACGGATGCCGAAGGTCAGAAGATCGCCGGCAGAGGCGCGCGGAATCGCGGCCCGCACTGCCCCGCGGAATGCCGCCGCGTCCGGTATCACATGGTCCGACGGCGCCACAAGCATCAGCGCGTCGGGGTCGCGGGCACGCAACCACAACGCAGCAGCCAGCACGGCCGGCGCCGTGTTCCGGCCTTCGGGTTCGATCAGTATCCCCTGGGCATCCGTCTCCGCCGCGGCAAGCTGTTCGGTCACAATGAAGCGAAACGGTTCCCCGGTGATGATGAGTGGCGCTTCGAACCCGTCACCCTGAAGGCGCTTCACAGACGACTGGAAAAGACTTTCGCCAACCATCAGCCGGGTGAACTGCTTGGGGTAGCTCTTGCGTGACAATGGCCAGAGCCGCGTGCCGGAGCCGCCGCAGAGGATCACAGGATGGATGGTTGGGAGTTCCGCCATTCCGGCACCTTTTCGTTGCGAACCCTTTTTGGGGCTCAAGTCTCGCGGATGGTCGCGATGTTGTCGCGGTACCACCGATAGGTGTCCACGAGTCCTTCCTCAAGTCCAAGTTGCGCCTGCCATCCCATCGAGGCCAGGCGGGAGACATCCATCAGCTTGCGCATGGTGCCATCGGGCCGCGACGTGTCAAAGGTGATGCGGCCCCTGAAGCCGGTGATATGGGCGATCATGCGTGCCAGATCCGCGATGGATACGTCCTTCCCCGTGCCCACGTTGACATGGCTGAGCATCGCATCGGTGTTGGCGGCGTAGATCGCGTGATCCAGGTCCATGACGAACAGGCTGGCGTGGGCCATGTCATCGACATGCAGAAACTCCCGCCGGGGCGCCCCGGTGCCCCAGATCATGACTTCGTCACGATTTTCCCTGACGGCTTCATGAAATCGACGGATGAGAGCGGGAAGGACATGGCTGTTTTCCGGATGAAAATTGTCACCGGGACCGTAAAGGTTGGTCGGCATTACCGAACGGAAATCGGTGCCGTGCTGGCGATTGATACTCTCACACAGTTTGATTCCCGCGATCTTGGCCACCGCATAGGGCTCGTTCGTGGGTTCCAGGACTCCGGTCAGCAACGCCGCCTCGGACATGGGTTGCGGGGCCGCACGGGGATAGATGCAGGACGATCCGAGAAACAGCAGCTTTTGCACACCCGAGGCATGGGCCTGCCCGATGACATTGGTCTGGATCAGCAGGTTGTCATGAATGAAATCGGCCGGGTAGGTGTTGTTTGCATGGATGCCACCCACCTTTGCCGCGGCAAGAATGACGGCCTCCGGACGTTCGGATCGCATGAATTCGCGCACTGCGGCCTGATCGGTCAGGTCCAGCTCGGAATGTGAGCGGGTGATGATATCATCCGGGTCGGTGCCGCGCGCCAGCAACTGCCGGTGTATGGCGCCCCCCACCATACCCCGATGCCCGGCAAGGAATATCTTCATGCCGTTACCCTCCGATCAGGATTCCTGTGATACCGGGATACCATAGCCGTGGTCCTTCAGAAGGGCGTGGCGGCGGGCGGTTTTCAGATCCTCGGCAACCATTTCGGCGCACATCTCCCGTGCAGTGATCTGCGGCTCCCAACCCAGTTCTTCGCGGGCTTTGGTCGGGTTGCCCAGCAGGGTTTCCACCTCCGCGGGCCGGAAATAGCGTGGGTCGATGCGCAGGATGATATCACCGGGGCGAACGGCCGGGGCCATGTCCGACCTGACGCGCTTGACGGTGCCGATCTCGTTGACCCCGGTTCCGCTGAATTCCAGCTCGATCCCCAACTCGGCGGCCGACCACAAGATGAACTCGCGGACCGAATACTGCTTGCCCGTTGCGATCACGAAATCCTGCGCTTCCGTCTGTTGCAGCATCATCCACTGCATGCGTACATAGTCCTTCGCGTGGCCCCAGTCACGCAACGCGTCGATATTGCCCATGTGCAGGCAGTCATCGAGCCCCTGGGCGATGTTCGCGAGACCGCGGGTGATCTTGCGGGTCACGAAGGTTTCGCCGCGGCGGGGGCTCTCGTGGTTGAAGAGGATGCCGTTGCAGGCATACATGCCGTAGGCTTCCCGGTAATTCACCGTGATCCAGTACGAATAGAGCTTGGCCGCCGCATAGGGAGAGCGGGGGTGAAATGGCGTCGTCTCCGATTGTGGAACTTCCTGCACGAGGCCATATAGCTCGGAGGTCGAGGCCTGATAGAACCGGCACGTCTTTTCCATACCCAGAAACCGTATCGCCTCCAGTAGCCTCAAGGTGCCCACGGCATCCACGTCAGCGGTGTATTCCGGGGCCTCGAAGCTGACGGCCACATGGCTTTGCGCACCCAGATTGTAAACTTCGTCCGGGCGTACCTCCTGAAGAATGCGCGTCACGTTCGAAGTATCACTCAGATCGCCGTAATGCAGTTTGAGGCGCGGATTCGGCGCGTGAGGATCCTGATAAATGTGGTCGATACGCTGCGTGTTGAACAACGAGGCGCGGCGCTTGATGCCATGTACCTCGTACCCTTTCTCAAGCAGGAGTTCCGCAAGATAGGACCCGTCCTGCCCTGTGATGCCGGTGATGAGGGCGCGCTTCATCCAGCGGTCTCCCGAAGTGTGATCATGACAATCCCGGCGACCAGCGCCAATGCAAATCTGGTACTCGCTTTGCTAAAACTGCGCAACCCGCCGGGCAGCGGCGACGCGCAGCCGGCCTTGCCTCGCACCGCCCGGATCATGGAAAATTCACTTTTGCAGGAGGGCGTTTTCGTTTAGAAAAGCCGAAAACCAGTTTCGGAAAATCGGAAAACATGATGCTCACGTCCTCCGTCTATGACGCCGAACCCATTCCGGAAGCCGCACGTTCTGAAATTGAAAGAATGTTGCGCTCCGGTGATCTGTTTCGCTACACCGCGCCGGAAGATGCCCCGGTGACCCTGCTTGAACAGGAATTCGCCGCGATGATGGGGACCCGGTATGCGCTTGCGGTATCGAGTTGTTCGGCGGCACTGTTCCTGTCGCTGAAGGCACTTGGCCTGCCACGTGATGCAAGGGTGCTGATCCCGGGGTTCACATTTGCTGCCGTGCCGTCATCGGTGGTGCATGCCGATTGCGTTCCGGTTCTTTGTGAGGTCGGCCCGGATTACCGCATCGACATTGACGATTTCGCGGCGCGTCTGACCGAGGATATCAGCGCCGTCATCGTGAGCCATATGCGTGGCCATACGTCGGACATGGATGCGATCATGCAATTGGCCGACGCCGAGGGTATTCCGGTGATCGAGGATGCGGCGCATTCCCTTGGCACCACCTGGAACGGATGCAAGATCGGCACGATTGGCAGGGCAGGCTGCTTTTCGTTCCAGTCCTACAAGCTGGTCAATGCCGGCGAAGGAGGGATCCTCGTAACCGATGATGCCGATATGGTTGCTCGGGCAGTGATCATGTCGGGCGCGTATGAACACAACTGGGCAAAGCATTTCACGGCACCGGACCCGGCCCTAGATGCCGCCTTCGCGAGATGGCAAAATCAGTTGCCACTCTACAATCTGCGGATGGGAAACCTGAGCGCGGCGATCATTCGGCCGCAGCTTTCCGAGGTTCCGCGCCGCGTTCATGACGGGCGCGCCAACCACGATCATGTTGCTGCCCTGCTCGACACAAGCCCCTGGCTCAGCGTGCCGGACAAGCTTCGCCCCGAGGAAAGAGCACCGGACTCGATCCAGTTCAATCTGGTGGACATGGATGATGACGAAGCCCGTTCTTTCGCCGAAGCGGCTGCTGCGCGTGGTGTGAAGGTACAGGTCTTCGGCCTGAGCACAGACAATGCACGCGCCTTCTGGAACTGGCATTTCATACCGGGGGGCGTGCCGGATCTGCCGAAGACGTGTGCGATGCTGATGCGCGCCTGCGATGTACGTTTGCCGGCCAGGCTTGATCGGGACGAGCTTGATACCGTGGCGGGCACTCTGCTTGCCGCGGTGAGCGATGTCATGGGTGAACCGCTTCGGGCGTACGGCACCTGAGGGTCGTGCCTGCACACGGGTGTTGACCCGCGCCCGAACTGTGGCAAGCTGCGCCGCAAGGACTTCGGGGGCGTTTGCGCAGGCAAAAGGACGGATCAGATGCAGGAACCGGTGGTTCTGTTGCCGGGCATGTTGTGCGATGCGCGTCTGTACGGCCCGCAATTGACGGCACTGAGTCCTGATCACGCGGTGATGGTGGCGCCGGTTTCCGGCGGCGAGCGTATCGAGGAAATCGCTTCGGGGCTGCTTGATGTGCTGCCGCAACGGTTCGCGTTGGCCGGGCTTTCCATGGGGGGGATCGTGGCGATGGAAATCCTGCGCCGTGCCGCTGACAGGGTCACGCGCATCGCGCTCATGGATACCAACCCGCTGGCTGAAACACCTCAGACATCTGCCAATCTTGAGCCCCTCGTGATCAAGGCGCGGTCAGGCAAACCGGCCGAAGTCGCCGAGGCCATGATCCGGCCCGAGGTTCTGGCCCCGGGACCGGGCCGCAGCGAGGTCCTCGCGCTGGTGCGTGACATGGCCGAACACATGGGCGGGCCGGTCGCCGAACGGCAGATCCGGGCCTTGCAGCGGCGGCGCGACTATCAGGCGGTGCTTCGCCGCTGCCGGGTTCCCGCATTGGTCCTGTGCGGGCGGCATGATGCGCTGACCCCGGTGAAGCGTCACAGTTTCATGGCCGAACTCATCCCGCATGCCCGCCTTCAGATAATCGAGGAAGCGGGACATCTGCCGGTTCTCGAAGCCCCCGAGACAACGACCCGCGCCCTGCGTGACTGGCTGGTGCAGCCTTTCGTGCTCAGGTAAGCACCAGGCATGAAACCTCGCAAACGCACCGCTTCGACCATGGGCCGGGTTCGCCATGCGAGACGAAGACTTCAGGTCTGGGCAAGGCGCCATCTTCCGCCCGGTGCGCGCCTAATCGTGGGGCTGCTCTTCATCGCCGGCGGCGTTCTTGCCTTTCTGCCGGTTCTGGGAGTGTGGATGATACCGGTCGGCCTGGCGATCGCGGCCCTCGACGTTGTGCCCGTCTGGAAGCGCCTGCGCGGCGACCGCAAGGACCGTCGCCGAGGGTCATGATCGTGCTTCCCGGCGTTCACATCGCGGCATTGCGATTGGCGGGCTTTCCCACGTCGGAATTGGGGGCGCCGTTGGCATCTATGAAGTCAAGAACGAGGGGGCGTATGTTGTTGCGCCAGCTCTTTCCCGCGAAAATTCCGTAGTGGCCGGCATCCGGTTCAAGATGACTGGCTTTCTTGCTGTCGGGCAGGCCGGTGCACAGATCAAGTGCGGCCACGCATTGACCGGGGGCGGATATGTCGTCCTTGCCGCCTTCCACCGTCTTGACGGCCACATTGGTGATCTTGCCGATATCGACCTTGTGACCGTTCACGACAAAGGCGTTTTTGGCGATCTCCCCGGCCTTGAACACGCGCTCGACCGTCGAAAGATAGAATTCGGCGGGCATGTCCATGACAGCGAGATATTCATCGTAGAACCTGTTATGGGCGTCATGGTCTCCGGATTCGCCGCGCGCGACCCGCTGTATCTGATCGGAAAAAGCGCGCGCGTGGCGCTCGGAGTTCATCGACATGAACGATGCGAGTTGCAACAGCCCGGGATAAACCATGCGTCCGACCCCCTTGTACTTGAATCCGACCCGCTGGATCATCGTTTCCTCAAGCTGGCCCATCGTGACCCGTCGGCCGAAATCGGTCACATCGGTCGGTGTTGCGTCCGGATCGACCGGCCCTCCGATCAGGGTCAGGGTTCGCGGTTGCGCGCCCGGATCCAGCTCGGCCAGGTAGGCCGTTGCGGCAAGGGCCAACGGCGCCGGCTGGCACACGGCGATAACGTGCACGTCGGATCCCAGGGCGCGCATGAAATCCATCAGGTAAAGGGTATAATCCTCGATATCGAACTTGCCCATCGACACGGGGATGTCGCGCGCATTGTGCCAGTCGGTCACGTAGACTTCGCAATCCTGCAACAACGATTTGACGGTGGAACGCAGCAGCGTCGCGTAATGACCGGACATCGGTGCGACCAGCACCACCTTTCTTGATTGCTCGGTCCGGCCGAGCACGTCAAAATGAACGAGATCCCCGAACGGACGCTCAACAACCCTTTCGACGGAGACCAGATGATCCTTGCCATCGCTGCACGTGAAGCTGTCGATGCCCCAATCCGGTTTGGTCACCATGCGCTGAAAGGTTCTTTCGGTCACCTCGCCCCAGGCGGCCATCCATTGGAAAGCGGGGTTTGGCGCCATGCTGAAAATCGGATAGGATGCCAGAGAGAGCGCGGATGCGCCCAACCACTGATTGGTATTCCGGAGGGTCTCCATGAGGTCGTAGGTCATCATGTAGCGCATCGTCGTCTCCTGCTTCGGGCCTATACGCCCGGTTCCATTCGTCGCACTGCCCCTCCGACCGGGCGTCGTTATGCTGCACAGCAGAAACTCTAATGGGAATTCGTTAAAATGGCAACGCAAGAGAGCGGGACAGGGAAAAATCTCGAGAAACTCAACGAGAACCTGAGCCGTGTCGAAGAGCTTTCGCAACGTCTTGTGCAGGCTCTGTCGTCCAAGGAACCCGCAAATTCATCGCTCAATGCCCCCTCCCAGGAGCTTTTCACCAAGGCGGCAGCGTCCTACTGGGCGGAGGCGTTGGAAAACCCGGGCAAGATTTACGAGCATCAGCTGGAATACTGGGGCAAGTCGGTTCGGCATTTCATGGAGGCACAGCAGCAATTGCTGCACGGCCACGTGACCGACGACGAGGCGGACGACACCGATCCGCTGACCGGCGACAAGCGGTTTGCCAACCCGCTTTGGAACACGCACCCCTACTTCAATTACATCAAGCATCAATACCAGTTGAATGCACAGGCGATCCGGCAGGCGGTCGAGGAGGTTGATGACCTGTCTCCCAAGGAGAAGCGGCGGCTGGAATATTTCTCGCAACAGATTATCGACATGATGTCGCCGACCAATTTCCTGGGCACGAATCCCGATGCATTGGAAAAGGCGATCGAGACCGAGGGTGAATCCCTGGTCCGGGGGTTGGAAAACCTCGTTGCCGACCTGGAGGCGAACCACGGCGAACTGATCGTGAGGCTGACCGATGAAAGCGCCTTCGAACTCGGCGAGAACATCGCCACCACGCCCGGAGAGGTCGTCTATCGTAACCGGATGATGGAAATCATACAGTATGCCCCGGCCACGGACGAGGTGTATGCCACGCCCCTGCTCGTTTTTCCGCCGTGGATCAACAAGTTCTACATCCTTGATTTGAAGGCCAAGAACAGCCTGATTCGCTGGATCACGGAACAGGGATACACGCTTTTCGTTGTGTCCTGGGTCAATCCCGATGGCAGTTATGCCGATACCGGGCTGGAGGACTATATCGAGGATGGATATCTAAGGGCCATCGAAGAGGTGAAGGCGATCACCGGCGAGGCCAAGGTGAATGCCGTTGGCTACTGCATTGCCGGCACGGTGCTTGCGCTTACCCTGGCGCTGATGAAAAAGCGCGGCGACAAGTCGATCAGGTCGGCCACGTTTTTCACGGCGCTGACGGATTTTTCCGATCAGGGCGAGTTCACGCCCTTCCTGCAGGATGACTTCATCGACGGCATCGAGGACGAGGTTGCCGAGCAGGGTGTCTTGCGGTCCTTCATCATGGCGCGGACGTTTTCCTTCCTTCGTTCCAATGATTTGATATACACTCCGGCAATCCGCAGCTACATGATGGGCGAGGCGCCGCCAGCCTTCGACCTTCTTTATTGGAATGGTGATGGTGCAAACCTCCCCGCGAAGATGGTTGTGGAATATCTCAGGGGTCTTTGCCAGAAGAACGCTTTCGTCGAGGACGGGTTCGAGCTTTTCGGAGAAACCCTCAGGGTCGGGGACGTCGATGTGCCCCTGATGGCGGTCACTTGCGAAAGCGACCACATCGCGGCCTGGAAAGATTGCTATCGAGGCGTGCAGCAGATGAAATCGCGCTCCAAACAGTTCATCGTCTCGGAATCCGGCCACATCGCCGGCATCGTGAACCCGCCGAGCAAGAAGAAGTACGGTCACTATGCCAACGACAGTCTCGGCGATGATGCGGATCACTGGCTGGAGAATGCGGCGTTTCACGAAGGATCATGGTGGCCACGTTGGGAGGCTTGGCTGCGAAAGCGGTCCGGCAAGAAAATTCCGGCCCGTGAGCCGGGTGATTCCAATCATCCTCCCCTTGCACCGGCGCCTGGCACATATGTGAGACAAAAGGCATCCGACTGATTTTTCGGGCACTTCCAACAATTTTGCTGCGTCGCAGAAAAAATCCTTGAAATGCTGCGATGCAGCATGCATATTCTGTGCAGACGCAGCAAAGGCGGGCTCCCCGCCAGGTTTCGAAAGGACTGACAAATGGCAAAAGCACAAGACATGAACGACGTGATGAAAGACATCATGGGCGCCTTCCCCGTTGATACGAAAGCAATGGAAGACGTGTTCAAGAACCAGGCGGCGATGAACGAGAAGCTGTCGGGCGTTGCGCTCGAAGCGGCTGAAAAGTCGGCCGAGATCTCGAACAAGTGGACCAAGGAAACGCTGTCGAAGCTGACCGACATGTCGAAGGCGAAGACCGAGCCGGCAGACTATGCCAAGGCCGTGACCGATTTCGCGTCCGCCAACGCCGAAGTCGCCGCCGAGAACATGGCCGCCTTCGCGGAAGTGGCGAAGAAGGTTCAGATGGATACCGTCGAACTGATGATGAGCGCCGGCAAGGAGTTTCAGGAAGACACTGCCAAGGCCGTCAAGAAGGCGACCGACGACGCGACTGCAACCGCCAAGAAGGCGACCGCGTCCAAGTAAGGCGCAGACCATAGCGTTTGCGGTCCCCCTCCCTGGACACAAGCGCATCCTGCCGGGCGGGCCACATCGTGGCTCGCCCAATTTGTTGCCAGCCCTCCGGGCCGGTCTGTGACGATGCCTGCCCTTTCAATTTCTTCTGCGCTGACATAGGATTTGCTGCAGCGCTGCATTATTGGGAGGGTCGCCCGTGGCTGACAAAGAGAAACCGCTTTTGATAAAGCGCTACGCAAGCCGCCGGCTGTATAACACCGAGACGTCGGATTACGTCACGCTGGACGACATCTCGGAATTCATACGTGGCGGTCGTGAAGTGCAGATCATCGACCTCAAGTCCGGCGATGACCTTACCCGCCAGTATCTCCTGCAGATCATCGCGGAACACGAAAGCCGCGGCGAGAACGTCCTGCCCATCAACGTCCTGACGGACCTCGTGCGCAGTTACACCACGCAGGCCACCAGCGTCGTGCCGGATTTCCTGGCCGCCAGTTTCGAAATGCTGCGCGAGGGACAGTCGAAGATGATGGAGAACATGACGAAGGCGAACCCCCTCACGGCGATGCCGGGCATGGAGGCGATGCGCGCGCAGCAGGAAGCTTTCATGAAGGCGATGACCGGTGGACGGGCTGACGCAGGCGAGGATGGTGGCGGCCCGGCGTCCGCATCCGGCCAGGACGACGAGAACCTCGAAGAGATCAAGCGGCAGCTTGCCGAACTCCAGGCGAAACTGTCGAAGATGGACAAGTAGGCGCGCATGGTCGATAGCCCTGGCCGGATAACCCTCTGGGGCATCGAGGTGTTCATGGCAGCCGCGGACGAACGCTCCATTTCGGCCGCGGCAAGGCGCCTTGGCGCGAGTCCCTCCACGATCAGCCAACAACTGACCAACCTCGAAAGCGCCGTCGGTGCGACACTGCTGCAGCGTAATGAGCGGCCGTTGCGCCTTACGCCGGCGGGCGAGATCATGCATCGCCGCGCTCAGGCGATCATGAACGAGGCGGCACAGGCGCGCGCCGAATTGGCCATGTCCGACCTGTCGATGCTGACACGGTTCCGCCTTGGCATGATCGAGGACTTCGAGGCCGATGTGACACCGCAGCTTCTCACCCACATGGCCACGCAGCTCAAGGGGTGCCAATTCCTTCTGGAAACCGGGGCCAGTCATCATCTCTACGATCTGCTCGATTCCCGGGCGCTGGACGTGATCGTGGCCGCCGAACTCGGCGCCGGGGATGACTGGGTGGAGGTTCATCCGCTGCTACGCGAAGGTTTTGTCGCGGCCGCACCCCGCGACAGCGTGACAAACGGGGGAAATGTGCTGCGGCAACTCAAGCAATTGCCGCTCGTGCAATATACGCAGCGCCATTACATGGGGCGGCTGGTCAGTGCTCATCTGGCACGCCAGAACATGACCCTGGCGCACCGGTTCGAGTTGGACAGCTACCATGCAATTCTCGCGCTGGTGGGACAGGGATCGGGCTGGACCATTCTGCCGCCGCTTGCACTGATGCGGGCGCGGCGCTTCGCCGATCAGATCGACGTTTTCGAGCTTCCTTTCGAACCCTTGACGCGAACCATCAGCCTGACCGCGCGGAAAGAGATCCTCCAGGACATGCCGGCAAGGGTGGCCGAAACGCTCAAGCCGATCCTGCGCAATACGATCGTCGCGCCGGCGATCAACCGGCACCCCTTCCTCGCGGCATCGCTCAAGCTGCTTTGATGATGGTGCCGATCACGCTGTCCGGCTCCAGCGCCTGAGAACATCCCCGCCTTCCCCTGACAGGATCTGACCGCTTGGCATGGTTCGCTTCGCGACCGGCTTCGCGGTCTGGTCACGCAGGGATTGTACATCGACGGCATTGCAATCTCCGCCGGGGATGGCCGCGAGGATCGCGTCACTTTCCTCCAGCGAAACAGCGTAGTACATCCGGTCGACCCCGGCGATCATCATCGCAGCGACGCAAAGAGGGCAGGGTTCACACGAGGCGTAGAGCGTGCATCCGGTCAGGTCCGTGGTGCCCAGGGTGCGGCAGGCATCGCGTATAGCCTCGGTTTCACCATGTGAGGTCGGGTCGAGATCCTTCACCGAACGGTTGATCCCCTCACCGACGATGCGCCCATCCTTGACCACGACGCCGCCATAGGGCCTGCAGCCCGGATCATCGAGTGCGCGCGCCGAGATTTCGATGGCGCGTCGCATGAATTCCTCGTCGGTCATGACGTTGCCCTTCTGTGATGGCGGCTGCCGGCCCATCAATGCGCAGGCATGGGGACGCGTCAAGCGCGACGTCTGCGGCTCAGGCGTCGCGCGGGCGCATCACGAGCCAGATCAGTGCTCCGCCCGCCAGTGCCAGGAATGGCGCCATCGCAAGGTTGACCGACATCCAACCAGCCTGCGCATTCCCGCCCGAGCAGTTCATCAACCCGCCCGAGGCCAGCGATGCCACCGTCACGCCGCCGAACACGATCAGGTCATTGAGGCCCTGCATCCGGCCCCTCTCATGCGGGGCGTGGGCGTTTGTCAGCATCGTCGTCGCCCCTATGAAGCCGAAATTCCATCCGATTCCGAGCAGAATGAGTGCGATAAAGAAGTTTTCCAGCGCCACGCCCTGAATGGCCACCACACCCGCTGCCGCCAGAATCAACAATCCGAGGCCCATGATCCGCTCGACTCCGAAGCGGGTGATGAGATGGCCGGTAAAGAAGGATGGTGCGAACATCGCGAGCACATGTCCCGTAACCACGTCCGCCGCGTTGCCTTCGTCAAATCCGCATCCGACCACCGCCAACGGAGTCGAGGTCATCACGAGGTTCATCAAGGCGTAGGAGACCGTGGCACAGATAACCGCAACGGCGATGCGCGGCGTTGCCAGAAGCTCGAGGCGCGAGCGGCCGCGCGGCGCGTCCTCCGACGGGACAGGCGGGCGCGGGATGTCCAGGAAAAGAAACAGGAATGCCCCGATCAGGTTGACCGCGATGACGGCCAGATACGTACCGAGAAATGGGATCACCATTGCCTGGCTCGTCACCTTGACAAGCTGCGGGCCGATCACTGCGGAGGCCAGCCCGCCCGCCATAACGTAGGAAATCGCGCGCGGGCGGAAGATATCGCTTGCGGTGTCTGCTGCGGCGAAGCGGTAGAACCCCTGTGCGGACATGTAGATTCCGGTGAGGAAACTGCCCAGGAGAAAGAGCGGAAAAGACGCCGTCAACAGCCCCCATGCACCGATCGCCCCGCCCGCGGCTCCGCCAGCCGCCCCGACGAAGAAACCCGCGCGACGCCCAAGTCTTTGCATCAAAGCCGAAACCGGTGCCGCGGACAGCATCGACCCCAGGACGATCAACGAAATCGGAAGAGTCGCGAAACATGGGTTCTCGGCGAGGGATTGTCCTGCCAGCCCGCCGACCACGAATACCATCGGCATCTGCGCGCCAAGGAACGCCTGCGCGAGAACCAGCACGGTGACATTGCGGCGGGCGCGCCTGTCGTCGACGGGATAGGTGGCGGTTTCGGTCATGGCGGCTGTGCTATCCCGCCCGGAGGCGGGCCGCAAGCCTCAGGCGCAGCGGTCGATGACATGGACAAAGGACCCGTGAACGCGCCCCTTGCTGATCCCTGAATCCGGCATCCGGTTTCCTTCCGCGTCCTCGACCTCGAACAGCGGTGCCCCCTCGCGTCGGAGCGTGGTGGCATAGTGGAATTCATGCGCGGCGAAACTGCCGTGAAACGGACCGCAAAATGCCTTCACGCGACGGTAACCCAGATGCAGCCGCCGCTCGGCGAAGGAGGTTTCAAGAGGCAGCAGGCCAGCCATCGGATGTACCCTGCCATCCGCATCGCACAGGGAGTCCCCCAGAACCATGTAACCGCCGCATTCGCCGTAGATCTCCGCGTCCCGCGCTGCCGTCCGCAGAGAGGTCATGAACCGCGATGCCGCCGAGAGGCGCCCGGCGTGAAGTTCCGGGTAACCGCCGGGCAGGTAAACGAACCCGGCCTCGGGGACCGGATCGTCCGCCAGCGGCGAGAATTCCCTTATTTCCGCGCCGGCCGCGCGCCAATCGGCAAGGAGGTGCGGGTACGTGAAGGAAAACGCGGCATCCCTCGCCACTGCAATGACTTGTGCAGGCGGGCTCAGACGTGGGGTGAGACCGGCCTGCGGAAGTGGTGCCGCCAGTGACAGCAGCGTTTCTTCATCCAGCGTTTGTTCCAGCGCATCCGCCGCCCGGTCAAGGAATGCTTCCAGGTCCGGGCGTTCCGCTGCCTGTACAAGACCGAGGTGGCGCGAGCCGAGCGAAAGACCCTTGTCGCGTCGCAATGCCGCCAGAACCGGCAGTTTCAGTGGCGCCAGCGCCCGGCGCAGCATTGCCTCGTGCCGGGGTGAGCCGACGTTGTTCAGGATCACTCCCGACACGCGCACCCCCGGATCATACCCGGCGAATCCGGTGACCATAGGCGCGACCGACCCGGCCATGCGCCCCGCATCCACCACCAGTATCACCGGAAGACCGAAGAGCCGTGCGATATCGGCCACCGCGCCGCGCCCGTCCGGCGGCGCCCCGTCGAAAAGACCCATTGCGCCTTCGACGACCAGCAGTCCCTCGCCCCGCATCAGCCCGGCCAGGCGTGATGGGGCCATCGCCCAGGCGTCGAGGTTGGGGCAGGGTGCGTCGCAGGCGGCGGCGTGGAATGCAGGGTCAATGTAATCAGGGCCCGATTTGGCGCCGCGCACCACGATGCCCTGCCGATGGAGAAGCCGAAGGAGCGCCAGTGTGACCGTGGTCTTGCCAGCGCCCGATGCCGGCGCGGCGAGGACGATGCCCCTCATGATGCCTGTGCCGGGCGCCCCCGTCCCAGAGGGTCGGTATTGCGCGGCTCTTCGCCGGCCATCATCGTCTGCCAGTCAAGCACTTGCCGCATGAGCACGGACCGTCCGATGCACAGGATCGCCGGGGGCTCCAGACCGGACGCGACGATATCGGCGGGCATGTGCGCCAGATCGGTTTCCAGCACCTGCTGATCTCTGGTCGTCGCGGCACAGACAACCGCACAGGGTTCGTCCGGCGCGCGGCCCGCGTCAAGAAGGGCCGCGGCGATCTGCCCGGCATGTTTCATGCCCATGTAGATCACCAGTACCTGGCTGCCCTGCGCGATTGCTTTCCAGTTCAGCGATGACGGCGCCTCGCCCGACTGGTCATGACCCGTGACGAAGGTCACCGACTGGTTCACGTCCCGGTGTGTGACAGGGATACCGGCATAGGCCAATCCGCCGATGCCGGCGGATATGCCGGGAATGATGCGGATCGGCACGCCGTGCTGAACCAGTGTCTGCGCTTCCTCGCCGCCGCGTCCGAAGACAAATGGATCTCCGCCCTTGAGTCGCAGGACCCGGCGTCCCAGCCGCGACATCTCGACCAGCCGCAGGGAAATGTCGCGCTGTTGCGCCGAGGGTTTGCCGCCCCGCTTGCCGGCGTAGACATGCTCGGCCTGAGGTGCCCAGTCCAGGATTGCCGGTTCTACCAGAGCGTCATAGATCACCACATCGGCCTGGCGCAGTGCATTGATGCCGTGCAGGGTCATCAGGCCCGGATCACCGGGCCCGGCGCCGCAAAGCCAGACCCAGCCGGGTTCCAGCACCGGCCAGTTGCCATCGGGAAGTGTGAGTGAATCGGTCATGCCCCTGTATGCCGTGGATCGGGGCGCCGGGAAAGGTTGCAAGCGACCGGCAATGTGTGCGGGTGCGACATATTGCGGACGTCGATTGCCGATTGGCCCGGGCTTTGCCTACCCCTATAGTCCGCCGCGTATGAACCGGAAACCCGACAAGGAACTGCGCCGTGGCTGGACGACGGGCGCCTGCGCCACCGCCGCGACGCGGGCGGCGCTGATGATCCTCTGGGGGGAGGGAATACCCCGGAAAACAAGAATTACCCTGCCGCGCGGTGAACGTCCGGAGTTCCTGATTTCGCACGTGGATCAAGGCGATGGATGGGCTGAAACAGGGGTGATCAAGGATGCCGGCGACGATCCCGACGTGACTCATGGCGCAATGATCGTCGCGCGGGTTCGCGTATCGGACGGCGGGGTGAGTTTCCATGCCGGGGAGGGCGTGGGGAGGGTGACCAAACCCGGTTTGCCGGTCCCGCCGGGTGACCCTGCGATCAACCCGGTCCCGCGCGACATGATGATCGCGATGGTGCGCGAAATGGCTGCGCGCCTCGGGCAGGCGCCGGATGTGGCGATCACGATCCGTGTGCCCGGCGGTGCGGCACTTGCGCGGAAAACCTGGAATCCCCGGTTGGGGATCGAAGGTGGAATTTCCATCCTCGGTACCACAGGGATCGTGCGGCCCTTTTCCTGTGCGGCATGGATCGCGTCGATACATCGAGGAATTGACGTGGCTCGCGCCGCCGGGCTGCATCACGTGGCCGGCTGCACCGGGGCGACGAGCGAGAAGATCGTTCAGGATCTGTATGATCTGCCCGACCACGCGATGCTGGACATGGGCGATTTCGCCGGTGGGCTGCTGAAATACCTGGCCCGCCACCCGCTGCCGCGTATCACCATAGGCGGAGGGATCGGCAAGATGACAAAGCTGGCGCAGGGGGCGCGTGATCTGCATTCGGGCCGCAGCCAGGTGGATTTTGCCGCGCTCGACGAAGTGCTTGGCCATCCCGGGGTCGCAGGGGCGAACACCGCCCTTCAGGCCCACGAGATCGCCGGGGCTCCGATGGCGCGATGGGTAGCCGAGGCGGCGCTGGATACCGTCCGGCTGATGCTGCCACAAGACGTTGCCGCCGACACGGTCGTGATCGACCGGGCCGGCAACCTTCTGTCGAGGGCGGGGCCATGACACTTTTGCTTCTCTCGGGAACGTCCGAGGCAAAGGAGATTTCCAAGGCGCTGGAAGGTTTGCAGATTCCCGCCATCGCCTCGCTTTCGGGGGCGACCCGCGCGCCGCGCCCCACGGGTTTGCCGACGCGGGTCGGGGGATTTGGCGGTAACGAGGCCTTTCGGACCTATCTGCGGCGCGAAGGGATCAAGGCGGTGCTCGACGCAACCCACCCTTTCGCCAGTCATGTCTCTTGCCGTAGCGTGCGCATCTGCGCCGAGGAGGAAGTGCCGTATTGCCAGGTACTGCGCCCGGAGTGGAAGCCGCAGCCCGGGGATGACTGGACGGTCCTTAAATGCGAGGAAGATGCGGCACGATACATCAGGCCGGGTGCGACCGTGTTTCTGGCCACCGGGCGTCAGACCCTGCCGCGGTTTGCCAACCTCGTTCAATGCCGTCTGATATGCCGTCAGATCGACCCGCCTGAGGGGGCCTTTCCGTTTCCCAATGGTGAATTCCTTGTCGGGCGACCACCTTTCAGCGTGCAAGAGGAAATGGATTTGTTTCAGAGACTTGGTGTCGATTGGCTGGTGGTGAAGAATGCTGGTGGAACGGCGGCCCGAAGCAAGCTTGACGCGGCAAGGCAACTGGGCCTCCCGGTGGCGATGATCGCGCGCCCGGTACAACCCAAGGCGCCGAAAGTCACGACTGCGGCGGCCGCACTGGACTGGGTCGCGGCGCTTTGACCGGGCGTATCATCCGGACGATCGCCGATGTCGAAGAGGGGGCGGCGGTCCTTTGCGAGCGTTGTCCGCGTCTGGCGCAAGCCCGTGAGTTGACCGGGCCGTTGCCGCTCAGGCGGAGGCCAGACGGGTTTGAGCAGCTTCTGAACGCTATTGTCAGTCAGCAGGTCAGCGTGGCTGCGGCGGATGCGATCTGGTCCCGGATGAAGGCCGCGCGCCTGACTGGACCACGCAAGATAATGTGGGCCGATGACGAGGACCTGCGAAATGTAGGGCTGAGCCGACAGAAAATCCGATACGCCCGGGCGTTAGCCGGGGCGCGGATCGACTATGCTGCGCTGCGGCAGGCCCCTTTGGAAGAGGTGCTGAAGATACTGACCGATGTGCCGGGAATCGGGATCTGGACGGCCGAGATCTACGCGATGTTCAGTCTCGGGCGGGCCGATGTCTTCGCTCCGGGGGATCTGGCGTTGCAGGAGGCGGCGCGGCTGCTTTATGGCCTGCCCGAACGGCCGCGCGAGCGCGAATTGCGTGTGATGGCCGTTCACTGGTCGCCGTGGAGGTCGGTTGCCGCACGATTGTTATGGGCCTACTACCGTATTGAAAAGAAAAGGGAAGGGATCAGATGACACGCGTTCTGCAAGCCGGG
>Ga0102929_1000764_pt1 | contig 18931 bp, 22 predicted proteins | sample SalPonR1_B_D2_MG_FD_78510 | JGI IMG/M metagenome (GOLD analysis project Ga0102929, IMG submission 78510) | Salt pond soil microbial communities from South San Francisco under conditions of wetland restoration - Salt Pond MetaG R1_B_D2_MG | ecosystem: Environmental > Aquatic > Marine > Intertidal... | reverse complement strand
GCAATCGCCATAGATCGCGACCATGACCGAGAGTCCAAGCAGACCGAGATCTGTGCCGCTGCCGATGACGTGGACACCGGCGATGGCGTGGTGATCGTCACCGACATGTTCGGCGGATCGCCGTCAAACCTTTCGTTGAGGGCCTGTCGCCCGGAGAATCGTCGTATCCTTTACGGGGCCAACCTTCCGCTGCTGATCAAACTGGCGAAAAGCCGCCACCTGCCCCTGGCCGAGGCGGTGCGCAATGCGCTCGATGCAGGGCGCAAGTACATTGACAGCCAGAACATTTCGGTAGAGCAGAAGATCCCATGCCCGAAACAGTGACGCGCAGCCTGCGAATCGTGAACGAAAAAGGCCTTCACGCCCGCGCCGCTGCGCGGCTGGTGGAGGTGGTTGAGGGGTTCGACGCCACCGCGGAGGTTTCCCAGGACGGTCAAAGCACCGGTGGTGACAGCATCATGGGTCTTTTGATGTTGGCAGCGTCGAAAGGAACGACTATTGACGTGCGCACTTCGGCGCCCGATGCCGCGGCGCTGGCTGATGCGGTCGAGGCGCTGATTGCGGACCGTTTCGGAGAGGAAATGTAGCCGCGCAGCCAGAGCGGGCATGACGCAATGGGATCTGAGCAGGTGGCCGAATATCCAGATCAGCAGGCGGGCGATGCGCCGGCGGAGACGGTTTCGTTCACGAAATACGATCGCCGCAGCCTGACCTACGCCAATTCGTTCGACAGCCCGTTGAAATCGGCTGCGATCCGGTCGGTGGAATGGTTCACCGGCAAGATCACGATCCTGCGCCTGATCAGCGAGTTCGAACGCCGCGGCGCGCCCACCGGCCCCGCGTTCTGGCGGGCGGCGCTGGACGTGATGGGAATCGACCTTCGAACCCCGCCCGAACAGTTGCGCAACATCCCCGCCGAGGGGCCGGTGGTGGCGGTTGCCAACCATCCCCACGGAATGGTGGACGGCATGATCCTGGCGGAACTGATCGGGCGGCGGCGCAGCGATTACAAGATCCTGACGCGGGCGCTGTTGACCGGGATCGACGAGATCGCGGCCTCCTACATGATCCCGGTTCCGTTCCCGCACGAGCCCGATGCGCAGCGCAAATCCGTGGAAATGCGGGCCAAGGCGATGGCCCAACTCAAGGAAGGCGGGCTTGTCAGCCTGTTTCCCTCCGGAGTGGTCGCCTCGTCGGACACGTTGTTCGGGCCAGCGGTCGAGCGCGAATGGAACGTGTTCACCGCGCAGATGATCCGGCGGTCCGGCGCACGGGTGGTGCCGATATTCTTTCCCGGGGCCAATTCGCGTTGGTACCAGATGGCGAACCGGGTTTCCGCGACACTGCGTCAGGGGTTGTTGCTGCACGAGATCGTACACAGCTGCAACAAGCCGCAGGCGCCGGTGGTGGGGGCGCCGGTCAGCGACGAGCAGATGCGGCTGCTGGAAAGCGATCCGCGCGGCTTCATGACCTGGCTGCGGGCGCACACCCTGGCACTTGGAGAACAAAACGACGAGCGCGGCGGCGAACCCGGCTGAAGGGTCGGTCGACGGGGCCGCGCGACGACAAGGGCCTTGACCCCGCGGCGCCGCGCGGCCAAGAAACGCGCCCAACCACAGGGGACTTCCACATGGTGCGCAAAGCCGCCAACGACGCCGACAAGATCGATCGGGAGAAATCCAGAAGGGTAAGCGCGCTGGCCGGGCTGTGGCCGCATATACGGCCTTACCGGCTTCTGATGGCAGCCGCGCTTGCGGCGCTTGTCCTGACGGCCTGCGTGTCGCTTGCGCTTCCGCTGGCGGTGCGCCGGGTCGTGGACAATTTCAACGCCGAGGACGGCGCCATCCTGGACACATATTTTGCCGCCGCGCTCGGTATCGCGGCGCTTCTGGCCTTGGGCACGGGGCTGCGTTACGCGCTGGTCACGCGGCTGGGTGAACGCGTGGTGGCCGATCTGCGCAAGGCCCTGTTCGACCGGATGATCGGAATGAGTCCGGCATTCTTCGAGCGCATCATGACCGGCGAGGTCCTGAGCCGGATCACCACTGACACGACTCTGGTGCTCAGCGTCATCGGCTCGTCCATCTCGATCGCGTTGAGAAACCTTCTGTTGCTGGTGGGCGGGATCGTCCTGATGCTGTTCACCTCGGCCAAGCTGACCGGTCTGGTGCTGCTGATCGTACCACTGGTGATCGTGCCGATCATGGTTCTGGGCCGGCGCCTGCGCAGTCTGAGCCGCGAGAACCAGGACTGGATCGCAGCCAGTTCCGGCAATGCCTCGGAGGCCCTGACCAGCGTGCAAACGGTGCAGGCCTTCACGCACGAGGCCGCCAGCCGCGATGCCTTCGGGCAAGTGACCGAACAGAGCTTCGACTCGGCACGGCGGCGCATCCTGACCCGGGCACTGATGACGGTGATCGTGATCTTCCTTGTGTTCACGGGGATCGTGTGTGTCCTGTGGATCGGAGCGCGGGACGTACGCGCCGGCGACATGACCGCGGGCACCCTGGTGCAGTTCGTGATCTATTCGGTAATGGTAGCAGGGGCAGTGGCCGCGCTGGCGGAAATCTGGGGCGAACTGCAACGCGCCGCAGGGGCCACCGAGCGCCTGATGGAACTGCTGACCGCGGAGGACAGGGTGAGCGACCCGCCGACGCCGGGGGCGCTGCTCCGGCCGGTACGTGGTGAACTGCGCTTTGACAGGGTGGCCTTTGCCTATCCGTCGCGCCCTGGCATTCCGGCGCTGGACACGCTGGATCTGACCATTGCGCCGGGGGAAACGGTGGCACTGGTGGGGCCGTCAGGGGCCGGCAAGACCACAATCGTGCAGCTCTTGCAGCGGTTCTACGATCCCGATGCGGGGCGTGTCATGCTGGACGGTGCCGACCTGTCGACGTTGCGGCGGGCAGACTTCCGGCAACAGATGGCCCTGGTACCGCAGGATCCGGTGATCTTTGCCGCCTCGGCGCGCGAGAACATCCGTTTCGGGCGGCTGGACGCAAGTGACGCGGAGGTGGAGGCCGCTGCCCGTTCGGCCGCCGCGCATGACTTCATCGTCGATCTGCCGGAGGGATACGACACCTGGCTGGGGGAACGCGGTGTTATGCTGTCGGGCGGGCAGAAGCAGCGTGTGGCGATCGCGCGCGCGATCCTGCGTGACGCGCCGGTCCTGCTGCTGGACGAGGCCACCTCGGCGCTGGATGCGGAAAGCGAGCGGGCGGTGCAGCATGCCGTGGACGCGATGGCACGCACCCGCATGACGGTGATCGTCGCGCACCGCCTCGCCACGGTCAAGAAGGCCGACCGGATCATCGTTATGGACCGGGGCCGGATCGTCGCGCAGGGCACCCATGACAGCCTGGTGGCCGAGGACGGGCTTTACGCGCGGCTTGCACGGTTGCAGTTTACCGACGGCCAGGCGGCATGAGCCGCAAACTCGCGGGAATCGCCGGAACGGCCGGAAAGGAATAGTGTCATGAAAGTTGCGACCGCGGCTTATCCCCTGGACCCTTTGAGACATTGGGCCGATTACGCCACCAAGATCGAGGCATGGATCGCCGATGCGGCGGGACAGGGGGCTGAACTCCTGGTGTTTCCGGAGTATGGCGCGATGGAACTGTCAATGCTGGCGGGCGCTTCGGCGGCGGGCGAGCTTGAATCGTCGGCGGTGGCCGTTTCGGAGCGCATCGGGGAGGCCGACGCCCTGCACGGCGACCTGGCGGTGAAATACAAGGTGCATGTCCTTGCAGCGTCGGCGCCGGTTTTCGACCCTTGGATCGGGGAGCGGCCGGTGAACCGGGCGCGGCTTTTCACTCCGACGGGTGGCGTGGGCATCCAGGACAAGCAGATCATGACCCGGTTCGAGCGGGACGAGTGGCGGATCGCGCCCGGCGGGCCGTTGAAACTTTTCGATACCGCCCTCGGCCGTATCGGGGTTCTGATCTGCTATGACGGGGAATTTCCGCTTCTCGGGCGAGCTCTTGCGGAGGCGGATGTGATATTGGTGCCGTCTTGCACCGAGGCCCTGGCAGGGTACTGGCGTGTACGGGTGGGCGCGATGGCCCGCGCGCTGGAGTCGCAATGCGTGAGTGTCATGGCCTCTACGGTTGGGCCGGCGGACTGGTGCCCCGCGGTGGACGCCAATTGCGGGGCGGGCGGCGTGTTCGGGCCGCCCGATACCGGGTTTCCATCCGACGGGATCATCGGCGCGGGAGTTCTGGGCAAGCCGGGCTGGACCTATGCCTCGATCGACCCGGCGGCCGTGGCGCATGTGCGTGCCGACGGCGTGGTTCTTGGCCGTCGCCACTGGGATGAGCAGGCCGGGCGCGACGGGCCGGCCACACCCGAGCGGCTCGGATGATTATGCGCTTGAAAAAAACGCCGGATGGGGCCATTTACATGACATTCCGCGGCAGAGCGGAGACGTTGAAGAAGGAGAGACCATGGCCAAGGAAGATACGCTCGAATTTCCCGGTGTCGTGAAGGAACTCCTGCCCAATGCGACATTCCGGGTCGAGCTTGAGAACGGCCATGAGATCATCGCGCATACGGCAGGCAAAATGCGCAAGAACCGCATCCGGGTTCTGGCAGGCGACAAGGTGCAGGTGGAAATGACCCCCTACGATCTGACCAAGGGTCGGATCAATTACCGCTTCAAGTAACGGGCGGCCGTTTAGTTCATGCGGCTGATCCTTGGGTCCGGCAGCCCGCGGCGCCGCGAATTGCTGGCGCAGATCGGGGTGGTGGCGGATGATATTCGCCCGCCAGAAATAGATGAAACCCCCGCCAAAGGCGAGTTGCCGCGACCCTATTGCGCGCGCATGGCGCGCGAGAAGGCGCAGGCAGTGGTGGCGGCGGACGAGGACATCGTCCTGTCGGCGGACACCACGGTGGCGCTTGGCCGCCGCATCCTTGGCAAACCCGCAGACGCGCACGAGGCCGCCGGTTTCCTGCGCGCCATGTCGGGGCGGCGGCACAGGGTGGTTACCGCCGTGGCCATTCGGCGCGGCACCCGCCTGTGGCAGCGCGAGGTGGTGACCGCCGTCAAGATGAAACGGATCTCGGACCCCGAGCTGACCACCTATCTGGCGACCGGGGACTGGCGCGGAAAGGCCGGGGGCTATGGCATCCAGGGGCCCGCCGCGGTGCTGATCCCCTGGATCCAGGGCTCTTTCACCGCGGTGGTGGGGCTGCCGCTCTGCGAGACCGCAGGACTCCTGCAGGCGGCGGGCTATACCCTTCATGGTGCGGCGTCGTGAAAGGGCGGTTGATCGCACTGGACCATCTGGGCGGCGCCGAAGCCGCCGCATTGCTGGTTGACGGGCGGCTGGACGACCTTCTGATCGACAGCGACCGGCCACGCCCGGGAACCATCTATCGTGCCATCGCGGATCGGCCCGTGAAGGGCCAGGGCGGCATGTTCCTCCGTACCCCGGAGGGGCCGGCTTTCCTGCGGCAGGTCAGGGGCATATCGCCCGGGCAGTCGCTGCTGGTGCAGGTGACGGGGTATGCCGAACCGGGCAAGGCGTTGCCGGTGACGGGCCGGATCCTGTTCAAGAGCCGTCATGCGATCGTGACACCGGGTGCGCCGGGCCTCAATGTCTCGCGCGGGATCCGCGATGAGGCGCGGCGCGACACCCTGCTGGAAATCGCACATGAGGCAATTGCCGGCGACTGGCCGGACGGGGAGACCGGGCTGATCCTGCGCTCGTCCTGTGCGGAGACGGAGGCGCAAACGATCGCCGAGGACATCCGTGCCATGATGGCGTTGGCTGCCGCGGTGCTGGGCGATGCCGGGGGCGCCGTGCCCGAGAAGCTGACCGAGGGTGACGGACCGCACGCCCTGGCATGGCGGGACTGGACCGTGCCGGCACAGGTCGTGACCACGACCGGTTGCTTCGCCGAACAGGGCGTGCTGGACCTTGTCGAAGAGTTGCGCACGCCACAGGTGCAGCTGGCCGGGGGCGCGGGAATGTGGGTGGAGCCGACCCGCGCACTGGTGGCCGTGGATGTGAACACGGGCGGGGATACCTCGCCCTCGGCGGGCCTTAAGGCCAACCTGGCCGCGGCGAAGGACTTGCCGCGCCAATTGCGCCTGCGGGGCCTTGGCGGACAGGTCACGGTCGATTTCGCGCCGATGCCAAAGAAGGAAAGGCCAGGCGTCGAGGCGGCGCTGCGCGCGGCGCTGCGCACCGACGGTGTGGAGACGACCCTTGTGGGCTGGACTCCGCTGGGGCATTATGAACTTCAACGCAAACGGGACCGGGCCGACCTGCGGGAGGTGCTTTGATGAGTTGTCCGATCTGTGCCGGAAAACCCGAAGAACGGGTCCGGCCCTTCTGTTCGAAACGCTGCGCGGACATCGACCTGGGCCGCTGGATGAGCGGCGCCTACGCGGTGCCGTCACAGGACCCCGAGGATGCCGAAAGGGCCTCCGAGGAGGCCGAAGCTGCGACGGTGGCTCCGGGCCCCGCGCGCCACTGAAAATTTTGTCCCGCCCTCTGGACACCCACCCGGACCTCGCCTAGAAGGCCGACATCCGAACGCCGAAGCGTTCCCCGTGCCCGGGTAGCTCAGGGGTAGAGCAGTGGATTGAAAATCCTCGTGTCGGTGGTTCGATTCCGCCCCCGGGCACCACTTCCAAAAAATAACTCATGATAATCAGATACTTGGTTCTGTAGTTTGTCCCACTGGGAGGGAATGTTGCAGAAAGGTGGGACACTTTTGTCTTAGCTTTGTTCTGCCGATAGGCGGCGAAGGGCACTTTCAGCGCGGGCCTTTTGGCTTGCAGCACGTGTATAGCGCGTCACTTCCTTGCTAGTCCGGTGGCCGGTAATAGCCATGATCTCCTGTTCGGTGCATCCCAGCTCTCCAAGCTGAAAGCCCACCTTCGCTGGATCGGCGCACGCAGCTTCACCGGCCTGTTCGAGGCAATTGGTGAAACCTGCGATTTGTTCACACCCGACGAGTGCTGGAATTACTTCTGCGAGGCCGGATATGCTTCAACGTGAACTACAATCGCTTTAAAAAGAGCGCCATCCATCATCTGGTGGGTCTCAAACCGGGCAGCAGATGCCGGGCCTTTCCGCCACGCTCACCCTGTGCGGGCCAATATCGCGCGGATCTCGGCATCGTGCTGCCCCCGATCGGGCAGTTGTGCAGAAGACGGCTTGGAATCCGAAAACCGCGGAGCGGGGGCGGGTTGAAGCACCCCGTCCTGCTGCTGCCATGTGCCGCGGGCCATCATGTGAGGATCCCTGGCAGCCGCTTCGGGCGACAGCACCGGCGCAGCGCAGGCATCCGTGCCCTCGAGCAGCGTCGCCCAGTGATCGGTGGAAGCGGACGCGAACAGACCGGCCAGACGTGCGGTCTGAAGCGGCCATTGCCGGGGGTCGTGCTGATCGTTGAAATCCGGATCCTGCGACAGCCCCATCAGCCTGAGAAATGTGTCGTAGAATTTCCGTTCGAGGCATTGAACACTCATGAACCCGCCATCGGCGCACGCGTAGGTGCGGGACCAGTGCGGCCCGTCAAGAAGGCTCTGACCGCGCTCCATCCTCGGCGCGAGCGACATCAGAAGCGCCATCATGTGTGCCGAGCCGTCAACGATCGCGGCATCGACGACGGTCCCGGTTCCCGAGCTGCGAGACTTGATGAGCCCGGCCAGAATGCCGGCGACGAGGTAAAGTGCCCCGCCGCCCACATCCCCGAGTAGAGACGGCGGCGTAAGGGGCGGGCGGCCCGGCTCGGACGCGTACCAGAGAGCCCCTGACGTGGCAATGTAGTTGAGGTCATGGCCCGCCATCCCCGACTTGGGACCATCCTGGCCCCAACCGGTCATGCGTCCGTAGACCAGCGCGGGATTGTCTGCCATGCAGATATCCGGCCCCAGGCCAAGGCGCTCCATCACGCCGGGTCGAAACCCCTCGACCAGGGCATCCGAAATCGCGATGAGGTCGCGCGCTGTCCGGCAGTCCGCAGGGCATTTGAGGTCAAGCAGGATAGATTTCTTTCCGCGGTCCAGCAGCCGTGCCGACGGGTGGTCCTGCGCCGCGCCACCGGGACGGTGGACCGTGATAACCTCGGCGCCGAGATCGGCCAGCATCATGGCGGCAAAAGGCCCCGGTCCAATGCCCTCGATCTCGATTACGCGCACACCATCCAGCATTCATACCCCCTCCTTGCAATCCGGCCCGGGCAGCTTAAACGCACCGTCCGTCGAGCACCAGCAGTCTGCCAAATTTCAAAGTCGCCGGTTGGCGCGCTTGCTGCTGATCAGGGGGCGATTGCGCTGTCTTTCCCGAAGGAACACGAAAAGCCCGGCCCCGAGGATCAGTACGATACCCGCGACCACGATCGGATCGGGCAGTTCCCCGAAGATCGCCCATCCCCAGAAAATCGCCAGCGGCAGACCCACATATTCGAATGGGGCCACTGTTGCGGCATCGGCCAAGCGGTAGGCGGCACTCAGCGAATAGCCGATAATCGCGGAATTGAAGCCAAGTCCGACGAAAAGCCAGGTATCAATGCCCTCCGGCCATTTCCAGGCCCGCAGAAGGAAGATCAGGCTTTCGTTCTGAAGTCCCTGCGTGTGCCGTCCGTCTCCTGCGACGAGCCAGAAGCCAAGACTGGCGATGATGAATACACCCTGGATGTAGACGGCCATCGCGGATGCCTTGGAGCGTGCGCCCAGTTTCCGGGTCAGGATCTGGTTGATGGCATAGGTCAGCGCCCCGAGGATCGGCAGAAGATAGATCACGAAACTCACGTCGCGCGCTGAACCGCTCTGCCATGGCCGGGTCATGATGACGACGCCAAGCAGGCCAACGGCAACAGCGCCGATGCGAAGCGGACCGACCTTTTCCCCGAGAAACGGAATGCTGAGAAGCGTGATCATCAGAGGCGCGACGAAAAAGATCGCCGTGGCCTCGGCAAGCGGCAGCACCGCGAGGGCTGAGAAGAACAGCAGATTGGCAAGGACGATCATAACCCCGCGCAGAAGGTGCAGACCGGGTGTGCTGGTTTTCAGGATGCTCCAGCCACCCTCGAACTGGACAAGTGTCAGGCTGAAGACGATCCCGATCGCCGACCGGATGAAGACCATCTGGTGCAGGGGATAGCCGCCCGAGAGCTGCTTGATCAGCATATCGTTGACCGAGATCGCCAGGATGCCGAGAAGGATGAATCCGATGCCTGCCGCCGGGTTCTGATGGTTTGTCGCGGTTTCCATGAAAGCCGTCCTTTCCCGGCGCGCCTATCATGCCTGTTGTGAAAGCGGCATGTCTGTTTGCGACAGTCCCCGCTCTTGGCGGGATGCAACCGTTGGTCTAGGCTGCGGTCATCAACCGGAGGACCAGCCCAGCATGAAGATGAGCGATGAGAGAAGGATCGAGGCCGACCGTGAAACTGTCTGGGCGGCGCTCATGAGTCCCGAAGTCCTGAAGGAATGCGTGCCGGGTGCGCAGGAGGTTTCCGGATCTCCAGATGCAGGATTCGAGGCCACGGTGACCCAGAAGGTGGGTCCGGTGAAGGCGACCTTCAACGGCCGGGTCGTGATGTCGGAGATGGTCGAGCCCGAAAGCCTGGTGATCAGCGGCGAGGGCAAGGGGGGTGCCGCGGGGTTTGCCAAGGGGGAGGCCAGCGTCCACCTGAAGGAGGAAGACGGCGGCACGGTCCTGTCCTATGATGTGGAGGCCAAGGTCGGCGGCAAGCTGGCCCAGTTGGGCAGCCGTATCGTGGATGGCTTTGCCAAGAAGATGGCCGATCAGTTTTTCACCCGCCTGGAGGAGGTGATCGAAGGCCCGTCGGAGGAGGACGAGGCCGAGGAATCCGAAAAGAAAGGCTGGCTCAAGCGCCTGATAAACTGATCGGGTTTCGGGCTGCATTCAGTCATGGGCGGGATCGTTCCTGCGTATGATTCCGGCAATCCGGTCCGCGATCGCGGCGCTGCCCTTGACCGATGGATGGATCAGGTCGATCGCATGATGTGATCGGTCTCCGGGGGGCACCATGTCTGCCAGGCTCAGGAAGTGCAGCCCACCATCCAGTTCCGCCAGCCGTGCCATGCGGGCGTCCATCTTGTCGCCCTCGTCGGCGCAGCCCTCGATCGGAGAGTTGACCCCCGGAGTTCTGAGGTAGCCCACATAGATCACCTGTGCACCGGTGGCGCGCAGGCTGGAAAGCAGGCCGGGAATGACCCCGCTCCGCCCGTCATCCGAGATCAATCTGTCGATCCTGCGGTTGCACACCGCACAGCCACAGCCGAACCAGATATCGTTGCCACCGCCATTGACAATTATCCAGTCCCAGTCTCCGTCATGGTATTGCTTGGGGATGTTCAACCCGGCACTGCCCGAAATCGGTAGAACGTAGATCATCCGCGCACCAATGACCGAACGGTCGGTGACCTGGGTGCCGAGCTCCTTTTCAAGCGCATGTGACACGGACTGGCCCGTGAGCTTGTGGGATGCCATCAAGGAGTCGCCCATCAGCAGGATCCGCGCGGTGCTGTCGCGCGTAACCGGCTCGCCGCAGGCGGAAAGCATGAGGATGAGAGCCATAAGTCGCAGAGGAGTCACTGTCATCCGGTTCACTTTCGTTATGCGCGATCGGACATATCTCACACATGTCCGGATAGCATTTGCCATGAAGGGTTTACACCCGAATAATCAAAGATCACACCATCTGCGCGGGGCTTTGCCACATCCCCGCACATGGGGTGGTGCACAAAGCGCGAATTGCACGAGGCGCCGCGGCTTCTAGTTTTGGCGGGTGGGATACGAAGGGGTTCGCATGGCACCGATTGTTGATGTTCAAGGTCTGCGCAAGGTCTACAAGGGCGGATTCGAGGCCCTCAGAGGCGTGGATCTGGTGATGGAGGAGGGCGAGATCCTTGCCCTTCTCGGACCGAACGGTGCGGGCAAGACAACGCTCATATCGGCGCTTTGCGGCATCACCAACCCGACAAGCGGCCGCGCGAAGGTTGCCGGCCATGATATCGTCAGCGATTATCGGGCGGCGCGCCGAATGATCGGGCTTGTGCCGCAGGAAGTGGCGCTGGAGCCTTTCGAGCGGGTCATCAACACGGTGCGGTTCTCCCGGGGGCTTTTCGGCAAACCGCGTGACGACGCGCTTACCAAACGGCTGTTGCAGCAGCTCTCGCTATGGGACAAGCGCCGAAGCCGCACCAAGGAACTTTCGGGCGGCATGAAACGGCGGGTTCTCATCGCCAAGGCGTTGTGCCACGAGCCGCGGGTTCTTTTTCTGGACGAACCGACGGCGGGCGTGGATGTCGAATTGCGTCGTGACATGTGGCAGATCGTGGAGGAGCTGAAGAAAAGCGGTGTCACCATCATCCTGACCACTCACTACATCGAGGAAGCAGAGGCGATCGCGGACCGTGTCGCGGTGATCAACCGAGGCGAGATCCTGCTGATCGAGGAGAAGGACGCGCTGATGGCGCGCATGGGGCGCAAGACGCTCCGCATCGACCTGAACGAGCCTGCGGCGGAGGTGCCCGATGACCTCAAGGGGTACGACCTTGAGCTTTCCGATGATGGCCGCTCGTTGACATATCACTACGACACGCACGGGGAACGGACCGGCATCACCAGCCTTCTTCAGGCGCTTTCGGCCGCGGGGATGTCCCTGAACGACATTCATACACGGCAATCAAGCCTGGAGGAGATATTCGTGGATCTGGTCAAGGAGGACGCCGCATGAACCTCCATGCCGTCTGGGCTATTTACGTCTACGAGATGAACCGGTTCTTCCGCACGCTGATGGAAAGCCTGCTGTCGCCGGTGATTTCGACATCGCTGTATTTCGTGGTTTTCGGGGCGGCGATCGGCAGCCGCATCGAGCAGGTGGAGGGCGTGAGTTACGGCGCCTTCATCGTGCCGGGGCTGATCATGCTTTCGGTGATGACACAGGCGATTTCCAACGCTTCGTTCGGGATCTATTTTCCCAAGTTCATAGGCACGATCTACGAACTGCTGTCCGCGCCGGCCAATTTCCTTGAAATCGTTCTTGGCTATGTCGGAGCGGCAGCCACCAAATCCTTGATGATCGGTGTCGTGATCCTGTTCACCGCGCAGTTTTTCGTCGAGCTCGAGATCCGGCATCCGTTGGCGATGCTGGCCTTTCTTGGTCTCACATGCCTGTCCTTCTCGCTTTTCGGGTTCATCATCGGCATATGGGCCGAGAATTTTCAACAACTTCAGATAATTCCCTTGCTGGTCATCACGCCGCTTGTCTTTCTCGGCGGGTCTTTTTATTCGATCTCGATGTTGCCGCCACTTTGGCAGACGATCACGCTTTTCAACCCGGTCGTCTATCTGATCTCCGGTTTCAGGTGGGCCTTCTTCGGGCAGGCGGATGTTCCCGTTGGCCTTAGCCTGCTGGCGATCACGGGATTCACGGCGCTGTGTCTGGCGCTGATATGGCTGATCTTCCGTACCGGATACCGGATCAAGTCGTGAATACCCGGGCGATGCAATGGCAACCGGGCAACTTTTTTGCCGCCGCTCCGAGTTAGGGGGGTCTGGTGTCTTGTTTGTGCTGGCGCGGCAATCTAAATCGTCAGGGATGACATTCCGGCGACCTTACAGGATTTCAATACCATTCTTGAACCGGGGCCCACTGGTCGCGGTGGTCCGGCTTTCCGGTTCGATCGGATCGGGACCGCGGGCGCGGCTCAGCGATGAGGCGATCGGCCCGGTGATCGAGAAGGCGTTCAAGCGCGGCCGGCCTGCGGCAGTGGCGCTGTTGATCAACTCGCCCGGCGGTTCTCCGGTGCAGTCATCTCTTATCGCGGCGCGCATACGGCGCCTCGCTGAGGAGAAATCGGTACCGGTCCATGCGTTTGTTGAGGATGTGGCGGCCTCTGGCGGGTATTGGCTTGCGGCGGCCGCGGACGACATATGGGTCGACCAGGGATCGATCGTTGGATCCATCGGCGTCATATCGGCCGGGTTCGGAGCGCCGGTCCTTCTGGCGCGGCAGGGTCTTGAGCGCCGCGTTCACACCTCGGCGAGGTCCAAGAGCATGCTGGATCCCTTCCTGCCCGAAAAGGAAGAAGATGTGGACCGGCTGAAAGGCATCCTGGAACAATTGCATGAGGGATTCACGGATTATGTGAAATCGCGGCGCGGTGACAAGCTTGATACCGGAGAGGAGCTTTTTACCGGAGAGTTCTGGTTGGGCTGCAGGGCGATCGAGCTTGGCCTCGCGGATGGCGAGGCGCATCTTGTCCCCAAGCTCAAGGCGCTTTATGGCGACAAGGTTCGTATTTTGCGCTACGGACAACGGCGCGGACTGCTACAGCGTTTTGGCGCTGACGTGGCCCGGGACGCGCTTTCGGTTGTCGAGGAGCGGGCGGATTACGCCCGTTTCGGGCTCTGACTTGATAGTCAAGATCGTCACCCTCTTCCTGATTGGCATCGGGGTGCTTGCAATGTTCGGCAAGCTGCGTATTCCGGGTCAGAAGCGGCTGGCCGCGGCGCGATGTCCCAAATGCGGAAAGTTCCGTATCGGCAAGGGCCCATGCGCCTGCGGGAAGGGCAGGCGCCGATGATATCAATCTGGCTTTTCGCGCTGCTGGGATTGGTTATTCTTCTTCTGGCGGGTGACGCGCTCGTGAAGGGAGCGGTCAATCTCAGCCTGAGGCTCGGTGTGCCGGCTCTGATTGTCAGTCTGACCATTGTCGCCTTCGGAACGTCCGCACCCGAACTTCTGATTTCCGTGAACGCCGTGCTTGAAAACAAGCCCGGCCTCGCCTTGGGCAATGTTGTCGGTTCCAACACTGCGAACATCCTGCTGGTGCTTGGCGTCCCGGCAATAATCGCGGGGCTTCAGACCAGCGAATGCGACAGCCTCAAGACCTATGTCTTCATGCTGATTGCCTCTTGCCTCTTCATCGGCTTGGCATTTTGGGGCGAGTTCAATTTCGTCTCCGGGCTCATCCTGCTGGCCGTGCTGTTTTTTGTTTTGGCGGATGCGTTCCGCGATGCGCATCAGCATCGCCGGGCCAACGCCCAGGTGCCGGTCACGGACGACCCCGAGGCAGTGGAAGGCGCCGACCCGGACATGCCCTGGTGGCAGATCGTCGTTTTCCTTCTGCTCGGCCTCGTTGGCCTGCCCCTTGGCGCGGATATCCTGGTCGACAACGCCTCGATAATCGCCCGGACATATGGTGTGAGCGATTCCGTGATCGGCCTCACACTGGTTGCACTCGGAACGTCCCTGCCCGAATTGGCGACAACGGTGATGGCGGCCTTGCGCAAACAGGCGGACGTGGCGCTTGGCAATGTGATCGGGTCGAACATGTTCAACCTTCTCGCAATCATCGGCATCACGTCACTCGTCGGCCCCATCCCGGTGGATCCGGAATTCCTGAGGTTTGACCTGTGGGTCATGCTGGGTGCGTCGCTCCTGCTCATACCCGCCGTAGTTTTCTGCCGCGATATCGGAAGGGTGTGGGGCGTGGCCTTGACCGCGCTTTATCTGGCCTACGTCACGTTCGTGCTGAGTTGAACGGAGATGGAACATGACGCGGGCTCTCGTGACAGGCGCAGGTCGCAGGTTGGGGCGTTGCATGGCCTGCGAATTGGCGCGGCGCGGTTTTGATGTGGCCGTCCATTACGCCGAATCCGCGGACCAGGCGAAGGAAGTGGTTGACGAGATCCGTGATCTCGGAAGAAAAGCGACGGCAATTCGGGCAGATCTTCTGGATGAAACACAAAGCGCGGGCCTGATAACGGCCGCCGCCGAAGCCCTCGGCGGCCCGCTGACGACGCTGGTCAACAATGCTTCTGTTTTCGAACATGATACGCTTCACTCCGCGACGCGCCAGAGCTGGGACCGCCACTTTGAAAGCAATCTTCGTGCGCCGGTTATATTGTCGCAAACCCTCGCCGCGCATGTTCCGGAACCCGTCACGGATGCAATGGGCGAACCGGTGGCGCAGGGCCTGATCGTGAACATGATCGACCAAAGGGTGCGCAAGCTGACGCCGGATCATTTCAGTTACACACTGGCCAAATCCGCACTTTGGACCTTTACCCGGACTGCGGCTCAGGCACTTGCACCCCGTGTCCGCGTCAATGCGATCGGCCCCGGCCCGACCTTGCAAGGCGCCCACCAGAGCGCCGAGGATTTCCGCCAGCAAAGGGGTGCCACGATCCTTGAACGCGGGGCTGATCCCGAGGATATCACCGCCGCCCTGGGGTACCTCTTGACGGCCCGCGCGGTGACAGGACAGCTTCTGTGCGTCGATGGCGGACAGCATCTTGGCTGGAAGACGCCGGATATCGACGGGCTGGAATGACCCTCCCGTGAGTAGAGGTTTTACACCGGTCCCGATTCCGTTACCAAAGCGTTACAAAATCTTCAGTGTTTTCAGGATATTGCTCTGTGGAGATAAAAATAATACGGAAAAACAAGGTGTTGAAAGTTTGCCCAAAAAATAGGCAAATCGACGAACCGGGCCGAATCCAACGAAAATTTTCTGTTCACGGAAAGTTATCTCCAGACTTGTCCACAGAAAAAGTGGAAACCCTTTCCCTTGCTTTCGCCGGTCAGAGATTGCAGCCGCAACGGGGAATCATATCTTCATGTCATGAACGATGAACCTCAGGATACTGCTCCGGTCACCGGACATGCGCTGATCCAATCTTATCTGCGCACTCTCGACGGTTCGCCGGGTGTCTACCGGATGCTCGATGCGCAGGCGCGGGTGCTCTACGTGGGTAAGGCCCGCAACCTGCGCGCCCGTGTCTCAAGTTATGCACGCCCGGGCGGACATACCGGACGCATCGCGCGCATGATCCGCGAAACCGCGTCGATGATGTTCCTGACGACGGCAACCGAGACCGAAGCGCTGCTGCTGGAACAGAACCTGATCAAACAGCTCAAGCCGCGCTACAATGTCCTGCTTCGGGACGACAAGAGCTTTCCCAACATCCTGGTCTCAAAGGACCACCCCTATCCCCAGATTCGCAAGCATCGCGGCGCGAAGACCGAAAAGGGCGCGTATTACGGCCCCTTTGCAAGTGCCGGTGCGGTAAACCGGACGCTCAACCAGCTTCAGAAGGTGTTCTTGTTGCGCAACTGCTCTGACAGCGTGTTCGAGTCGCGCACCCGCCCCTGCCTTCTCTATCAGATCAAACGCTGCAGCGCGCCATGCGTGGACTACATCAGCGAGGCGGACTACGCCGCATCGGTCAAGGATGCCGAACGTTTCCTGGCCGGCAGATCCACCCGCGTTCAGCAAACCCTCAAGGAACAGATGGCCGAGGCCTCTGCAGCGCTGGAATTCGAACGGGCGGCAGCGCTGCGCGACAGGATCAAGGCACTGACCCAGGTACAGACAAGTCAGGGGATAAACCCGCGCACGGTAACCGAGGCGGACGTGATCGCGCTCCACCTCGAGAACGGACAGGCCTGCGTTCAGGTTTTCTTCATCCGTGCCGGTCAGAACTGGGGCAATCGCGATTTCTACCCCCGTGTCGGGGCTGACGTGGAGGAGGCCGAGGTTCTGGAGGCGTTCATCGGGCAGTTCTACGACACCAAGGAACCGCCGCGGCGGCTGATCCTGTCGCACCCGATTGAAAATGCCGATCTCATGGAAGAGGCACTGACTGACAAGCTGGGCCGCAAGGTCAGTCTTGCCGTGCCCAGGCGCGGTGAGAAGGCCGAGCTTGTGGACGGCGCCCTGCGCAATGCCCGCGAGACGCTGGCGCGCAAGATGGCTGAGACTGCGACCCAGGGCAAGTTGCTGAAGGGACTGGCCGAAGCCTTCGACCTGGAGGCGCCTCCACAACGGATCGAGGTTTATGACAACTCCCACATCCAGGGACAGGATGCGGTCGGCGCGATGATCGTTTCCGGGCCTGAGGGCCTTGTGAAGAACCAGTATCGCAAGTTCAACATTCGCGGCGAAAACCTGACTCCGGGCGATGATTTCGGGATGATGAAAGAGGTTCTTGAGCGTCGGTTCAAGCGCCTGCTCCGGGAGGATCCGGATCGGGCCGAGGGCCATTGGCCCGACCTTCTGCTTATCGACGGAGGGGCAGGGCAGGTCAGTGCGGTCAATGGTATCCTTGAGGATCTTGGCGTGGCTGACCTGCCGGTGATCGGTGTCGCCAAGGGCCCGGACCGTGACCACGGCAAGGAAGAATTCCATCGCCCCGGCAAACGGCCGGTCGCGCTGCCGCGCAACGATCCGGTACTTTACTTCGTTCAGCGACTGAGGGACGAGGCGCATCGCTACGCCATCGGGACACACCGCGCGCGCCGCGCGAAGGCCGTGGGGGCAACGCCTCTGGACGAGGTGCCGGGTGTTGGCGCGGCGCGCAAGCGGGCATTGCTGGCGCATTTCGGCTCGGCCAAGGCGGTGAGTCGTGCGAACCTCGCGGACCTGCGTGCCGTGGAGGGTGTTTCGCAGCGTCTTGCGGAAAAGATTTATGCCCATTTCCAGGAAAGTTGAATGGCTTTAATCCGCCCTTCCTCTCGCATCCTCAAGCCGCTAAGACAGTGATGATGAGGTGGACCCTTCCGAATATCCTGACCACGCTCCGCCTGCTTGCGGCGCCGGGTGTGGCTGTGATGTTTCTGTATTTCACAAGGCCTTACGCGGACTGGTTTGCACTTCTCCTGTTTGTCGGCGCGGCTTTGACGGACTGGATCGACGGATATCTGGCGCGGAGCTGGAAACAGGAAACAAAACTGGGGGCGATGCTTGATCCGATCGCGGACAAGGCGATGGTGCTCATCGCGCTGATGGTGATCGTGGGATTTTCAAGCATGTCTCCCTGGCTGGTGCTGCCGGCCACGGTGATCCTGTTCCGGGAGGTTTTCGTTTCCGGGCTGCGCGAATATCTTGGAGACACCGCCGGGACGCTGAAGGTCACGAAGCTTGCAAAATGGAAGACGACCGCGCAAATGATTGCGATCGCGACACTTTTTTCGCAGGGCGTGTTTGAACACTATTTCGGGATGTCGACCATGGGGATGGACCCCGATTTGGTCCGCGACATCGTTGAGGGGCGCGAAGATGACCTGCACGGGCTGCGCTGGAAGCTTGAAGGCATGATCTGGACCTGGCACGCAGGGCTGTGGCTGCTTTGGCTCGCGGCCGCGCTGACGCTTGTGTCGGGTGTGGATTACTTCAGAAAATCAATACCTTACCTTAAGGACAAGACGCCATGAATGTGATGTATTTTGCTTGGGTGCGGGAAAGGGTAGGACGGCCGTCGGAAGAAGTGGAGACCGCGGCGACGACGGTGCGGGAACTGGTTGACGAACTCAGCGCGCGGGAGCCGCGTTATGCAGCGGCCTTTGCCGATCCTGCGGCGCTCCGCGTTGCTGTCGATCAGCAGCTGAGCGATTTTGACGCGCCCTTGGAAAATGTCCGGGAAGTCGCGTTTTTCCCACCCATGACAGGGGGTTAGACCATGGATATCAGGGTGCAGGACGCGCCCTTCGATCTGGGTGCTGAATCCGGTTCTTTTGCCGCGCGGCAGAGCGGGATGGGCGCGGTCGTCACGTTTACGGGGATCGTGCGCAACAACGCAGCGGGCGACCTGCGCGAGATGATGATCGAACATTATCCCGGCATGACCGAGAAGGCCATCGGGGATATCGCCATGGAAGCGTCAAGCCGCTGGAATCTTGGCGATGTTCTGATCATTCACCGCTACGGTGCGTTGGCCCCGCAAGAGATGATCATGATGGTTGCAACATCCGCGCCGCACCGGTCTGATGCCTTTGAAGCCGCTGAATTCCTCATGGATTTCCTGAAATCCCGTGCTCCGTTCTGGAAAAAGGAAGTGACCCGCGAGTCGGCCCGCTGGGTCGAGGCGAAAGACGAGGACGAGGATGCCCTCTCGCGCTGGAGCTCGGGAGTGGCAGATTGAACAACCCGACGGTTTTG
>Ga0102929_1000763_pt1 | contig 18937 bp, 15 predicted proteins | sample SalPonR1_B_D2_MG_FD_78510 | JGI IMG/M metagenome (GOLD analysis project Ga0102929, IMG submission 78510) | Salt pond soil microbial communities from South San Francisco under conditions of wetland restoration - Salt Pond MetaG R1_B_D2_MG | ecosystem: Environmental > Aquatic > Marine > Intertidal... | reverse complement strand
CGGCAAACATTACCCGCCGATCGGGAAGATGGTCCAGCAACCTCGGAATCAACAGCGCCGCGCTCATCGAGCCCAGTCCGAAAGCCGTCATCGCAACTCCCAGATCCGCCCCGTGCCGGCCGAAGCCTTCGCGCACGACCAAAACGGTGTTGACGAGAACAAAGGCACCCGATGCGGCCGCAGCGAGGTTCAGCGCCAGAAGCCCGCGCAGCCTCGGAGTTGCCAGGTAGATGCCGATGCCGCGCGTCAGCCTTTCGCGGAATCGCCTCCCGCCCCCGCCAGGATGGGACCGCGGCACTGCCGCCGCCAATACCAGAAGCGCCGATCCGGCGAAGCCTGTCGCAGTCCCTGCAAACAACCCGCTATAACTCATCACCGTGAGCAGAAATGCCGCCAATGCCGGGCTGAGAAGATTTTCCAGATCGTAGGCCAGCCGTGACAGGGACAATGCGCGCGTGTAATCGGACTCCTTCCGCAGGACATCGGGAATCAGCGCCTGATAGGCCGGCGTAAAGGTCGCCGAGGCCGCCTGAAGCAGGAAGATCAGGATATAGACCTGCCAGACCTCCGTCACGAAGGGCAGGCACAGGGCCACACCCGCGCGCACCATGTCGGCACCGACAAGCACCGCCTTGCGGGGCAGGTTCTGTACCAGCGCCTGCGCAATCGGAGACAACCCCACATAAGCCACCATCTTGATCGTGTAGGCCGCGCCCAGAACCAGCCCCGCCCGCATGCCGGCCAGGTCATGCGCCATGAGACCCAGTCCGACAGTCAGAAGGCCGCTCCCCAGGAGCGCGATGGCCTGTGCCGCAAACAGGGTGGCATAGGTTCGGTTACGCAGAATGTGGATCATCGCGCCCCCATCTTTACGGAAAGTGCGGACCGGTCAGAGCCGAGCCCTGACCGCCTCGCCGACCGGAATCATGAATTGCTGGCCCATCCGTGAAGGCGCCTTCACCGGGCCCTCAAGCGGTCCGTTCTTTGGCAGTACCGCCAACTTCCGGCCGTAACCGACCTCCTCCAGAAAATTCAGGACCGCATCGCGCACATGCAGCCGCCCGCCCTGTGTCCAGAAGAAATCGTCACCCGCGATGATCCCGCCGGTGCGCAGCTTGCGCGCGGCGATCCGCAGATCAGCCAGAACATGCTCGTAGCGGTGGTTCCCATCGATGTAGATCCAATCGAAATACCCGTCGGGATAGCTTTCCAGGACCGGTACCGAATACCCCTTGCGCAGGTCGACCTGCGGCAGGTGCCCGTAGGCCGCGGCCACCTCCGAATGCATCGCGCCCATTTGGCCGGTATCGCCCCATTTGGAATGCACGAAACTTTCTTCACCACCATCGGCAAGCAGATCCCAGGGATCGATCAGGACAAGCTCTACGGGGTCGGTCTCATCCAGGATGACCTGCGAGAACTTCCCGTCCCAGACCCCGATCTCGGCACAGCGCCCGCGTTTGGGCATCAGGCCCAGCATCCTGACCCGAACGCAATGTCTTTGCGGCGCACGTTCGGCCAGTTCTGTCTGTCTCGACATCCTTGAACGGTTCACGTCAATCTTCGCCATCCCGATCTCCGTTCGACCCACCGCTGGCGGCATCGTGGGCGGCCACCACGCCCTCCACCTGTTCACGGCTCCAGAGATAGGAGGCCCTGTGCCTGTAACCCTCTTTCGTCTCCTGCATCTGCTCAAGCGTCAGATCATCCGCCGTTTCCGGAATGATCTCCAGCGGATCAGGGAAACTGTAGGGTGGAAGCATGGGATTGAAGGCGGCGAATTTCGCATTGTTGCGCAAGTTCCGGTTTTCCGGTGTTTGTACGACAGTGGTCAGCAGGTACCGGTTGCCGGACCGGGCGAAATTGCGGAAGAATTCCCATCGCAGCCATGTCTTCAGGTGAAACAGGCAATCGCGGCACAGGAACAGGTCCCCTTGCGGCAAAGGATCGGACGTGATGTCGAGATGCAGGAAGGTCCGGTTCGGGGCCGCATGCGTCTCGCGGTTGGCCTCGACGATATTCGACGAAATATCGGCCCCGATATACGTGATCCCGCTCAAATCAACATGCTGCATCCAGTACCAGTCACCACAGGGCGCATCCACGAATGTAGTGACGCCATAGCGTTCAAAGATCCCCGGCAATGCCCGTCTCAGCCGCTCGGTATTCTCCAGCGTGGACCCTCGTCCCGAAACCGGCCATTTCCCGCCCACGGACCAATCTCTCTGCTCGAATGCTTTCTGAACCCTTCTGCGCATGTCCACTCTCCTGCCTAAACATCCCGTCCGGGCGCCGCTTAGCATGCGGCTTTGCCCTGTATGCCTCACGCGCGACTATACGACTGCTTGAAGCCGCGGGCCAAGGTCTTTCATTGGCGTCCGCCGAATGCAGCGGGACGCACCGATCACTGGAGGCACGCAGGGCGCCGCTGGCTCCAACCGCGGGGCTGGCGCGCAACCTCGCTGTACCACGGCATGCCAAATCGGGTTGTCACGCCTGACGGCCACCGGGCCACCCTCGACGACCAATCCGGCAGATGGGACCTGATGAGCGACGCGCGGGGCATGGAGCAGCCGTTCGCGCCCGAAACAGCCATCGTTCCCGCTTTCTTGATCGGACAGTCCCGGTGATGCGTGGCGCGCGAACCGCGTATTCGGCAGACGGCTCACACGCGGGATGTCACAATGGCGTGATTCAATACCCTGTAACCGCGCCACCGCGCTATACAGTCGAAAATCAAAGGAGATTGCGAATGACCTATACCAGACGCTCCATGCTCGCCTCGGCTGCCGCCCTTCCGGTTGCGGTCGCCACAGGCCCCGCACTTGCCGGTGCACCAATGCTGGGACAGGGCCGAAGCCCGTTCAACCGCTTCGGCCTCGGCACTTTCGAGGTCACGACGCTTCTGGCCGCCGAACGCACGGTGCCGAACCCGCATGACATCTTTGGCCTCAACGTCGATGCCGAAACCTTCGAAAAAGTGTCACAAGCCGGGCGCATACCTACGGATCGGTCGAGGTTTTTCTTCACCCCGACCATGGTCAATACAGGGCGCGAACTCGTGCTCTTCGACACCGGCTACACCGGCGATGACATAGAAGCCGCCGTATCCGCGGCCGGTTACTCGCCCGGGCAGGTCGACGTGGTGGTCATCACCCACATGCATCCCGACCACATCGGCGGGCTGACGCGCGGCGAGAATCCCACCTTTCCGAATGCGCGCTATGTTACCGGGGCGGTCGAATTCAACGCCTGGTCCGACTTGGATAGTGACGGTTTCAATACCAAGGTCCGTCCCCTCGCCGACCGGATGACGATGCTCGATGACGGCGACAGCGTGGCGGGCGGCATCACCGCCATGGCCGCCTTCGGGCACACGCCGGGGCACATGACATACATGATCGAAAGCGAGGGAGCGCAGCTTCTTGTCGCGGCAGATTTCGCGAATCACTACCTGTGGTCGCTGGCGCATCCTGACTGGGAAGTGAAATTCGATATGGACAAGTCCGCGGCCGCGGCCACCCGGCGGCGAATCCTGGACATGCTTGCCACCGACGGCGTGCCGTTCGTGGGATACCACATGCCGTGGCCCGGAACCGGCTTCGTGAACACGTCCGGCAGCGGCTTCAGCTACATGCCCACCAGCTATCAACTGGTTCTGGACGGCTGATTCCGGGGTTGGGCGCGCCGCATGGCGGCCTATGATGCCGGGCATGTCAGAATCAGGACCGAGCCTTTCCGATATCGAGGGCATCGCCATCCGGACGGTCGATGCGCTGCCCGATGGATTTCGGTCGGCCGCCCGAGATGTGGCGCTTAGGGTCATCGACTGGCCCGACACTGAAATGCTTGGCAGCCTCGGGATTGGCGATCCGCTCGAACTGACCGGTCTCTACGAAGGGATCCCGATGACGCGAAAATCCGTTTTCGATCAACCGATCGGCCCGGACATCGTGTGGCTTTTCCGCCAGCCCATTCTGGCCGAATGGCGGCAGCGCAACGACGTCACGATCGAACGGCTGGTGGCCCATGTGACAGTGCATGAATTTGCCCATCATTTCGGCTGGTCTGACAACGACATCGCCGTCATCGACCGTTGGTGGGAATGATCCGCAGGACCGGCCGACCTGTCACGATGTAATCCGGTTGTCATCCGGCGGTCACCGGAATGTCAACGAGCATCCCTACACCCTCGCAATCAAGGATTTGCGCGGGGGTTGCGATGCCACGAAGCGGACTGATCGGCCGGATCTGCGTCACTGCTTTCACTCTCGTGCTGGCGCTGGCGTCCAACGCCGAAGAACCGGGCACGGCCAGCCACGGCACGATGGACCTGCTTGCCCGCGAGGGGATCGAGATGTCCGTCGGGGCCGCGGCGGGCTACGTGCCCGATGCCGTGTGCGGCGACTGCCATGCCGACAAGGCCGAAAGCTTTGCCGAGGTGGGCATGGCGCGCAGTTTCTACAGGCCCTCCGCGGACAATGTGATCGAGGATTTCAGCCAGATTCCCTATCATCATGCCCCCAGCGGGCGCTACTATCGTCTGGATCAGGAAAACGGGGTCTATCGTTTCACCCGCTACCGCAAGGCGCCCGACGGCACGAGGCTGGATGAATTTACCACCACGGTGGACTGGATCATGGGATCCGGGAACCACGCCCGCGTCTATCTTTATCAAACGCCCGACGGTGCGCTTTTCCAGCTTCCGCTTGCGTGGTATACGCAGTCGGGCCAGTGGGCGATGGCGCCCGGGTTCGAATCCGCCCGGCACAACGGCGTCCTGCGGAGCGTGCCCAAAGGCTGCATGGCCTGTCACAACTCCTATGCCGAATACCCACAGGGCCAGGGCCGCATGGGTATGCCCAACCTGCATCCCGCCGACCTGCCGGAAGGAATCGGCTGCCAGCGTTGCCATGGCCCGGGCGCCAGGCATGTGCGGTTCGCCCTGACCGGAGAGACCGGCATGGAGGATCTTCGCAGCGCGATCGTCCATCCCGGGAAACTGCCACGGGAGGAACTCTACAGCATCTGCTACGGCTGCCACATGCAGCCCACGGTCTCGGTCATGTCGCAGGTCAGGATGGGGCGGGGGCATTATTCCTTCCGCCCCGGGGAGAATTTGCAGGATTTCCGGATGCGGATCGACATCGTCGATGCCGACAGGCCCAAGGCCGACCGTTTCGAGATCAACCATCATCCCTATCGCCTCGAGCAGAGCGCCTGTTTCATCGAGAGCGAGGGGGCCCTCGGCTGCCTGAGTTGCCACGACCCGCATGTGAAGATCAAACCGGCGGAACGGGCGGCACATTACCGCAAGGCCTGCATGAGCTGTCACGAGACGGACGGGCGCGGGCTGCCGGATCTGCCCGGAACCGTGGGCACACACCCCGAAATCGCCGCAGATGCGGATTGCACGACATGCCACATGCCGGAACGACGTACGCAGGACGTCGTCGAGGTCTGGATGACCGATCACAAGATCGCCCGGGCCCCGGACGCGGCCGCGGATCTGCTCGCCCCGATCGAAAGCGAACCCGTGGATGTCGAACAGGTCTTCATCGCCGGAGATGAGGCGGGGATGCCACGTCTCGAAGCCGAGATGCTCAAGCTGATGGCGATCCTCGAATATACCGGCGGCGGGGCCAGCTATGCCAGTGACGATCTGGCCCGGATCCTTCTCGAGACACGCGCGATCCGCTACGAGCCATGGCTGAAATTGATGCAGTCCTACCTGCGTCAAAGAAAATTCGATAATGCGCGCCGCGTTGCCGAGCATACACTCGACCTCGCTCCGGACAATCCATCCGTCGCGACGGCGGCCGGTATCGCCCGTTTCATGACCGGCGACCGCAAGACAGCGCTCACCTTGCTGGGTCAAACCGTGGCCGCGTGGCCCGAGATGATCGAGCCGCGTTTCCAGTTGGCGCGCTTTCTGGCGGTCGAAGGCCGCATCGACCCTGCGCTCAAGCAGGCCGAGGAGGTGGTCCGCCTGCGTCCGAACCATTGGCAGGGCTGGTGGCTGATCGCCGATCTGGCCGAGGTCAAGGGCGACAGGACCCGCGCGATCGAGGCCTATCTGAAGGCACTGGAGATAAAGCCCGAGGCAAAAGTCCCGCGCCAGAAGGTCGTGGGCGCGCTGCACCAGAAGGGCCGGGACCGCGCGGCAGATCGCCACGCGGAGCACCTGGCTCAGTGATCATGGCCACCGCGGGCCGATGGCCGGGTCGCCCTTCGCCGGACCGCGCATCCGTGGCCGCGGATCACTCCGCGGCACAGGCCCCCGGGTTGTTGGGGTGGGTTGTCCAGTTGGCATACTCCTCCTCGACAACCTTTCCGGTGCGCTCGTCAATCGCGCCCGGGGCCAGTTCCTCCATGGTGATGCAGCCCTCCACCGGGCAGACATTCACACACAGATTGCAGGCCACGCATTCCGCGTCGATCACCTCGAACACACGATCCTCGGACATGGAGATGGCCTGATGCGACGTGTCCTCGCAAGCGGCATAGCAACGCCCGCACTTGATACACAGATCCTGATCGATGCGCGCCTTGGTCACATAATTGAGGTTGAGGTGTTGCCAGTCCGACAGGTTGGGCACCGCGCGCCCGACGAGTTCCGAAGTCGAAGTCAAGCCTTTCTCGTCCATGAACTGCGACAGGCCCGAGATCATCTCCTGCACGATCTTGAAACCGTAGGTCATCGCCGCGGTGCAGACCTGTACGTTCCCGGCGCCGAGCGCCATGAATTCGGCTGCGTCCTTCCACGTGGTCACGCCGCCGATGCCGCTGATCGGCAGGCTTCTCAGTTCCGGAGACCGGGCGATCTCGGCCACCATGTTGAGGGCGATCGGCTTGACCGCCGGGCCGCAATAACCACCATGCGCGCCCTTCCCGTCGATGGTGGGCTCGGGCGCGAAAATGTCGAGGTCAACGCCGGTGATGGAGTTGATCGTGTTGATGAGGCTGACGGCATCCGCGCCCCCGTCCTTGGCCGCCTGTGCGGGCTTGCGGATGTCGGTAATGTTGGGCGTCAGCTTGACGATCACGGGCAGATCGGTGTGCTTCTTGCACCATTCCGCGACCTGCTGAACGTAATCGGGCACCTGGCCGACGGCAGATCCCATGCCGCGCTCGCTCATGCCGTGCGGGCATCCGAAATTGAGCTCCACCCCGTCGCAGCCGGTTTCCGCCACGCGCTCGAGGATCGCTTTCCAGCTGTCCTCGTTTACCGGAACCATCAGGCTCGCCACGATGGCGTGATCCGGATAGTCCCGTTTCACCCGCTTCATCTCGTCAAGGTTGGTCTGCAAGGGGCGATCGGTTATCAGCTCGATGTTGTTCAGCCCCAGAAGCCGCCGGTCTGCCCCCCAGATCGCGCCATAGCGCGGGCCATTGACGTTGACGATGGGCGGGCCGTCCTCGCCGAGGGTCTTCCAGACCACGCCGCCCCAGCCGGCATCGAAGGCGCGGCGGACATTGTATTCCTTGTCGGTTGGCGGCGCCGAGGCCAGCCAGAACGGATTTGGGGATTTGATCCCGATGAAGTCACTTGCGAGATTGGCCATCTTGCTGATCTCCTTTTCCGACTGGTGCCGCGCGGGCCTCAGCCTGCTTGCCGCATAAGTTTCGAATGAATGTCCTCGGCGGCATCACGCCCCTCGGCAACCGCCGTCACTGTCAGGTCGTCGCCACCCGCAGCACAATCGCCACCGGCCCACACACCGTCAACGGACGTTCGGCCCGCACCCGTGACCGCGATCTTGCGCCCGTCGAGTTCCGGCAAATCATCGCCTTGCAACGTCTGGCCGATAGCACGGAACACCTGGTCGGCGGGCAGGCGGAAGGTCTGCCCGGTCGGCGTGAGATCGTCTTCCGTGTACTCGAATTCGACCTCTCTTACAGAGCCGTTGCCATGCACCGCGCGCGGCGACGCGTTCGTGATGATCCGCACCCCTTTGGAGGCCGCGAGATCCTGTTCGTAAACACTGGCGTTCATGCGGTCACGCCCGCGCCGGTAGACAAGGGTCACGTTCAGCGCCCCGAGAAGCCGCGCCTGCACGGCAGCATCTATCGCCGTCATGCCCCCGCCGATCACCACCACGTCACGCCCGACGGGCAAAGCCGAAAGATCATCCGCCTGGCGCAGATCCGCGATGAAATCGACCGCATCCCGCACACCATCACGATTCTCGCCATCAAGGTTCAACGCATTGACGCCGCCCAGCCCGACACCGAGGAAAACGGCATCGTGATCCTCACGAAGCTGCGTCATGTCCAGATCACGACCCAGGCGCTTGCCGGTCTCAACGACGATTCCCCCGATCCCGAGAAGCCATTCGACCTCGCGCTCGGCAAAACCACCCACGGTCTTGTACGCGGCAATCCCGTACTCATTGAGGCCCCCGGGCTTGTCATGGCCGTCAAACAGAGTCACGTCATGGCCTTTCATAGCCAGACGATGCGCGCAAGCCAGGCCCGCCGGCCCGGCGCCCACCACCGCGATCCGCTTGCCCGTGGCCTCGGCGCGGGTAAAGGGATGCACATCCTGCTCCATCAGGGTGTCGGTCGCGTAGCGCTGCAACTGCCCGATGAGAACAGGCTTGCCCTCGGCCAGTTCCCGGACACAAGCCTCTTCGCACAACGTCTCGGTCGGGCATACGCGGGCACACATCCCGCCAAGGATATTCTGGTTCAGGATCGTTTCGGCTGCTGCTTCGGGTGTGCCCGTGGATATCTGACGAATGAACAGCGGAATGTCGATGGCGGTGGGACAGGCCGTGATGCAGGGCGCGTCATGGCAGAAATAACAGCGATCCGCCGCAACGAGCGCCTCGTGATCGTCGAGAGGCGGATGGAGATCGGCAAAATTCTCGGTGTAGGTCTCCGGGTCGAGTCGCCCCGAGGCAATTCCGGGAGTCAGCGCGTTGTCGGTCATGACGGTCTCCACTGCATGGCTTTCCATTGGCTGGGCACAGTAAAGCACGAATCATTTTTTTATCAAATGGTAAAATTTAGGCAGTTGGGAAAAATCCTCTCCCTGGTCGCCGTGACCGCCATGCCGTGCGCAGGACGACCGCCTGAAAATCCGAGGCTTACCGCGTTTTCTGGTGTTCCAAACGCTGCCGCGCGATGATTTCGTTCTGATCAGCCGTCTGCTGATCACGCAGGGCGGTCTCGACATAGAGCATGTGATCCAGGACCGCGGCCTTCGCCCGGTCGGGATCGCGGTCCTGAAGTGCATCGTTGATGTTCCGATGCTGATCAAGCAGGGCTTGCCGGGTGGTGCGTTGCCGGAACATGACCTGACGATTGTAGAAAACCCCCTCACGCAGTAGCTGGAACATCGAGCGCATCATGTGCAGCATGATGACATTGTGGCTCGCCTCGATGATCGAGAGATGGAATTCCGCGTCCAGATCCGCCTCCTCGGATGGGTCCGCCTTCTGATGCGCCCGCTCCATACGCGAAAGAATTGCACTCACGACCTGCAGGTCGGTGTCCGAGGCCAGACGGGCGGCGCGTTCGGCGGCCAGGCCCTCCAGGTCGCGGCGGAAGGCGATGTAATCAAACACCGCTTCATCATGCTCGGAAAACAGCTGCACAAGGGCTTCCGAAAACGCATTGCCCAGCACATCCGCGACGTAGATCCCCGCACCGGCACGGGCGCACAGAAGGCCCTTGTCCTGAAGCTCGGCCACCGCTTCGCGAAGGGACGGGCGTGATACACCAAGCCGTTCAGCCAACTCGCGCTCTGGTGGCAACCGCTCACCCGGCCGCAGGATACCGCGCAGAATCAGTTTCTCGATCTGCCGCGTCACGGCGGTCGACAATTTTTCAGGAGTCACTTTCCGAAATGGCATACCGGCAGCCTCTGGTCGATTGGTCAAGTTGTATGACCACCCCGGAAGCCCTGCAAGTCCGGCCATTTGGGCGCTTGATAGCATGGTGCATTCAACAGGAAACGGTCCGGAGGCGGGCGGGTGGCTCCGATCCGGCGCAACGCACTCTAATGCGTGACGCTCAGTGACAGAAGGCCGACGATGATCAGGCTGGACGCCCACACGATATCAAGATTGAACCAGCTGCGGGACAGGAATTTCAAACCGAGCCAATAATAGACGCCCACGGCCAGCACCCCACCGGATAGCATCATCGCCAGCGTATGCGCCACTGCGACAAGACCGGCGCGCAAGGCGTTCGCGCCCATGAGGGCCCCGGCGGCGCTATGCCCGGCATCCTGCGCTGCCAGATCACATATCCCCAGGTAAATCGGCACGAGCATCAAACCGGCCCCGTGCGCCATCGCCGCAAGAAACGACCAGAGCGCAAGGCGCGTTGGCGGCACGCGTGCCAGAAACCGCGGATGGCGGCGATTGATCAGCAGGTAAACGCCTACGCCGATCACCAGGATTGCCGCGCCGACGCGGATTTCGCGCTGCCACTCGACCAGGATCATCATCGCGGAGAATGGAAAGAGGACCGCCGCCATCGCCACGAGATGCCCCGCGGAGAGCGCCAGAAGTGCCTTGTAGAGGCCGGCATGCGCCTGGTTCATCAATGCGGCCGAAACCGCCAGAGGCCAGCCCATGCCCGGGTTGATACCATGATAGATCCCCGAGGCGACAACGGCCCACCAAAGGGCCGCCGCCGTCGTCAAATCCTCCATGCCTCAGACGGACGGGTAGCAGAAACTGTCGGTCGAACAGTCCCCGCCCTCAAGACGGATCTGGTGGCTGCGATAGCCTTTCGGGAATTCGACATAGAATTTCTCGTCCAGCTCAAGGCCGCCGTTCTCTCCGACATGGGCCATGACCATCTGCCCGCCCTCGTCATCCGGGTAAAACTGATCGTCCCAGGAGGAGTAGAGCGAATTCGTCCAGTAGACGCGCTTTCCGTCCCGGCTGATCTCGACCATCTGCGGCCCGAAGGCGAAATCCTTCCCGTTGGGGTGCTTGTGGTCGGCCACGATGCCCCCCAGCTCGACCTTGCCGGCAAGCGTCGGGTTCATCGGGTCGGAGACATCGTACTGATGCATCTCTCCGGTCCCCCAGCAAGCCACATAGAGGTACTTGTCATCGAGGCTGAGGTCGATGTCTGTGACCAGCGGCGGCACCGCTTCGAACCCCTTCAGGAGTTCGGGCAGGTCACCGGCGGCCGCGGGTTGCGGCGGGATGGTCACGGTCTTCTTGGCGTCGAAGGTGCCGTCGGCGTTGCGCCACCAGGTCCAGATCGAGCCCTCGAGGTTGGTGGTGTCCACCACGACCCCGCAGAACCCGTATTCCTTGGCCGGGTCATGCGCCGGCCGGATTTCCAGCGCCATCTGGTGGTTCTCGCCGAAATCGATCGTCTGCACGTTCTTGCGCGCGCGCAGGTCCCAGAAATGGATGCTGTGCCCGTACTTGTTGGAAAGCAGGTCCTCGGGCACGATTCCGTTCTCGAATTGCGGCGGCAGCCCCCATTCCGAGCTGACCATGTAGTTGCGCGGCAGGTTCCACCAGAAATCGTACTGCTTGTCCTGCACGCCCCTGTCCATCTCGTACCGTCCGAGGATGTCGAAGGTTTCGCAATCCATGATGAACATGCCCGGCGGGCCGTCGGTACCGTCAGGGCCGCCCCCGCCCAGTGTGGAGACGTAGATGCCCTCGGGGCCGCAATGGATGGTGTGGGGGCGCGAGTACCCGGTCTTGGCGAACACCTCCTCGGGTTCGATGATCTTGTGGATCTTGGCCTCGAGCGGTTCCTTCACGTCAATGATGTAGATCCGCGAGGACCGGATGCCCGGGATGATCAGGTAACGCCGTTCCAGGAACGCGTGGCCGGTCAGGGGTGAAAGGGCCGACGAACAGGCATTCCAGCCGAAATGATGAAACTCGTCGCCCTTGTTGGGCATGAAGAGGCTGTGGACGATCTGGCCGAACGTATCCGAGCCGGGTTCGACATCCACAACGGCAAGGCCGTCCGGCTGGCTGCCGTCCGGGCTCAGCATCAGGGTGAAGGCCAGCTTCTCCGCCGGCGCTTCCATGGCGAGTTTCGGAGTTGCGTGAAAGGTTGGGTCAGGTCTCAAATTCATTGTCTTTTTCCTCCCTTTTTTCGACGCGTCCGGCTGACATCATCCTGAAGCGTCTTGATAACAGGGTGACACAGAATAAAATGTCAGACAATTGAATTGAATGACATCACATCCCCCAACCCGCGGCCATGTGGCCGACACGACAAACCATGCCGGTTTGCGGTTCTGGCAAGGACAGAAACGTCATGTACGCCGGCGGGGAATCCATGAACAGGCCGGGCGAACGGCGAAAGGTCATCCCTTCCGGCCGGGCAAGGTCTTGCCCGGCGTCATCGGTTGAAGTCGGGAAATGGCATCGTGGCTGCGGCGCCGTTTCATGCCACCATCGCCTCGGCCTTGCGCAGATCGACACTGACCAGCTGGCTGACCCCCTGCTCGGCCATCGTCACTCCGAAAAGGCGGTCCATCCGGCTCATTGTCACAGCATTGTGGGTTATGATCAGAAAACGCGTTTCGGTACGACGGCACATCTCGTCAAGCAAATCGCAGAACCTTGTCACATTGGCATCGTCGAGGGGCGCATCGACCTCGTCAAGCACGCAAATCGGCGCCGGATTGGCCAGGAACACGGCAAAGATCAGCGCCAGCGCCGTAAGGGTCTGTTCACCGCCCGACAAAAGGCTGAGCGTTGAAAGTTTCTTGCCCGGCGGCTGGCACATGATCTCCAGCCCCGCCTCAAGCGGATCGTCGCTTTCGACCAGCACCAGCTTGGCCTCCCCGCCTCCGAAGAGATGCCGGAAAAGCATCGCGAAATTGCTGTTGACTTGTTCGAACGCTGTCAGCAGACGCTCGCGCCCTTCGCGGTTCAGGCTGGCGATGCCGCTGCGCAAAGTCGTGACCGCCTCCTCAAGATCAGCCTTCTCGGACTGCAGGGCGTCGTGTTCTTGCTGGACCTCGCGGGCATCCTCCTCGGCACGGAGGTTCACGGCGCCAAGCGCGTCGCGCTGCCGACGCAGGCGCAGGACATCGGCCTCGATCCTGTCCGCTTCTGGCATGGCAACCGGATCAACTTCAAGCCTGTCCAGCAGGGCCTTTGCCGTTTCACCACTTTCTTCATGAATGCGCGCGGCCGCTTCTTCGGCCATATCCCCGGCTGCCTCCGCACGCGCGGCCGCTGCGGCGCGGGCCTCTCTCGCCTCGCCTGCCGCGCGTTCGGCATCGCGGGCTGTGACCGTCGCCGCGCGCGCGGCCGCCTCGCCGGCGGAAAGCGCATCGGCCGCTGCGGCACGGCGCCCCTCGGCCTCGCCCATTCTCTTGTCCAGCGCCTCGCGTTCCGCCGAGATGCTGTCCGGCGCCTCCTCCGCTTCGGAAAGCTCGGCTTCGGCGGCCTGCTTGCGTTCGGCCAGTTCGGACGTGCGGGTCTCGGCCGTGCGCAAACGATCCTGCCAGTTCCGGATTTCCTGCGCGACATCGCGCAGACGCCGTTCGCGGGCTTGCCCTTCGCGTTTCAACTCGTCCTGCGTCGCGCGCCGGGCCAGCATGACGGCACGGGCCGTCTCGACGTCCGACTTGATCTGCTCCATCCGCGCACGCGCATCTTCAAGGTCATCGAGCGCCGCAAGCGCGGCCTCGGCCTCCCGAAGTTGCGCACGGGCGGCCTCAGCCTCTTCTTCGTGCCGGGTGACGGCAAGGCCAAGGCTTTCAAGACGTGACGCCGCGAGGTTGCGGTCCGCCTCCGCGCGGCTCAGGGCGCGGTTGGCTTCGTTGACGGCGTTGTCGGCCTTGCGCCGGGCCTCTCTGGCACGCGCATCGGCCTCGGTTTGTTCGGCAAGCTTGCGGCGCAGGGCCTCATGCGCGTCACACGCGCCGTCGGCACGTGCGGTGGCATGGGCAAGCTCCTGCTTCAGGTCCTCCAGACGATTGAGCTGTTCAAGCCGCAGGGCAGCCGCCGTCGGCGCATCTTCCGCCCATGCCCGGTAGCCGTCCCAACGCCACAGGTCCCCCTCACGGCTGACGAGCCGTTGCCCCGGTCGCAGCAACCTCTGAAGACGCAGGCCGTCATCGGACTCGATCAGCCCGATCTGAGCCATGCGTCGGACAAGGACATCGGGAACTGTGACATGCGCCGACAGCGGGGTCACACCTGAGGGAAGTTTCTGCGGGTCATCGTATCCCGGCAGCAATGTCCAGCCGGACGGTCCGTCCGCAACCACCTCGGGCGCGCGAAGGTCATCGGACAGAGCGGCGCCAAGCGCCTTTTCGTATCCCGGCGCGACCCGGACCAGATCGAGGATCTGTCCATCCTCGGCGGTATCACGGTCCACAAGCCGCGCCAGCGCCGTGACCTCTGCGGAAAGCGCATTCACCTCGCCCTCGGCCTCGGACCGGATCGCCCGCGCCTCAGCCTCGCGCGACTGGGTTTCGGAACGCGCCTCGTCGGCTGCTACAAGGGCCGTCTCGGCCTCTCTTGCGGCAGCCACGGCTCCGGCCTCGGCGATTCCCGCGGCCTCGTGATCGGCCTCCGCGCGCTTCAGGGCCGCATTTGCTTCCTCGGCGGCTCTTCGGGCGTTTTCAGCGGCGGCCTCGCTCTTCTCCAGCGTCTGGCGACTGTCTGAAACGAGTCGCTGTGCCGATTGGTGACGGGCCGAGAGCCGCGCCACGTCCTCGGTCTGTCCGGCCAGGTCCGCCTCGCGTTCCTCAAGGTCCCCGGCGGCCGCGCGGGCCTGTTCGGCAGCCGCTTCAAAACGGGCTTCATGCCCTTCGCCTTCCTTGCACAGGTTCGCCGCCTCGGCCTCGAGTTGGGTAATTGTTTCGACGGCATCGCTGTTCAGGCCGGATTCACGCGCAATATCCTTGCCCAGCTGTTCGATTCTGGCGCGCAATGTCGTGATACGTTCACGCGCGCGGGCCTCCTGGTCGGCAAGCGTGTCACGGCTTGTCGAAAGACGCTGAAGGATGGCGGCGGCAACCGCCTCTTCCTCGCGCAACGCCGGCAGCGCAGCATCGGCCGCCTCGCTTTCACTTGCCGCGTCACGTGCCGCAGCTTCGGCACGGGCCGCAGCGGTGGTGCGCTCTCGCAACGTGTCCTCGGCCTCGGCGCGGGCGGTATCCGCCTCTTTCCAGCGGCGGTAAAGCAGCAATCCTTCGGCTTGACGCAGCTCGGCCCCGATGGCCCGATAGCGCGCCGCCTGTTTCGCCTGACGTTCAAGCTGCGCCAGCTGACCGGCGAGCTGTTCGATCACATCATCGACCCGGGTCAGATTTGTTTCAGTTGCGTTCAGCTTGAGTTCCGCCTCGTGCCGACGCTGATACAGACCACTGATACCCGCGGCTTCCTCAAGCACTCGGCGGCGCGCGCGCGGCTTGGAGCTTATCAATTCGGCGATCTGACCCTGACGGACCAACGCCGGCGAATGCGCTCCGGTCGAGGCATCGGCAAAAAGCATCTGAACATCCCGGGCGCGCACATCCTTTCCGTTGGCCTGATACGCGCTGCCCACATCCCGCGTGATGCGCCGGACCACCTCAAGGTGATCGGACTCGTTGAATCCCGCCGGCGCAAGACGGTCGGAATTATCGATGTGGATCGACACCTCGGCAAAGTTCCGGGCCGGGCGCGACGCGGCCCCGGCAAAGATCACATCCTCCATGCCACTGCCGCGCATCGCCTTTGGCCGGTTTTCACCCATCACCCAGCGGAGCGCCTCAAGCAGATTCGACTTTCCGCAACCGTTGGGGCCCACCACACCGGTCAGGCCGTCCGCGACGATCAGGTCGGTCGGGTCGACAAAACTCTTGAATCCGGTCAGTCTGAGTTTGGTGAATTGCAATTTGATCCTGTCATTGGCTTGATTCCGCAGTGGCCCTGAATGTGACGGTTCTGCAAACTGCCTGTCAACGGCAATCCACAGAATGTGCCTGCTCAACCAAATTTGTCCACAACATATTGCGAAGTCGTGCGCGGATTCGCACCCGGCAGGTGGCGCAAAGCGTTCCCGGCACGTCGCAATCGGCCTTGACGGCTGCGGGGCACGCGGCCATACCGGATCTTGCAAGGTTCCCGTAGTGGGTGCAAAGCACCCCGGGATGAATTGGGAATGACGTGACGGCGGACCCAATCAGGGCGTCCAATCGTCAGCCGCCCCCGCGACTGTAAGCGGAGAGCGTGCACCAAATTGCCACTGGGACTTCGGTCCCGGGAAGGCCGGTGCCCGCCATGACCCGCAAGCCAGGAGACCAGCCATGCACCGGGCGTTCGCGCCCGACAGGAGAACAACGGACGGGGTGTTCCGTTGGGGGAAACCGGGCTTGACCGCAGGCCCGATCAACCTCTGAGGATCCCCCCTTCAAAGCCAAGAAACCGAAGGGGACACAAATGAAGAAATTTATGGCCATCACTGCCGCAACCGTCGCGGCGACACCTGCTCTCTCGCATCACCCGCTCGGCGGGATGCCAATGGAAACCTTCGCCCATGGCGTCTTGTCCGGTGTCGGGCACCCTGTGCTCGGCTTCGATCACCTGTTCTTCGTTATCGCGATGGGTGTGGCGGCGCTGTTTACCGCGCACCGTTACCTGACTCCCGCGGTCTATGTTGCCACAATGCTGGTGGGTTGCGGCCTGATGTATGCAGGGATCGGCATGCCGCTCAAGGAAGCCTTCATCGCCATTTCGTTGCTGGCGATCGGCGGTGTGGTTCTGTCCGGTCGTGCGCTCGGGTCCGGGATCGCAGTGGTGCTTTTCGGGGCCTTCGGCCTGTTTCACGGGTCGGCCTTCGGCGGCAGCATCGCGGCACAGGAGGGCGGGGTCAACGCGGCTGTCCTGGTCGGGTACCTGCTGGGCCTCGGCATCATTCAGTATGCCATCGCGGTAGCGGCGGGATGGATCGCCGAAAAAGGTCTGGGGACCGCCGAAGCCAGTTCGACCAACGCGCGTATTGTCGGGGCCATGGTAGCCGGGGTCGGGGTTTTCCTCTGCCTCGAAATCGTCGAGGGTCCGATCGTCGCGGCGATCACTGGCTGAGCCCTTGAAATTGTGCCGGGCGGCTTTTTGGGGGCCGTCCGCTTCATTTGGTGCCAGATGTCATGACTAAATCCGTCAGGTTCATGATCATGGGGCTGCTCTTCGGGGCCGGTTTCGGCTTCTTGATCGGAACAACGGCAGGGCGACCGGCCTTGTCGCCGGAAACGCCACCGGGCCCCTCCCATGATCACAGCGCCCATGACCACGGCAAGGGCGAGCATGATCATTCGGCGATTACCGAGGTGGAGGGACCACCGCCCGACCTGACGCTTGCTGTTCACCCGGATGGCGAACAGAGCCGCAACCTGCATATCGACGTGACCAATTTCACTTTCGATCCCCAAGGCGTGAACAGTGTACACGTGCCCGGTCAGGGTCACGCACATGTCTATATAAACGGCGTCAAGCAGGCCCGCGCCTACGGACCATGGGTGCATCTGCACGCCCTGCCGCAGGGCAGGCACGACATCCGCGTCACGCTCAACGCGAATGACCACAGCCAGTTGGCCGCCTCCGGCCAACCGATTGAAGCCACGACGACCGTGGTCATCGACTGACCGAAACCGGCACGCGCATAAAGGACAAGGATCCCGAGACCATGCCCGCAAAAATACCCGCAACCGTCGTCACAGGCTTTCTTGGCGCCGGCAAGACGACCCTGATCCGCCACCTGCTGGAAAATGCCGGCGGCAAACGGATCGCGCTGATAATCAACGAATTCGGCGATCTTGGCGTTGATGGCGGCATCCTCAAGGGCTGTGGCATCGAGGGATGCGCCGAGGATGACGTGATGGAGCTTTCCAACGGCTGCATCTGCTGCACCGTTGCGGAGGATTTCGTGCCGACGATTCAGAAGCTCCTCGATCGGGCGGATCCGCCCGACCATATCGTGATCGAAACGTCCGGTCTGGCACTGCCGCAACCGCTGGTCCGCGCCTTCAACTGGCCGGAAATCTCCACCCGTGTGACAGTGGACGGAGTTGTGGCGATGGTGGATGGCAAGGCCGTTTCGGATGGTCAGTTCGCCCATGATGTGGACGCTGTCGATGCACAACGCAGGATGGACGACAACCTCGATCATGAAACTCCGTTGTCCGAGCTGTTCGCGGACCAGGTTGCCTGTGCCGACATGATCGTTGTCAACAAGTCCGATCTGCTGACGGAGGCCGAGGCCGAACGTCTGACGGAGCACCTGCGCGGACAAGCGCGCGATGGGGTGCAGGTTGTCCGCACAAGCATGGGCGCCCTTCCGGCGAACGTTCTTCTGGGGCAGGGCAGCGGCGCGGAATCCGACATGGAGAAACGCCATGAACTCCATCACCACCACCATGATCACGACGACGATGATCCCGGTGACCATGATCATGATCACGATGCTTTCGAGAGTTTCGTCGTCACCCGCGGCGAAATCACGGATCCGGACGACTTCGCGGCGCAGGTCGCCAGGGTGATTCGCACCCATGACATCCTGCGCCTCAAGGGGTTTGCAGCGGTACGGGGCAAGCCGATGCGCCTGACGTTGCAAGCGGTCGGGCCGCGCATCGACAGCTATTTCGATCAGCCGCTGGCGGCGAACGAACCGCGCGAGACAAGGCTTGTGGTCATCGGACAGGCAGGCCTTGACCGTGGGGCAATCGAGACCGCCCTTTCGGCCTGATGCTGACCATTGCCCGCACCGATCCGCGCAGCGACGGGGCGCGGCGCCTTCTGGAGGACAGCCACGCCATGATGCGTGCGCTTTTTCCGCCGGATCAGAATTACTTTCTCGACCTCGAAGCCCTTTGCGCGCCCGGCATTCATTTTTTCAGTGCCTCGGAAGACGGCAGGGTTCTGGGTACGGCGGCGCTCGCGGAAAGGCCGGGTTATGGAGAGGTGAAATCGATGTTCACCGATCCGCCGGCCCGCGG